>WUUC01087933.1_pt1 | contig 16032 bp, 15 predicted proteins | sample 6278441 | NCBI WGS metagenome assembly WUUC01 (sample SAMN13675441, study PRJNA597444) | soil metagenome | isolation source: soil | place: USA: Washington | collected 2017-10
CGAACCTGATGAGATGAGGGGACCCGGTGTTGATGAAAAGATCATCGCCAATAGACTGAATGCCGGCGACGTCATTCATGCGAACCTTCACGATATCGTTATCAAGTATTTCGCCATGGTGTTCGCCGTCGTAAGCATTGAAGCTACCCTTGCCATTGACAATACCCAGCGACGAAGCCATTTTCATGGCTGCACGACTACCGTTACCGCACAGGCTTTGCGTGCCGTCGCTGTTGTAGTATACAAGATTGAAATCGAGCCTGGGATCTTTTTCGATCATCATCAGTCCGTCGGCACCTATACCAAACCTGCGGTTACAGATGCGCTGCACGTCCGCTGTCGAAAGCTTAATGGCTCCGTTCCTGTTATCCAGTAAAACGAAATCATTGCCGGTGGCCTGATATTTGGTGAAGTGCAATTTCATAAATCGTAGTGTAGCAACGTGGTAACGTTACTTCACCTCTTCGTAGTCGACGTACTCGCCGCCTTTAACACCGCCATTGCCCGGCTTACTTTTTGTATCGTCCGGATTGAACTGCTTGTTCGGTTGTTGCTTGTGAAATTGCCGCGAAGCTGCGCCGGCTTTGAAAAAAAAGCTGGAGATCTTGTAAAAGACGTAGAACGCGAGCGATAAGATGATGATACCCTTAAGTAGCATAGGGATATAACTGAACTGTAAAGTTATAAGTTTCGGATTAATAATTAAATTTCGATATGGTCTGGCCGGAGTTCAAATCGTTCCCGTTTGACAAGCAGCTGCAGACGCTGTATGAGAATGGTGTGTTTGTTATGGGCATCCGGTACTACGGCTATAAGGTGAATCTGTACCTTATTGGCGATTTTTACGTGGAGGTTTTCTATAACCATAAAAAAGACCTCATAGAAAAGATCATCCCCCTGGACGTCTGTAATTCCCGGATTAAATTTTACGTGGACCAGATCAAATTGCCCACCGGACTGTTGTAGGGATTAGGTGAGGAGCACTCACGCTCCGATGAAAAGCCACCGTATTTCATAAAAAAAGCCCCGCATTTGCGAGGCCCTTTTTTCGAAGTCAAGTACGTTCTTATGCCGTCGCTGTAGCAGCTTCTACTTTTGCCGACTGACGCAGGACGACAGTTTTCTTCGCCTTGTATCCGCAGTATCCACACTGGTAGTGCTTCAGCAGCTCGCCTTCTTCCGAAGTCGAAGGTTGCTTGAGGATCTCTTCGCGGACAACTTTAAATGTCTGGTAGTTACACTCAGGGCACTGCAATGCATGCAGGTGGCCTGAATACTTTTCTATTTTGATAAAGCCTGTCTCCTCGTCTTTCCAAACGTCGTAGTCGATAGAGAAAACATTCTCTTCCGCGATCATACCCTCATCGAGGTATACGTCTTCTTCCTCTTCGCTCAGCAGCTTCATAGCCTTGCCGGTCTTGGGAGAAACGCGCGGACGATAGCGCAACACCTTAAGGCGTTTTTCTATAAAGAAGGGATAATAAAACTTAAGAAGGTTTTGAACGATCAGTGCTACGATCATTCCCATGGAGATGGTTGTGAAAACATAAACGAAGATCCAAAGATTGCTCAGCTGGATAATGTTGCTGTTCACAAAGAAGCACGCGCCGACAATCAGAATGATTGATGCTACCCACAATACGCGGATCTCGTACCGATTGATAAAATCATACTTGTCTTTCGATTCCGAGATCGTTACAAATCGAATCAGATAACCAAGGACCACAAGCAGGCCCAGCCCCCATGCGCCAAAGGCGACATTCGCTGCAATTTGATTCCAAGAATCGTACGCTGGTAGGGTTGAAGTCGGTAACGCTTCGTTCATACGTTAATTGTTATGGTTAGTCTTTATTACGTTAAGATGCAATTCCTTTCGTCTAAGGGTCAACGGCCGGAAGGCGAAGGTAGCACGGTTTGCGGATAAATGGAAGAAGATGGGAACTTAAAACGGCGTTAAAACGTACCGCACGTTCCGACAAATTGTGTAACGATTTCTACGCTCCGGTTTGTTGACTCCAGCATACCCATATGTCCGGTATCGGACAGTATCGAAAGCCTTCCCTTCTTTAACAGAACAGCCTGATCCATAAGAGTATCCAGCGGAATGATATCATCTTTTTCGCCGGCAATCAACAAAATAGGTCCATCAAAATCCTCAATCAGCTTGCGGTGGTCGGCCCGGTCGCGCATCGCTGCAGCATAAGCAACGAGCGTTTCAGCAGGCGTGCTATGAGCGATCGGGAACACCTCTTTTATGGAAGGAGAGTCCTTCCGAAAAAACAACCCCGGTACATAAGTCTCGATAAATGGTGCAACACCATTCTTATTCACAAAAGCAATCACCTTATCGCGATTCTGTTTCTTATCTGCCGCGTCGGGCTTCGCCGTGGAATGGAAAAGACAAAAGCCGGGAACCGCTTCCGGCCTCTGGTGTGTCATCGCAAGGGTCACGTAGCCTCCCAAAGAATGCCCAATGATCACCGGGTTTTTTATCTCAAGTTCAGTAAGCCATCGCCATAAGCGTTCTGCAACGTTGTCGATTGTGAATGGAGCAGGAGGAAGTTCGCTGGCGCCGAAACCTGGAAGGTCGGGGATGATCAACTGGCATCGCTGCGACAGCAGGTTTGCGAAAACTCCCCAGATCTGGTTCGTCTCGCAGAAACCATGGAGCAATACCACGGGCCGGCCGCTGCCCATTGTGCGGTGATGTATAGGGGTCATGAGCGCTTCTCTATGTTGCGCGGTGCAGTCTCAAGCATTTTAAGGGCAGCCTGCTCGATACCCGCCGCGTCGAATTTACATTCATGGAAGAGCTCCGACTGCTCGCCGTGTTCAATGACCTTGTCGGGAATGCCGAGCCTTCTTACCTCCGCCGTATAATTATGATCTGCCATGAACTCGAGGATGGAGCTGCCGAATCCACCCTGCAGACATCCGTCCTCTACGGTGATTACTTTTTTGAACTTGCCGAAGATCTCCCGGAGCATGTCCGCATCCAGTGGCTTTACAAACCGCATGTCGTAATGAGCGGCGCTGATGCCTTTGATCGAAAGGGCTTCACAGGCAGCCACAGCAAAGTTGCCCACATGGCCGATCGTGAGAATAGCGATGTCGTCGCCGTCGATGATCTTTCGCCCGGTGCCGACGGGGATCTCTTCCATGGGCTGGCGCCAGTCGGGAGTGACACCTTGTCCACGTGGATAACGGATCGAAAAGGCGGTAGTCTTGCGCGGTAGCTGTGCGGTGTACAGCAGATTTCTGAGCTCCACTTCATTCATCGGTGCCGCCACGATCATGTTCGGCAGGCAGCGGAAATAAGCGAGGTCGTATGCACCGTGATGCGTGGGACCGTCGGAGCCGGCAAACCCGGCGCGATCGAGACAGAAATTTACGGGCAGGTTCTGGATACACACGTCGTGTATCACCTGGTCGTATGCCCGCTGCATGAATGAGCTGTAGATGTTGCAGAACGGAATCAGTCCCTGCGTTGCAAGTCCTGCCGAAAAAGTCACGGCGTGTTGTTCTGCGATACCCACATCGATAGCGCGGTCGGGCATTTCCTTCATCATGATGTTCAGTGAAGAACCCGAAGGCATAGCGGGAGTGATACCGATAATATTCTTATTCGCGCGTGCCAGCTCCACCATGGTATATCCGAACACATCCTGGTATTTGGGAGCCTGCGGTTTGTCGAAAATCTTTTTATAGATCTCGCCAGTGATCTTGTCGAACGCGCCGGGAGAGTGCCAGGTGGTTGCGTTTCCTTTTTCAGCAGGTCCGTACCCTTTGCCTTTCACGGTAACGCAGTGAAGTATTTTCGGACCCTTCAGATTACGAAGGTCTTTCAATACGGCAACCAGGTGATCGATGTCGTGACCGTCCACGGGACCGAAGTAGCGCAGGTTGAGCGACTCGAACAGGTTGCTCTGGCTCAGCAGTGTCGACTTGATACCGTTTTCGATCTTCGAAACGATCTCTTGTGCATTCTTACCAAATTTCGAAAGCTTACCGAGCAGGTTCCAAACTTCGTCCTTGAACTTGTTATAAGTATGCGACGTGGTGATGTCGGTGAGATAATCTTTCAAAGCCCCGACGTTCGGGTCGATCGACATGCAGTTGTCGTTGAGGATAATCAACAGGTTGGTATCCGACACGCCGGCGTGGTTCAATGCTTCGAATGCCATGCCGCCGGTGAGGGCGCCGTCGCCTATAATTGCGACGTGTTGTTTTTCGGGAAGGCCTTTGTATTTGGAGGCTGCCGCCATGCCCAGCGCTGCGGAAACGGAAGTGGAAGAGTGGCCGACTCCGAAGGTATCGTAGGGGCTTTCCCCGCGTTTCGGGAAGCCGGAAATTCCGCCATAAACGCGGTTGGTGTGGAAGACGTCGCGGCGTCCTGTAAGAATTTTGTGCCCGTAAGCCTGGTGGCCTACGTCCCATACAACCTGGTCGTACGGGGCATTAAAAACATAATGAATGGCTACTGTGAGCTCGACAACACCCAGGCTGGCCCCGAAATGGCCGCCGTAAACAGACACGTTGTCGATGATGAATTGCCTCAGCTCTTCGCAGAGTTGCACCAACTGCACCTGATCCAGCTTCTGAAGATCGGCCGGGCTGTTGATCCTGGAAAGAAGTTTACCTGGGGTAATTAACATTTCAGTTTTCGACGGCGGATTTTCCCCTAAAGTTACCCTAAAATGGATACTTTTGCCATCCCGATTTTCATGATATGGAGAAAGAGAATTTTGAGATCCACCTGCCCCTGTTTGAAGGCCCGTTCGACCTTCTCCTGTTCTTTATCGAGCGCGACGAGCTGGAAATAACCGACATACCGATCTCGACGATCACCAAAGATTTTTTGGAGTACATCCATCATCTCGAACACCTGAATATCGAAGTGGCCAGCGAGTTTATTCTCGTGGCAGCAACGCTGATGCGCATCAAATCGAAGATGCTCCTTCCCCGTCCTCAGCTGGATGAGCAGGGCAACGAGATCGATCCGCGCGAAGAGCTGGTAAAGCACCTGATGGAGTACAAGAAGTACAAGTCAGTCGTTGACCAGTTCCATAAAATGGAAGAGAGTGAGTTGCTGAAGGAAAAACGCGGCAACATCCTGAAGGAGCTTCGTCAGCTTGCAGAGATCTCGAATGTGGAAGCGGAGCTGCAGGACGTAGATATGTTCAAGCTTCTTACAGTTTTCGAAAAGGTGCTGAAGCGCTACGAAGAAGATAAGAACAAGCCTGTCCACCAGGTTATCCAATATCCGTACACCATTGAAGGCCAGAAAGATTTTATTCTAGGTGAGATCACGAAGCGTTCACGCGTGGCATTCACCGAGCTGTTTGAAGGAGCTCCGACCCGCATCTCGTTGATCTTTAATTTCCTTGCGATCCTCGAAATGGCTGCATTGCAGGAGATAACGATAACGTTCGGAGAAGGGTTTAATAATTTCTGGGTAGGGAAACGTGAGGATGTAGATACGCTGAAGACTGAGGCGCCTCAGGATAATTAATAGGCTATTTATTAAATGTCATCGTGGGCTTTTTCTGAAGGTCGAAGCGGCCCCTCCTATGAAAAGTCATCGCGGCCCGGGCTATGACATACCCTCTTTCTATTGTAGCGCCGCGACCCCGCGGATAGCAGCGTGCGAGCGTTTTTCATAGCGTCTTTTGCACCTTGATTTCCTGGGGGTCCCATAAAATGTTTCTCCTGAACTGTTGACGCGACCTCCTATGAAAAGTCATCGCGGCCCACCCTATGACATACCCTCTTTCTGTTGTAGCGCCGCGACCCCGTGGATAGCAGCGTGCGAGCGTTTTTCATAGCGTCTTTAGCACCTTGATTTCCTGGGGGTCCCACCGACTTCGTCGCTGCGTTTAGCTCTTCGTAGGCTGGGGTGGGACGATGCATTTCATAGGAACACTTCACGAAGCGTTCAGACAACGGCTCTACGGCCTGATCTGCTTCTTGTCAATCAATCCCCCCGTCAACCGAATCAACGCTACACGACTCTCGATACTCGAGTAGATCGCTACGAAGTTTTCAACGGCAGCATTCCTGAAATTTTCCTGTACAATACGAAGGTCGATGGCGCTCAATGCTCCGTTCTTGTATCGCTCGTTGGCGAGGTCGAGATTCAGCTCGGCAGCCTGTAGCTTGGTCTGCGATATAGCCACCAGCTGTTGACGGAGATTGTAGTTATCGTAATTCACCAACAAGTCGTTTTCAAGAGATAATTTCAGCTGGCTTGTTCCGAGCACTCCGATCTTCTCCTGGATGCGGGCATTTTCGATAGACCGGCGGATCTGGCCACCCTGGAAGATGGTAAAGCGCAGGCTGAGGTTGGCGTATGCTCCGTAAGAATAACCGGACTGTGTTCTATACTCGGGCGCAAAGGTGTCGAGGTAAACGGGAGTCTGGTTTCCGTCATCCACGTTACCGACGAAATTTTTCACTGGCGTGCCCCCCTCGGTGGGTCTGAATTTCGCATTGAGTCGATCGAGTGACCCCGTAGCTCCCATGTTGAGGATGAGGCTTGGAGAAATGTTGGAGCGCATGAGCTGCGTGTTGTTGCGAAGCAATTCCTGGTTGATGAACTGGTTCTGAAGATTGGTGTTGGAGCTTGTCATCTTTGCACGCAGGTCTTCGTATCTGTACTGTTCCGACTCGTGAGTCAGGGAGTCGAGCAGCCGAAATTCTTTCGTGATCTCTTCGCTCAGGAGAAGATTCAGACTCCGAAGGGCATTCTTGTATGTGATCTGCTGACGGAGCACGTTCGCCGAGTCGGTCAGATAGTTGTTTTGCTCTTGTAAAACGTCGAATGTGATCGCGCCACCGAGCTGCTTGCGGAGCTGTACGTAGTTGTATCGTTCCTTCGACAGGGTCTGGGTGATCTCGAAAACTTTCAGTCTTTCTTTTTCAAGCAGGGCCTGATAATAGCCGAGTATGATCGACTGCACAGCTGTCTCCATGACAAAAGCTGCGTTACCATAGCTCAGTCGCTCCAGCTCTTCCAGTCGCTGCTTGTTGAATCTCACCAGGAATCCATCGAAAAGAATGAACTGCACGTCCAGCTGACCAGGAACAGAAGTCGATATATTCCGTCCGGCAACAGCAAACGGGTTCGCGGGCTTTCTCTGAACCACGTTGTTGGTGTTGTTGCTGATGAGAGAGATCGTCGGCAACATGCCGGCCTGTCCCCAGGTGTTGTTATTTGCCGAGATGTCGATGTTCTGCTGTTCTATCTGGACATCGAAGTTGTTCTTCATGCCGAGGGAGATAGCTCTCGCGAGACTTAAGGTGTCTTGGGAGTAACACGCGGATGTCGCAAAAACTACCAGTAGAGTAGCCAGGAGCCAGGAGCCAGGAGTCAGGAGTCTGGCGCACCTTGTGCATCTCATAGATACAGTCTCCTGAATTCTGGCTCCTGACTCCTGACTCCTTAAACGAATATTTTCCATAAATAACTTTATTCAATAACCGCCCTTGCGTCTCTGCTCGAGAAATACGTATAGATCGCCGGAATCACAAACAGTGTGAGCAACGTTGCGAACAGCATTCCCCCGATAACTGCAATCCCCATCGACACACGGCTTTCGGATCCGGCACCGAGGGCAAGCGCGATAGGAAGGATACCGAGAACGGTCGCAAGACTGGTCATGAGGATCGGACGGAATCGCGATTCGGCAGCTTCGATAACGGCATCACGCAAATTTCGGCCTTGTTCTTTTTTCTGATTGGCGAATTCGACGATGAGGATACCGTTCTTGGTCACAAGGCCGATGAGCATGATGATACCGATCTGGCTAAACACATTCAGCGTCTGGTTGAAGTACCACAGCGACAACAATGCGCCGGCCAATGCGAGTGGCACGGTGAACATGATGACCAACGGGTCGCGGAAGCTTTCAAACTGACCTGCTAGGATCAGGTATATGATCGCCAGCGCGATGATGAAGGCCAGGTATATGCTGGACGAGCTTTCGGCAAATTCGCGCGAAGCTCCATCGAGACTCGTGGTATACGATTCATCCAGTACTTCCTCGGCGATGCGGTTCATTTCCTGGATGCCATCGCCCAACGCGACGCCCTTCGCGAGCTGTGCGCTTACTTTCGCGGATGAGTACCGATTGAAGCGATATAGCTGCGGAGGTGCGCTCTGTTCTTCCATCGACACGAGGTTGTCGAGCTGAATGAGCTCACCGCGGTTACTCTTCACATAAAGAGTCTTGAGGTCCAACGGTTCGTTGCGGTTTGCACGCTCGACCTGACCGATGATCTGGTATTGCTTTCCGTCCATGATGAAGTTTCCAAAACGGGAGCCGCTCAATCCCAGCTGGAGCGTTTGAGCAATGTCGAAAACATTCACACCCATGTTACGGGCTTTGTCGCGATTGATGGTGATGTTGATCTCCGGTTTTGTGAATTTCAAGTCGAGGTCTACGAATGCGAACTTATTGCTCGCCATAGCTTTGGACATGAACTCGGGTAACACGGTCTTAAGTTTTTCGATGTCGGCTGCCTGGACAACAAATTGAACCGGGAAGCCGCCGCGACGGTCGCCGATGCTTTGACTCTGGTTGACGAACGTGCGTGCCCCGGTGTATTTCTGGATTTTGCCGGTAACGTCGTCGACGACCTGCTGTTGAGTGCGATCACGCTGCTCGGGAGAGTTCAGGATAATCCGGACAAAACCGGTATTCACGCCTCCGCTGCCCCAACCGGGAGATGTAACGCTCATAACGCCCAGACGTTCCGGCACTTCTTTCTCAATAAACCCGGTGAGCTCACGGACATAGGCGTCCATGTACTCAAAGGTGGCTCCTTCGGCAGCTGTGGCCTGAACACGAAACTCACTGCGATCTTCGAGAGGAGCAAGTTCCGATGGAATGCCTGTTCCTAAAATATAGATCAGGGCGACGGACAAACCGACGATCGCGAAAGCCAGCCAGCGCCTCCGCATAAAACCGTCGAGTGCATTCGCGTATCCTTTCGTGAGACCTTTAAAGAACGGTTCGGTTTTGCGATAGAGCCAGGGTTGTGTTTTACGGTTCTTGAGGATCTTGGCACACATCATAGGCGTCAGCGTCAGCGATACGAATGCCGATATAGCTACGGCACTGGCAACAACCAATCCGAATTCACGGAATAAACGACCGGTGAGACCCTGGAGGAAGATCACGGGCAGGAACACGGCAACCACTGAAACGGTTGTTGAGATAACGGCGAAATAAATTTCAACCGATCCTTTGCGCGCGGCTTCTTCGGGCTTTTCACCCTCTTCGATCTTCACGTAAATGTTTTCAAGCACCACGATGGCATCGTCGACGACAAGACCGATCGCGAGTACTATGCCGAGGAGCGTAAGTACGTTGATCGTAAAACCAAGTACATACATAACGAAGAAAGCGCCAATCAGCGAGACCGGAATAGTTGCTATCGGAATTATCGTAGTGCGCCAATCGCGGAAGAATAAAAAGATGATCGACAATACCAGGATGAATGCGATGATAATGGTTTCTTCAACCTCCGATATCGAGGAACGGATGTACCGGGTTGAATCGAAGCTCATCACCCATTTTACATCCGGCGGCAGATCGCGTTCGATCTGATCGAGCTTTTTATAGAGACGGTCCGCGATGTCTATGTTATTGGCTCCGGGTTGAGCAACAATGGCCAACGCGCATCCCGGCGCGCCGTCACGGCGAAGTATCGTCCGCTCATTTTCCGCACCAAGCTTCGCGTAGCCGATATCGGAGAAGCGAACGACATTATCCGCGCTTTCTTTAACAATCAGGTTGTTGAAATCTTCTTCGGTGTTGAGCCGGCCCATGGTCCGAACGGTGAGCTCGGTGTTCGCCCCTTCAACGCGACCCGAAGGCAGCTCTACGTTCTCGCGATTGAGAGCGATCAACACATCGGACGGGGCAAGTTTAAGCGAGGCAAGCTTGATGGGATCCATCCACAAGCGCATCGCATAACGACGCTGACCCCAGATCTGCACCGAGCTTACACCCGGAATGGTCTGAAGTCTTTCCTTGAACATCACTTCGGTAATGCGCGACAACTCGAGCAAGTCCCGTTTGTCGGAAATGATCGACATAAAGATGATCGGGCTCGAGTCGGCATCTGCCTTTTCTACAACGGGCGGATCCACGTCGGGAGGGAGATTGAAAAGGGCTCCGGAAACTTTATCACGAACATCGTTGGCGGCAGCTTCAATGCTCACGCCCAATTCGAATTCCACGGTGATCGAGCTCCTGCCTTCGCGGCTGACCGATGTAAGCGTGCGTATCCCCGGGACGCCGTTGATCGCGTCTTCGAGCGGTTCGGTGATCTGCGACTCGATGACATCGGAGTTTGCACCGATGTAGTTGGTACTGACCGTGATTACCGGCGGGTCGACGCTGGGAAACTCCCGCACCCCGAGGAACGTAAAGCCGATGAAGCCGAACAGGATAATACCCATCGACATCACGATAGCCAGCACGGGCCGGCTGATACTGACAGTTGAAAGACTTGCCATGATTGTTTACCTCAAGGTTGTTATCTGAACGTTCATCCCGGCACGAAGCTGAAGAATACCCGTTGTGAGTACGGTGTCGCCATTCTTGAGTCCACGGGTGACTTCAAGATCGGTGTTGGTGCGAATGCCTGTTTCGATCTGTGCTTCCTTCACCTTGCCGTTCTCCAATATGAAAACTTTCTTACCGGCCTGTTCCGGCACCATACATTCCGTAGGTATCAGGATCGCGTTATTCACCGAGCCCAGGATCAGTTCCAATTCAACAAATTGCCCGGGAAGAAGCTTGCCGTTAGAATTATCCGCAAGCGCACGGAGCTTGAGCGTTCGTGTATCCTGGTCGATGCGCGGTTCGATCGCGTAAACCTTTCCGTTGTGGCGGAGGGTGTCGCCTTCCACTTTAAAGAAGACGTCCTTGCCCGTTGATACCGCACCGCTGTAACGGCTGGGGATCGCAAACTCAAGCTTCGCCGGTGTGTTGTTGTACAACGTAGCGATGGCTGTGTTCGGCGACAGGTAGGTGCCTTCACTTACGTAGCGAAGACCGATGATACCGTCGAAAGGAGCTGTGATCCGGGTCTTGGCCAGCTGGGCTTCGAGAAGCTGTACGTCGGCGACGGTGGTGTTGAGCCGGTTCAGCGCATTGTCGTACTCCTCCTGGCTGATGGCGTCTTTTTCCAAAAGCTTCCGCTGACGAAACTCGTTGTCTTCATTGAGCTTCTGATTGTATTTCTGCTTCAGAAGCTGTGCGCGGACCTCTTCGTCATTGATCTGAACGAGCACACTTCCTTTTTTTACGCTGGCTCCTTCCTGGAAAGCGATGCGAGTGATCTTACCTGATATCTCGCTCTTCAATTCAAGCGACTCGTTGGCGAGCACAGTGCCTGTAACAATAAGCCTGTTGTCCAGCCTCTCGGGCTTCACGACCAACGCTTCAACTGGCAGGGGCGGAGGACCACCGGGACTGCCTATTGCTTCGCCGCCGCTGTTTTTGCTGCTGAACCAACCGAGCTTCGGAACGGCCAGCAGTAGAACGACCACGACAATAATGGAACCGGTGATGATTTGTTTTTTCATTAGGTCAAGACGATTTTTAAAGTTCAGGCTTTGAATCGCTTATGCAATTCGACTACCTGGGGGATAACAAGCCGGCTTTCATCGTTGATCACAACGAAGTCGGCCTTATTTTTTTTCTCCGATTCCGGCATCTGGCTGCTGATGATGTCACGTACCATTTGTTCGGAACGGTTGGGATCTCTTTCCAACACGCGTTTAACTCTCAGTTGCTCGGGAGCGGAGACAACTATTATCTTATCTAAACTCTTGTAAGACCCTGCCTCGAAAAGTAAGGCAGCTTCTTTGATAACATAAGGGTAAGATTGCTCACCGACCCAGTGCGAATAGTTCTCAGCTACGCGGGGGTGTACCAGTTCATCGAGTGCTTTTAACTTCTCCGGGTGACCGAAAGCAGCTTCGCTGATGTGTTTCCGGTTGAGCGTACCATCCGTATGATAAGACAAGTTTCCGAATTCTTTTTTGATCCCACTGATCAGTATTCCGTCAGTGGTCATTAATGCTTTCGCCCGGCTGTCGGCATCGTATACGGGAACACCAAGACATTGGAATATTTTGCATACCAGACTTTTGCCCGATCCGATGCCACCTGTTATCCCTATTTGAAGCCTGACACCCAATTGTTAATGTCTTGTTAAATCGCTGATATAAAAATCTAAAGACTCAGAAGTGCTTGACACTGACGGTATCGACAGCTACAACTTCGGCATAGGGAGGAATACCGTGTACGGATGGAGTGAACGAGCCGGACTCTCCGCGTTTGAGCGACTCACTGGTTACTGAAGGTAACGTGCCGTATAGCTCCGAAGCGCTGAACTTACCGAAGTACTTTGCCGGGACACGGAATGTACATGTGATACTATCCTGCTGGGCCACGTAGCCCCAGGGCAGGCGGCCGGTTTCAAGTCTTATCATTTGTGTGGCCGGTCTCATTTCGCCTACTTCGAAACGTACTTCGACTACCGGCGGATTACGCTGGAGGTACTCCTCGTCGGGCACCTCTATTTCGATTTCCTCACGATAATTTCCGCTCAGGCGGTTGTCGGAAAGTCTCAATACGATCGGGTCAGGTGTGTCGTGTATTACGCTTACCGGGCCACTGAGATCGACCGAGTCAGGCGTGATCGTCACGGCGCTGATGCGGGCGTAGTTGTCTTTGAACTGAAGCTCAGTAGTATCGACAACGACCGGGAATTTTCTGAATATACGCGGCTCGAGCAGAAGCCTGAGGGTATCGAGCACGACATGATTGATCTGTATAGTGCCCATCTGCGATGACAGCATCACGGGCAATGTGCTTGCAACGATCTTCCTGGTTTCAGCAGGCCGTTCAATTGGTATGGTTAACACGGGTACTTTCACTCCAACGTATTTACGAAATAGGTCCCAGCCAGTACCTTTTACGTTAATGAGGAGCGATTGTGGCAGCTGACCGGCAGGCGCAAACTTGCGTCGGTCGAACTCAAACTGCAGCGGGAACCGGATGTTGGTAGAGTAAGTCTTGCTGAGGGCATTGAACAACCAGAAAATAGCGGCAGTTAAAAAGCACAGCGCTACCGCTTTCCAGTTGGTGCGGTTGAAGTGAAAAAGATTGACGAAAAGTTTAAGTAAGTTCAATCATGCTTTCTTTGCCGGCTGTGCAGCGGGTTTGCTGCTCTCAAGCGATACGGCCGACTTGGAGAAACGGATCCTTCCGCCCCTTTCCACTTCGATCACAAATGTATCGTCGTCGATCTCCGCGATCCTTCCGTGAGCACCGCCGATGGTCACTACTTTATCTCCAACTTTCAGAGCTTCGATAAATTTCTTCTGGTCTTTGGACTTCTTTTGCTGAGGACGGATGAGGAAGAAGTAAAAGACAACGATCATCAAACCCATGGTGATCATCAGTTGCCAGTTTGTACCTCCCGAGGGAGCCGCCTGTAAGATTATGCTGTGCATAGTTTTTTGTATGAGGGTTCAAAATTAGTGAAAAATAGAAGAGCCATGGGGAAATCATGGCTCTTGTGTGGTAGATATAAATCTTAAATGCCTATCTGACCGGAACGCCGCTCACGGGCTTGGGATTTACCTGTGCCTTGAAACGGAGGACCAGCGACTTGGGCCACGTGTTGGCGTTCACGGTAACGACCTTGTTCTGGATACCCTGCTTGCCGTTTGAGTCGAACTCCACCTTCACGAAACCAGTCCCGTTTACAGGGATCGGCTCCTTCGACCAGTCGGGAGCCGTACAGCCGCACGAGGGCTGAACAGACTGCACGATGAGCGGTGCGGTACCGGTGTTGGTAAACTTGTAGGTGTAGATAACCTTTTCCCCTTCCTTGATCTGACCGAAGTCGTACTCTGTCCTTTCGAACTTGAATGCGGGAAGCGGTCCTTCGGGCTTGGTCTCTACGGGCTGAGCCGCTGGGTTGGCCGGATCGGCAACGGGCTGGGCCGGAGTGGCAGCAGAATTTGCCGCACTCTTATTCCCTTCCAGGGCCGACAGGCGAGCTTCCAGCTCGGCAATACGCTTTTCGGCAGCCTTGTCGCGGCAGCTCATGACCGAAGTGGTCACAGCAAGCACGAACAGAAGTCGAATGAATGTTCTCATGTCTCTCTCTTTATCTTTTCAGCGTCAAAATTACACCCCGGTTTTAAGGGAGCGTTGTTTTTAACAAATACTTAACTCTTTTTGTTTCCGCGGATCTGCTCCAGCAGCTCATCCACGTCTTCCAGCAATCGCTCAGCCTTATCTTTGGCCTCGGAGACAACCTTCTGTCCCTGCGATTTGGCTTCGCTCGTAAGCGGGCTTTCTTTTCCCGACATCAGGTCGTTCAGGAAATCTTCCAGCACCTTCTTATACTTATCAAGCCTGAAGGAAAGTTTCTCGCGGGTGTTCGACCCTTTGTCAGGAGCATAAAGAATTCCGAGGATGGTTCCAGCGGCCGCTCCAGCTAAAAATGCCATTAAGGCGTTACTGCTTTTTTTTCCCATGCATTGAATATTTAGGGACCGTAAATATAGGGATTTGCGCCTACTTATAGACTATTTATTGTCTATCAGACCTCGACCGCTTTTCTTGATATCGCCCGCATTGGCGAGCTCTTTGGAGATTACATCGAGTATGCCATTGATGAATTGGCGGCTCTTGGGGGTACTGTATTCCTTGGTCAGCTCGATGTATTCGTTGATAGTCACCTTTACAGGGATGTTCGGAAAGTGTATCATTTCGGCGATCGCCATCTCCAGGATCACCCGGTCGGTGAGCGCCAGCCTGTCGACCTCCCAGTTACGGGTGTTTTGGGCTATCAGCTTTTTGTGGTCTTTACCCAGGTTCGCCGACTCTGAAAAAAGGCTGGAGATAAACGAGCTGTCGTCTTCCCAATCAAGGGACACTTTCTGTATGTCGATGGTCAGCGCTTTCTCATCCAGCGACTTGATGGTCTTATCGACCAGGCCCTTCACGATGTCCCTGTCTTCGGCCCAACGGATATCTTCTTCTTCGAAGTAATCGTTGATCAGGCCGGTAAGTATGAGCTTGCGATAAAGGTGTTTGATGAAAGCTTTGTGTTGATCGATGTCGGGTTTCTTACTCGCGATGAATTCGTTGTAAGTGTCGTCGGCTTTAATGACGTCGCGGAACCACGGACGGATCTTATCCATCTTGCCGCCCCAACCCCATTGTCCTTTCGATAGCTCTTTCTTCAGCTCTGTGTTGGCCTCGAGTGCTTTGACCCACGGGCAGTTGACGAAGTTACCGTGATTGATCTTCTTGTCGGCGGCAGCCTGATCGGCGAACGCGACCATCAGACCAAGTACAGCATAATAGTAACCTGAAAGTTTTTCAACTTCGATCACCATGTTTTTTGAAAGAAAAGTGAAGTCCTTTTTAGTCGACTTGATGTACAGGTCGAGAGCCTCCTTCACGGTCTTGTTGATGACCGGGTCGGCATTGTCCGCAGTGTCGGGTTTCTTGAACTTGGTCTCGAAAAGCTGCCGGGCGATCTTCTGATTTATCGCTAGCTGCTTCTTGTCCTGGACCTGCATGGAGTTGAGGTCGGGTTGGAACTTCTCTTCTATATGAGCGTCAGCGAGAAGGTAGTTAGCTTCCTTGCATTGTTCGTAAGCAAAGAGACTTTGCATTACTTTGATTCGAAGCATCCGCCGATTCAACATGGCTTAAAGAACGGCATTGTTTAAACAGAAGTGGCAAATGTAAACTAAGATTTACGAATTATGATTTACGATGTATGATTTTTGGGCATAGATTCAAACAAAAAAGCCGCCCTGATTTTCATCAGAACGGCTTTTGGTTGATATTCAATCGATTACTACGTCGCCAAGGCTACGTAGCGGGCACTACTTCTCCTTTTCTTTCGAAGCCTTCTTTTCCTTTTTCCTGGAAGTGACCGTCAGCAGGTCGCCCTTTCCTTCGTAGTCGGCCAGGATCGTTC
>WUUC01190842.1_pt1 | contig 16030 bp, 15 predicted proteins | sample 6278441 | NCBI WGS metagenome assembly WUUC01 (sample SAMN13675441, study PRJNA597444) | soil metagenome | isolation source: soil | place: USA: Washington | collected 2017-10
CCTGCGCGCCACATCTCATCGGCTCACCGAGCCCACCGCCACTTCGCTATACTCGTGCATCCATGCTTCTGCGCAACGAGCCGCTGACTCACGCGTTGTTTCGGATCGCGATCGCACGGCGCGACCAGCCCGTGCCCTTGCATGTCACCCGCAGACTTGCGCGTGCGCAAGGCGCTGAATGGGAACAAACCGAACGCGCGCTTGCTCCGCACAAGATTTTCCCCCTGCTTGCGCATCAGCTGAGTCACTTCGACTTACTGGAGGTCGTGCCCGCCGAGACACGCGCCCGTTTGCTCAAGACTTACCAAGAGACGCGCGTGATGAATGGTGGGCTGATGGTTTGTGCAGCCACGGCACTGCGCGCCTTGGCCAAACGCGGTGAGCATCCTCTGGCGATGAAAGGCGTGATCTTCGCCAACGACCTTTACCCGGACGTCGCAACGCGCCCGATGGGAGACATCGATCTGGTCGCGGCCCAAGGCAGGCATGAAGCGCTGCTCGAGGTGCTGAAAGCGCTGGGTTACCAGCCGGCCCCTGTGCAACCGCAAGACGATGCCGTGATCATGGTGCTGCCGAGCGGCGTGCGCTGCGATGCCCACAAAGCGCTGCGCATGTTCGACGGAGAAGACTGGCACTTGCTCACACGCGAGACCGAGCTTGCGCGCATGAAGGGCGTCAGCGTGCGCATGTTGGAGCCGAGCGCGATGGTCGCGCACTTGGCGACTCACATGGGGGGTCACTACGACGAAGTCGGCCCGGTGCTGCTCTGGATCACAGATCTGATTTTCGTGCTGCGACGCTTCGCTTCCGAGGTCGATGTCGCACGCATCGCTCGTCTAACGCAGAGTGACCGCCACTGGACCTTACTGTTGCGAATGTTGGTGCTCCTGCAGGATCTGGACGAGCCGATTCCGGAGGATTTCAAACCGCTGCTGTCCGCAGTACCACCGCTCTCGCTCGCCCACGTACTTCGCCAGCGCCGCACGACCCCGTGGGGGCTACCAGGTCCAAAAGGTTTTCTGCGCTTTGCAGCGCAACGTTTGTCCCTGCGCGACTATCGACAGAGGCCTGCGCTGAGCGGTCAGGATTTGCTGTGGTGCGGCGTGGATACGTTGGCGGAACGCCTGATCGAGCGGCGCATCCGACGCCCTGACTGACGTCGCATCGGGTTTGGTTCGTCACGTGCCGAACTTGGCATTCAGTGCGTCGCTCGCGAGCCACGCAAAACCTTTGCGACGCGCGGATTCGCCTTCTTCGGGCGAGTACAAGTTCTTCATCAATGAAGGAGGCACGCCCGCGATGCGTTGCGCGATGCCGCCAAACCATTTGCCGTACAGAGGATGATTGTAGGTATCGCGCAAGAGCAAGCTGAAGCGCGCGAGTGGACTGCGATCGAGCCCGGGCATGTTTTGAAGCAGCTGAATGCGTTTGAACGCCTCGAACATACGTTTGCCGGTAGGGTCGACCACTTGCATCGGCCGGAAGAACATTTCCATGAAGAAAGGTCCACCCGTGCGAATCAGACTCACGAACGACCACGCGGCGAGCAGATGATGGCTAAGCCGCTTGGGCTTTTCACGGCGCTTCTTGTCCCAATACGCGTCGGTCGTGTAGTACTCGACCATGTAGTAGTCGATTGCGATGTGCCGCGACTCATCTCGATTGATGAGCTCCATCGCGCGCTGCGCCATGCCGTCATCCACATAGTCATCGAGTGAACGCAGCAGCGCCACATCCAACATCAGTTCGCCGCCCGTGATGTACGCGTTGGCAACCTCGTCCGAGAGGTATTTGATCGCTCGCAGAAAATGCGGTTTGAAACGATCGATCTCCGAACTGACGCGATACGTCTTGTAGGCGTGCACGTCGTAGTACTTCGCCAAGCGCTCAGCGACCACGGCGTGCCGCTCTTCGTCGGCCACGAATGTGGCGTAGATTTTCTTGAGCCGCGGATCTTCGACTCGGTTGCGCTGCTCTTCGAACAGCGCTTTCGCCAGCCGTTCGATGGCCGACATGTTCACGAAGTACTGAACGACCGCCTCTTCCTGCGTTCGCGACATCCGCTTAGGCGGGCTGCTCCAGTCGAGATCCTCAGGCCGCCACTGGTCTCGCTTGCACTTCTCGAGCATGCGATCGACGTCCATCTCGTCCTCCCTTCCCTAGCCACGGGGAACACCAAGATTTCTTATCACGATACTCACCGATTGGTGAATTAGTTTTTTTGACGGAGAAGGAGCCCGAGCCGCGCCACCCAAAAATCGGCAGGCGCAACGACTCTCTGTAAAGGGGTGCCGCTTTCTTGCGAGTGCAGGTCGCGGGGCGGGACGATGCGCGTGACGGAGGTCTCATGACCATCAGATGCAACGAGCGTCACAGACGCCGCGCGAGCGACACTCGCATCGCCCTTGCTCTTCAGCTCGACCACGTACGCGAAGAGGCAGGGTTCAAGGCCATCGTGCTTGCGGATCCACAGGGCCTCGTCGTCTCGTCTTCAGGGGAAGAACGACTGTGCATGGAACTGGCGGCGCTCGCACCGATCGCGTCACGCGGCGAGTTTCTTCCGCTCGACACTCTGCTGGAAGGCGAATGGATGCACGTGCGCACGCTCGACTACGAGGGCACAGAGCTCTTTCTCGCGTCCTGCCACGAGCACTGGCTCGATGAGTCCTGCGCGCGTCTGGACACTTGGCTCGCAGCGACGGGTTACGGCGTCAAGCGCATCCTGGCCGCCTGAGCAGAGTCAGAACAAGGATGCCGCGCGCTCGATGCACCACATCGCGGCAAGGGATCCGATCACGTACGCAAAGCCGCCGCGCACCATGCGCGCGCGTGCACTTGGCTGACGTGCGTAAAAGTAAAGCAAGGGCGTCAGGAGCAAAAGCACGGCGAGCTGTCCGAGCTCCACACCTGCGTTGAACGCGAAGAGAGCTAGCGGGACGGCGTGCTTCGGTAGCCCTGCTTCGCCAAGCGCGCCCGCAAACCCGAGGCCGTGTAGCAAGCCGAAGCTGAATGCCATCGCGAACGTCGCTCGCATGAGCGTCGGTTTGGAGGTTCTCAGCAGCTCGAGCGCCACGACCACGAGGCTGAGCGCGATTCCGATTTCTACGGGGACGCTCGGAACGCTCACGAGCTCGAGCGAAGCAAGGCACAGCGTGATGCTGTGTCCGACGGTGAAGGCCGTAAGTGATAGAGCGATGCGAGGGCCGCCACGCACCAGCAACGATAAACCGAATACGAACAACAAATGATCGTACCCGGTCAGCAGGTGCTCGATGCCGAGTCGCACGTAGTCACGAAACACCTGCCCCGCTGTCGCCGCTCGCGGAATGACGTAAGAACGCTCGTCCTCGCCGAGCACCGCGCGCGCGTTGTGCCCATTTCGAAAAGCGACGTAGAGCAAGGCCCCCACGCCGGCCCGGGGCAAACCCGATAGTCCGATGGTCTGCCCTTGCAGCCCGCTCGAGCAACGCAGCACGAAGTCGTCACGCACGCTCCCGTCTGGCTCGACGGTCTGTCGAGGAGCGTGCGTCCGACAATTCTTTGGCCAGCTGACTTCGACGAGCGGCCGCGCGCGCGCGCTGCGACGAAAGGTCGCGTGATACTCGCGTTCGGTCTGCTCCTCGATGATCACCGACACGGGCGAAAGCGGGTGGGCATGCCCGCGCGCAGCGATCGATAGCGCGCACAGCACGACGTATGCGAACGCCATTAGATCGCGACTTCCGAGCCTCATGCTCCCTCACGAATCAGCGCGATTCGATAGTGCGCGACCAGGCCAGAAACCGCGCGCGCGGTGGCATCGCGTCGCGCATCCGCCAGATAGTCTGCCAGCACGCGCGCACGCACCTTGGCGAGCGTCGCGTCCTGAGCAGGCGAACGCGCGCGCATCCAAACGAAGTGGGCGCCGTAACGTGAACGGATAGGTCCCAAAGCCGAGCCCTCTGCGATCTCGGTGACAGCGTCACCGAAGCCTGGACCGAACGTGGCGTCGAGTTCGGGGGCGGTCACGCTGTCGAGCACGCGCGGCAAGATCGAAGCATCGCCGAGCGCTTGCGCAGCCGAGAGCGACAGACCGCGCGAGAGCTCCGTTTGTATTTTGGCGATGCGTTCTCGTTCATCGCCGCGACGCGCTGAGATCAGCACGTGCGTGAATGAAAAACGCGCGGGCACTCGATAGCGATTTGCATGGGACTCCAAGTAGCTTTGCAGCTCGCGTTCTCCCGGCACGGGTACGACCACGCGGGCGCGCAGCAGCTGTTCCCCGTGCCATGCGAGGCGCTCGCGCAGCATGGGATCGGCGCGATCGATGCGCAGCGTCCGAGCGAGTTCGGCCGAGGCCGACGAATCCGCGCTGGCTCCCAAATCCTCGCGTACGCGACGTTGTACGACCGGATCCGTTTCGAGTGCTCCGTGTTCGATCGCGTAAACGGCCAATACCGCACGTTCACGTGCCCGTTCCAGTTCCGACTCACTTGCGTCCGGTGCGACCCGAACCTCGATCGTGGGCGCGTCCTGCCCCCACAGCGGCTCGAGCCACGTGCGCTTTGCCCAGAGCAGTAGCGCGCCAAGCGCGAAGAATGTGAGCAGTCGCCGCGCGCTCAAGGCGGCGTATAGAAAACGGGACTCGACCACGCGCGCTCCTGCACGACGTCCGGATAACCTTGGCAGCATGCTTCAAACCCCTCCGTGACGGTCGTGGGATCTGCGCAGTCTACCTTCGCCGCCAAGCAGGCACGCTTGTGCCAACGGCAGCTCGGAGTTTCGATCACGCGCGCGTAGTAGAACGCGGGCACGTCCGGATCAAAGTCATCGTCCGTCAGCACGGCACACAGTTCGGCGGCTCCTTTGCCGTCAGGCTCGCATGTGCTCTCGTCGACCTTGGAGATGCCGGCCTTGCCGCCGATGTCGCGCACGGAGATCTTTGCTTGCCCATCTTGCAGCCAGCCCTTGATGACTTGGATGCGTTCGAGCTGACCGCCCGGATGTGCTTTGGTGCCCGAATCAGCCAGAGCCCACACGGCCATACGAGGCTTTGCGTCAGCGCTCTTTGGCTTGCCGAGTTCGCCGCCCATCGGCACCCCTCGCGCGTAGCCGTTCTCGACGAAGTCAGGGTCGTCGCACGCATCTCTTGAAATGTCGTAGCCGGCAAACGTCCGCAGCACGATGCGTGGACCGCTGGTCGCGTACGCTTCGCGCCGTTTCATCGCAGCATACAGCGCCTCGCGCGAGTTCTCTTCGGCCCACAGCACCGCAAGGCCACCCGGATTGAGCCAAATCTTGTCCACCAAACCGACCGGCTTCATCGTGCGCGCACTCGAGCCTGCTCCGCCGTGCCCTTCGAAGGTGCTCTCCTCGACGGCACCGGAGATGCCGAGATGCGTGTCGGTGCTCGCGATGAAACCGTACGAAAACGGGTTCACGCCCAGTTTGTCCCAAAGCTTCAAACCTTGGCCGAGCGCGTCGCGTACGAAGTCACTAGGCAGGAGCTCGTTCGGTGAGCCACCGAGCGCCGTGGCGGCAAGCGTGTTGTAGGGCATGACCTCGAAGCTACACAGCTCGTCGGGTCCCATGTCTGGCAAGCACTCGCTCGAACCCTTGTGTTGAAAGATCTCGACGAGTGGCTCGAAGGCACGGCGACGCTCCGCGTAAGCGCGATCGAACGGTTCGCCTTTGCGATCCACTCGCTCGAACATCAAGCCCGCCGACAAGTTGGAATTGTGCGGGATGGTGAGTGCGTCGCAGTCCGTCGCCGCGTCGAGGCAGTCTTTGCTCAGCGCATCCCAAAGCTCCTCTTCTTGCGAGCCATCGAAGTAGCTGAACGGGAGCTCTGGCACTTCGTCGTTACGAAAGATCACGTTGCGGTGCAGGTTTTGGGTGCCTGGAGAAGCCGACCATTCGTACGCCACGAAGCTCGTGAACGCGCACTCGTCGCTTTCGTCGTTGGCATCCTTGGCAGCGCGCTGAACTTCTTTCCAAGTACTCACCGCGGCGTTGCCACAGAAATCGTTGTCCTTGGTGCAAGGAGCTGCGTACTTCGCGCTCGCTTGGCTCGCACTGAGTGCGCCGTTCAGCGACACGAACGCGCCGTCGGGCGAGTTGCGGTAGCGCATGCAGTTTTCGGAGTCGTAACCCTCGAGTCCTTCGGTCAAGCACGTGGTCACGAGCCCCAAGAACTCCGCGTGATCGGAGACGGCCACGAAATCGAGCGGCCGATCGAGCTTGAGCGTGCGACTCGGAACGCCCTGCTCGTCGTAGGGCGGTAAGCCAACTTCTTCTCCCCGCGCGAACCGGTACGCTTCTGCAGGCCGCAAGCGTGTGCCTTGTAAGTTGGCGTCCAACGACAACGCCGTGTGCACGTGCAGGTCCCCGAAGAACGGCGACCGATTCGGATCCTTGCGCTTGCAACGAAGGGATGGCCCAGGGCTGCCAGCGTCGGGGCTGCCCCCATCAGGTCCGCTCATGCCGGGCGGCGGAACGCCTGCATCCTTGGTCTCCGTATTCGCGTCGCCGCCGCATCCCACGCTCATGGACAGAAGCGTGATGCACAACGTGATTGGTCGTTTGACCCCCATCGGCAAGTGGTACCACAAGATCGGCGAAAAGCGCGCGTACCCGCGAGCCGGGCGCGGGGAAACAGCCGAGGGCTCAGCCGCCGTAGATCGCGCTGGCACGAATGGCTTCGATCACGGCATATGAAAATCCGGCCAGCAACACGAGCGTGGCCATCCCGGCGGACTCCGTGAAGTACCAGGCCCCGCGTATGCTCAACGTGCCTTCGCCCGGCCGTAACAATGCCCCACGCGCTCGGCGCAGCGTGCTTTGATCGAGAAGTTTTGGAAGCGATTCGGCCTGCCCGAGCGCGGCGCGTATCGTCTCGTCGAGCGCACGTTCTTTTTCGTCCGACGTATTCATGTTGCAGGCTCCTTGTGCATTGGCACGACCGCTCTGCGTTCGCGTCGCTGCAATGCTTCGGTGAGAGCTGTGCGCGCGCGACTCAAACGTTTTCGAACCGCGTCTTCTTGGATTCCGAGCACAGCTGCTAACGCTTTGCCATCGAGGCCTTCAATCACGGACAGCACCAGGACCTCACGGTGCGCCGCGGGCAACGAATCGAGGGCCGCACGAGCCTCGAGCAGGGCGCGGCTCTGTTCGAACTCGTGTTCCGGGTTCTTTGCAGAAGCGGTCGGCTCGCGTGCGAAACTTTGTTTGCGCCGCAGATCGAACAGCAGAAAGCGACGCGCGTTCTTGTGCTTGTTGCGAGCGATCGCGTACAGCCAAGCGCGCAGATCGGAGTCTTCTGCAAGGCGGTGAGCGTGATTTGCCGCGCTGAACCAGGTGTCTTGAAATAGCTCCTCCGCTTCGTTCCGGCTGCGGCAGATTCGAAGCAAGAACGCCCAAATCGCGTTGCGATAGCGCTCATAGAGGCGCTCGAAGGCCCCGAGCTCGCGCGCTCTCAGCCCTCGTACGATCTGCCGGTCCAGGTCATCCACGCAGTAAGCTCAACACGCGAGCGCCCCCCATGTGACCAACATTCGGAAAGCCGTTTCGCTGCTCATTTCCGGTCACGCCCTGTCCACGAGCGGGTTCTCATGCCCAGAAAGGTGGTAGCGATGATCGAAATGTTCCGAGAAGGCGGCTGGGGAATGTGGCCGATCCTGGTGTTTGGGCTCGTATCGCTCGTGAGCGCTGCGCGTTATGCCTGGGACATGGAGGTCGCACGATTACGCTTCATCGTGCTGGTGAACGTCATCTTGGTCGTGGCCTCGCTGCACGGCATGCTCCTGGATGTCGGCGCGGTGTTCTCCCATCTCACGTCCGACGGTTTTCCCCAGGACAAGCTCACGCACGTCCTGCTCGTCGGCCTGAAGGAAAGCACGCGGCCAGGCGCATTCGCAGGCATCCTCATCGTGCTGTCGCTGTGCTTCGTCGCCGTCGGCCTCTACCGCGACCAGCAGCGACAGTTGCGCGCATGACTGCGACGCAGCGCACAAAGCTGGACCCGCCCGTCGTTAGAGCGGGGCCGACCAGCGCCGTACGAGCGCTTCGAGCTGGCCCTTCGTCTTGGCAGCGCGTTCTTCGATCGCCACGAGCGTCTTGAAGGGAACGGTCTTCGCTACCCAGCCCGCGACCCAGCTTGGCAAATGGCCCGAAGGATCGAGGCTCATCGCATAGTCGATCTCGGTCGTGCGCGCGTCGACCCGCCGCAGCCGAAAGCAGCTCTCGCATTGCTTCACGCGCACGACGCCGTCTTGCTCCGCTTCGCGCTCGGGTTCGCACTTCAGGTGAATGCGATACTCCTCACCAGGCTTTACGACTTCGATGTCGCGACGAACGATCATGTCGCGATCACGAACCGGCCACGGGATGTCCGAATAGATGTAGATGATGTCCGAGTCGGCATCGAGACGCTTGATGAGTCGGGCTTTATCCGTTCCGTAGGCCCAATCAGGCACCGATCGGATATCCAGCATACTGGCAAAGACCTGCATCACGTCGCCCTGCACGCGCCCCTGGCCCCGAAACGCGGGCAAGTGCAAGCCAGGTTGTTCGCGCCGACTCATGGTGATGCCGCGGTCGATCTCGACGACCTTCCAGCCGTCTTCCTTCGTTGCGTCAGCCAAGCCGGCAGCAGCTGAGAAGGCGACCGAAAGTACTATCAGGCCCGCCATCCAGGAACGCCGTACGTGCATCCGTCAATTGAGCCAGCGTAGGGTGTGCGTTGTCGAGAACGAAACGGCTGCGCCTCGCACAAACCTTGTGCATCACTGGAAAAATGCGGGTTTGCAAGCTCTGCCGTGAGCAAATCGGTGCGTCGATGGCAGCACTCATTCTTCGAGACGAATCGCACCCGTGGGGCAATAGCGAACAGCAGACGCAACCTTGTCACGCAGTGATTCAGGTGGCTGTTCGAGCAACACCGTGAGCTTGCCATCGTCGTCGACCTGAAACACCTCGGGTGCGTCTCCCATGCAGTTGGCGTGTCCCTGACACAAATCCCAATCGATCCGCACGCGCATGACTCAAAACCGTCCGTTGGCTGCGATGCGTCGATAGCCCACGCGACAGGGCTTGCGCGGACCCATCACAATGCCGTTCTCCGGCACGACGGGATCGTGCAAGAGCTCGAACTCGAAGCCGCGCAGTAAGATCGCGAAAATGGTCTTCACTTGCAGCATGGCGAACGCATTGCCCAAGCACTTGTGACGACCGGCGCCGAAGGAGATGAAAGTAAACTGCTTTTTGTCTTCTTCGCGACCGGGCGCAAAGCGCTGTGGATCGAAGCGCAACGGATCGACGAACGTGCCTGGCAGGCGATGTGAAACCCAGGGTGAAGTTGCAAGCCAGGTGCCGCGCGGGAACAGAAAGCCAGCATACGAAAAGTCGACCATGCAAGCGCGCATCAAAATGTAGAGCGGCGGGTGCAAGCGCAGCGACTCTTTGATCGCGTACTCGGTCAGCGTGATCTGGCGCAGTGACTGAAACGTCACGTCGTTTCCCTGACCGTAAACCTCGTTCAGCTGAGTCCGGAGAAGCTCGAGGTAGTCAGGATGCCGGAGCAACTCGAGCAACGTCCAAGCGGTCGTGACGCTGCTCGTGTGATGGCCTGCAAACATCGCGGCCAGCAGCATGCCGGTGATCTCGTGGTCGCTTAACTTATCTCCGTTCTTGTATTCGGCATCCATCAACGTCTGCAAGAAGTCTTCCCCACTGTCACCGCGCTGCTTTCGACGCTCCACGATCTCGCCGATCATCGCCACGAGCCGCACGCGTGCCTTGTCGCGCTTGCGAAATGACGGCAGCGGTAAGTTGGGGTGGATGTACGCCGCGGGCATGATGCCGCGTTCGAGATCGTAATAAACGCGCGCGAACTCGTCGCTCATCTCTTCGCGAAACTCGCGGCCGATCAAGCAGTGCGTGGAGGTGAAGTTGGTGAGCTTGGCGCAGAAGTCGACCAGGTCGATCTCGCCTCGCTCGCCCCAATCTGCCACCGCTGCACGCGTTTCCTCCGCCACGATCTCGCCGTACGTGCGCATGCGCTTGTCTTGCAGCGCAGGTCTCAGCAATCCGAGTTGCTCGTTCATGCGCGCGGGAGGGGCGTCGTACACGATGTCCTTGCCGAACACGGGCACCATCATCTTGTACGCTTCGTTCGGACTGAGCACCTCGTCGGGCGCGCGAAACATGGCTTCCTGCGCGTTCACGCCGCTCATCAGCACGACGCTTTTATTGAACACCTTCAGACCGGCGACCTCGCCGCACTCCTGCTGTGCGCGCTCCAAGAGACCGAGCAGGTCGCGTGCGAAGTCGAGCGCGTGCCCCACGATCGGCAATGCTCCCGAGACGCGGGGCGGCGCACGGCCCGCTGCGGGTTTTTTGGGGATTTGATGCGGCGGCAAGGACTCTTCTGAAAGCGTAGTCTGCATCTCGTCCTCACTTACGGGCGCGGCGCAACGACTTGAGCGGCGTCGCCTTCGAACTTGGTTCAGCGAGAAAACAACGGCGAAAGTGGTTTTGCATGCGCGCGATCAAGGCATCGACTCCTTGCGTGTCGGCACCGCGCTCGAGCCAATCGCGCAGCTGCTCTTGGTGCGCAGCGATCAACATCTTCATCTGAACTTCTGGTTCATCTTCGGCGTCGAGAGCGCCTCGCTGCACGCCTTTTTTGATCAGACCTACGGCGAGGTCCATGCCGCGTTCCCACGTGTCCACCTGGGTGCGGCTGCGCAGCATGCCCTGATCTGCCCAGGACAAGCCCTCGCGCAAATGCATACGCAGGTAGTTCGGCCGCAGAACGAGGCAGCGCACGTACGCTTCGATACCCTTGAGCGCTGCGCCAGCGAAGCCTTCTTCGCCCTGAACCGCGCGCAGCACGTGCTCGAGGATTTCGCGTCCGCGTAGTTCCTGGATGGCCTCGTAGATCTCCGCCTTGCCGGGAAAGACGCCGTACAAGGTGCCGAGCGCGATGCCCGCGCCTTTGGCGATGTCCTGCATCCTGGCTTCTTCAAAGCTGCTCGCCGCGAACTCCGCTTCGGCCGCCTCGAGGATGAGACGCCGGTACATCTCGGCGCGCGCACGCTTGACCGATTCTTTCGGCTTCACAGCGGGCATGCGGCGCTCTCGTGCTCGGCAGCTGCGCGACGCTCTTGGCTGAGCAACTCGGCGGCGCGATATCCGATCATCATGCTCGGCGCGTTCAACGCCGAAACGGGCGCCGAGGGCACGATCGACGCATCTGCAATGCGCAACCCTTCTACACCGCGTACGCGAAAGCTCGGGTCGACGACCGATGCCGCATCGGTTCCTAGGCGGCACGTGCCTACGAAGTGAAAGGTGCTGATCGCGTTGTCCCGCACGAACGTCCGGACCTCGGCGTCTTGCACGAGCGCAGCACTCGGCAGCAGCGCCTCGTTGCCAAAGGCCGAAAGCGGGGCCGCCCCGGCAATGCGACGAGCGAGCGCAACACCATGTACCAGCGTGTCGAGGTCCTCGGGATGGCTCAAGTAGTTGGGATCGATCGCAGCGGGCGCGTGGGGATCTGCGGAACCCAGCGCGAGCGTGCCTCGACTCTTGGGCTTACCCAAGATCACCACGATTGCCCAAGTGCGCTCGATAAAGCGCTGCGTGCTTCCGAAGCGCGTGGCAAAGGCGACGCCGCGCCGAATCAAGGCCTTGGACAAGTCACCGTACAAGGCGCTCGGCAACTTCGTCGGCAGCATACGCATCGCCGCTTCGCGCAGCGACGAGCGCGCTGGGTACATCACGTAACAAGTGTCTGATTGTCCAGGTGGCAGATCGCTGTCTGGGTTTGCGCGCTGAAAACCGTACAGCTGCGGATACGAGGCATCGACCGGTTCAGCGCCGCGAAAGAACAAGGGCACGTTGGGATGGTCGTGAAGATTGCGTCCGACCTCGGGTGCATCGTGCACGACGGCGATGCCATGCTGAACGAGCTGCGCGGCGGGACCTACACCCGAGAGCATGAGCAGCTTGGGTGTTTCCAGCGCGCCCAGGCACAAAATCACTTCCACACGCGCACGCAGCACGCGGCGCTGCTCTTGCTGCTCGATCTCGATCCCGACAGCACGCTTGTTCTCGAAGGTCACACGTAGCGCGCGGGCGTGCGTAATCAGCTCGAGGTTCTCGCGGGAGCCGCCCTCGGCGATAAACCCAACGTACGAGCTACGGCGGGTGTCGCCCTCGTAGTTCATCGTCTCGTAGCCGATCACGCCCGACAGATCACCGTCGTTGATGTCCTCGCTGCGTCGAAAGCCGGCTTCGATCGCGGCGGCCACGAAAGTCTCGGTGAAGCGCGTGGCCGGGCGCGGTCGCACACGCAGCTTCTTTTCCACGGCCTCGAACGCTGGCACGCAATCATCGTACTGAAAACCCTGCGGCCACTCGGCGTAGTCTTGGCGTGCGCCGCGCGTGTACACCATTCCGTTGATCGAACCGCTACCGCCCATGCCTTTGCCGGTGCCGACGAAGTAGCGACGATTTGCGCTGCTCGTCTGAGGCGTACTGAAGCGTTCGAGTACGAGGGCGTCGTTGTTGAAGGCATCTTTGTAACCGTCCGCCCGCAAGGTCTCTGGGTGCGCTTCGGCTCGGTCACCGAGCTCCACGAGCGCAACACGATGCGTGCGATCACGGCTGAGCATGCCCGCGACGATGCAACCCGCGGAACCGCCACCCACGACGATGTAATCGTAGTGCGCAGTCATGAGCGACTACCGAGCAATGTGCGCGTCAGGCGTTTGCCCGCAGCGAGCTTGTTGCGGAGCCCACGCGCGTACAACACCGTAAGGACCTCACGTGCCACGTCTGCATCCTTTGGACCTACCGGAAACACCCGTGCCGGAACGTGCAACGGCAAGCGATCTTCGAGCACGGCCTTGGGGGCGGTACAAGCCCGCAGACCGTCGCGCCCATTGAGTCTGCCGAAGCCGGAGCCTTTGACGCCCCCGAACGGCAACGACATCGCCATGTAGGTCAGACCGAAGTCGTTCACCGACACGTTGCCCACGTTCAACGCGCGCGTGATGCGCCGTGCACGCGCGGAGCACCTCGTCATCACCGTGGCGCCGAGCCCAAAAGGCGTACCGTTTGCCACGCCCAGCGCGTGTGCTTCGTCCCTTACTTTGAACAAGAGCACCACCGGTCCGAACACCTCTTCGTTGGCGATGCGCATCGCTGGTGTCACATCAGCAAGCACGGTAGGCGCGTAGTACTGGCCTCGCTCTTCGTGCACGCGAGAGCCTCCCACGAGCAGCGTAGCGCCTTGAGCTACCGCCTCGCTCACCAGCGACTCGATTCGATCGAGCTGCAAAGGGGATACAATCGCACCGCAGTCCACACCATTGTCGCCGCGTGGAGGGCCTTGGCGCAACGCTTTGACGTGCGCGCACAACTGGGCGGTGAACGAGTCGTACACCTTCTCGAATACGAGAATGCGCTCACTTGCTAGGCAGTTCTGGCCGCAGTTGAGAAAGGCGCCTGTAAGCGTGGCGTGTACCGCTTGAGCAAGATGCGCATCGTCACACACGATCAACGCATCCTTGCCGCCGAGTTCGAGCACCGTGGGAATGAGCTGACGAGCAGCTTGCGCGAGCACACGCTTACCGTTTTCGAGCGAGCCCGTAAAGATGACCTTGTCGATGCCGGCATCGATCAACGCGGCTCCCGCAGCACCGTCACCCTGCACGATTTGCACGAGCTCGGGAGAATGCCCCGCGTCCGCAAGCGCGACGCCCAAAAGCCGCACGAAGCGCGCGCTCGACCATGCAACCCATTCGCTCGGCTTCACGACCACGGCGTTACCGGCCATCAAAGCGGGAATCGTCGGTCCGAGAATATTCTGCAGTGGGTAGTTCCAGGGCGCGATCACGCCGATCACACCGAGCGGTGCGTACTCGATGCGGGCGCGCTTGTGCACGAACCAACCCGAGGACACGACCTCGTCGGCAAGGTAGCGCTCGCCGTGCGCGATCGTCCAACGCAGCTTTTCGAGCACTGGCCAAAGCTCGCCCAGCGTGGCGTTGTGGAGCGTCTTGCCCGTATCGCGGACGACGAGTTCGGACAGCTCTCGTGCATGTGCCAGCACCTGGTCGAGCACGATACCGAGCACGCGGCGCCGCTCCGCGAACGTGGTTTTTGCCCAAGCGGCCTGTGCGCTGCGCGCGCGTTGCACGATCTGAGGCACGTTTTGCAGTGGGGTGACCTTCACTTCACCGAGCAGCTCGCGCGTGGCGGGGTCGTGACAGACGAGCGTAGGGTTTTGGTCTACGCGCGGAGACGTCGTTCGATTGCCGTGCTCGTCTGTTGGAGCGCTCGGTTCAAGCATCGTCCAGCTCCTTCACGCTCTCACTCTTGCTGCGCGAGCGCGGTTGCACAAGCCCACGGCTATCGAGGTAAGCCTGCCATTTACGCACCGTCAGGCGCTGATACGCCATGACCTGAGGATTCACTTCCGCGAGTGGCGCGTCCCAGTGCCTATCGAAGGCCTCTTGTTCCTTCTGCACGGCCCAACCGTCCTCGTCGAATAGGGGACGGACCAAGAACTTGTGACCCAAGCGGATCAGCGGAAGCATCAAACGTTGCGGCACCGAGACCGGCAGGAACGGCACCTTGAAATCCCGGTAGTAGAACAAGAAGAACACGCGCGTGGTTCGCTCGTCGATCGGCAGCAAGAATAGCCAATGCTTGACGAAGTCTTCCGTATTCGACCATTGGTAAGGATATTGGTAACAAGACCAATGGCTGGTTCCAGAGTGGGCCTTACGGTCGATCACGAGGTCCATGATCTTGGCGGCCGCGATCTTACTGTCGTACTGCAGCAGGACGCGATCTTCCTCTTCATCGAGCTGCAGCAGCGTGTCGCCTTCGAATGGGCGAAACTTGCGATGCAGATAGCCGTGAGTGAAATCGCTGACGTTGTCGAGGATCATCGAGTGATGACCCTGCCAAAGAAAGTCGATGACATCGTGCGCCCAAGCCGACTGGCCCTCGATCTCGGGGATGTGCGGAATAGGACGCGTCCGCGCCAATGACTCGTCGCCCGGGAAGATGAAGATCATTCCGTAGCGTTCGTCGACCGGCAACGACTCGAGCGACACTTTGAGCTTTTTGCCGAAATCGTTGTGCGGCATGTCCACGAGGCAGCCCGTGCCGTCGTAGGCCCAGCCGTGATAGGCGCAGCGCAACTTACAGCCGTCCACGCTGCCGAGCGAAAGCTTGAGATTGCGATGTGCGCAGCGATTCTCGAGACAGCGCAAGGCCCCGTCTGCCCCGCGAAACAGGGCGAACGAACGATGCCAAAACACCACTTCCTTCACGGCGCCGCGCGGCAGCTCCGACGATAAGAGTGCTGCGTACCAATAGTTGGGGTCCATCCCCGAAACCCGTGCGCGCTGCCGCAAGTTGCGCGCTTCGGTGAAGCTCGGCGCGTGCGCTTTGGGCACGGCGTAGTTGAAGGGAGCCATCGCGAGTCCTCCGCGCAAGGACTCTTATCCGCGTCCAAGGAAGCGTCAAACCAATTTTTGAATTGACGGTTTCATTTTGCGAACCATCATTACGCGATGCCGAGCGAGAACTCTCCTTCTGCGCGTACGAGCCTCGTCACCGGGGCTTCAGGATTCGTCGGCCGCGCGCTGTGCGAGGCGCTGCGTCTACGTGGTGACCGCGTGATCGCGCTTGACGCGTATGGCGAACCGTTCGACGACCGGTTGACGTTCGCACGCGTAGACATTCGCGACAGTGAAGCGATGGCGCACGCGTGCACAGGCGTGGACACGATCTTTCACAACGCCTCGCTCGTGCACACCAAACACAACCGCCTCGACGACGTGTGGTCGGTGAATCTCGGCGGAACGCGCGTCGTGCTGCGAGCTGCCTGGCAAGCCCGTGTGAAGCGACTCGTGTACGTGAGTACCGCGAGCGCCGTCTACGAAGGTAAAGACATCGAGGATGGCGACGAGACGCTGCCCTACGCACGTAAGTCGCAAGCACCTTATGCAGACAGTAAGATCGCAGCCGA
>WUUC01109745.1_pt1 | contig 16024 bp, 12 predicted proteins | sample 6278441 | NCBI WGS metagenome assembly WUUC01 (sample SAMN13675441, study PRJNA597444) | soil metagenome | isolation source: soil | place: USA: Washington | collected 2017-10
TCTCCGTTAAACGATACGTCTACGCATTTGCAAGCGAGCTCCGCACGATCGGCGCGAATCGCCGCGCATTTCCCTCGCCTTCCTTCGCTGACTGTAAAGAAACACCAGCAGTTGACGTGCCGGTGCTGTGGCTCGCGCTGCGCACCCGAGCGGCCAGCTGCAGGTGGCTGAGCGGGCAGCAGCTGGAGCGCGTTTCGCGCCGTGCCGGGTCTGAGCAGCGACGCGGCGCCTTCGATTGTCTACAAGTTCGACGATGCCCAGCTCTGGCTGTTCGCGCGCGACAGCGTGTTCGCTGGGCTGGGTCCACACGCCACATGTCGCTGCGCCACACCGAGGCGTCTCAGCCGCGGTGCTCCGGGCCTCGAGGAACGCCGCCGCGCACTTGCGCTGCTCGCGCCGCCGCCGCTCCAATTCACGAACCTGGCGTACGGTTTGCTGCCCTCGAAGGTGCCGCGCGCTGGCAGCGGCGCAGAAGGAGAACGCGCCATGAAAGAGCCCGCCGTCAAACAGGTCCGCTATGCGGTGGTCGGGGCAGGGAACATCGCGCAAGTGGCGATCCTGCCAGCCTTCGCTCATGCCACCGAAAATTCCGAGCTGGTGGCGATCGTCACGGGAGATCGCGAAAAGCGCGAGGCGCTCGGCCGGCGTTACCGCGTGGCGACGGGAAGTTATGAGCAACTGGAACAGGTCCTCCGCGAGTCACGGGTCGACGCCGCGTACATCAGCCTGCCCAATCACCAGCATCGCGAGTTCACCGAACGTGCCGCCCGCGCAGGCGTGCACGTGCTGTGCGAGAAGCCGATGGCGCCGACGGTGGAAGACTGCCAAGCCATGATCCAGGTGTGCGAGGAACACCGTGTGAGGCTGATGATCGCCTATCGTCTGCACTTCGAGGAAGCCAACCTGCGCGCCATCGAGATTGCGCGCTCGGGCGAGATCGGTGAGCCGCGCCTCTTTACCTCGATCTTTTCGCAACAGGTGCGGCCGGACGATATCCGCACCAAGGCAGAGCTCGGGGGCGGCGCCCTGTTCGACATGGGCATCTATTGCATCAACGCGGCCCGCAACTTGTTTCGCGGCGAACCCGAGGAGGTGGTCGCGACCAGCTTCCAGGACGTCGACGCGCGCTTCCACGGGGCCGACGCGACCACCACCGCGATCCTGCACTTCACGGGCGGCCGCGTCGCCCAGCTCACGGCCAGCTTGGCGGCGGCGGCGGTCTCGAGCTACCGGCTGGTGGGCACCGCGGGAGACCTGCGCGTCGAACCCGCCTACGAGTACACCACGGGCCTGACGCACCACTTGACGCTCGATGGTAAGACGACCTGCACCACCTTTGCTCCACGCGACCAGTTCGCGCCCGAGATCGTCCACTTTTCGCGCTGCGTGCTCGAAGGCAGCGAGCCCGAGCCGTCGGGCGAAGAGGGACTCGCCGATGTCCGCGTCATGCAGGCCATCCTCGATGCCGCGAAGCAGCGAAAGGCCGTGTCTCTGACGCCGTTCCTGCGCAGGCAGCGTCCCGATCTGCGACAGGAGATGCGCAAGCCTCCCGTGGGCGAGCAGCAGACGATCCACGCCCCTTCACCCAGCGCACCACGCTGACGCAGCGGAGCGTGTCGTTGGGCAGACCAGAGACGGACGCACAGTTGCGGGGCGCGTGCAGCTCGAGTTTGAGCGCGCGGACGATCGCGCTTAGAGCCGCAGGCGAGTGCGCATCAAAAGCACCTGGTAGGGATCGAAGGTGGACACGTTCCAGAAGAGATCGACGGCCGGCTGGCCGGGAACACTCTGGTCCACCGTCCACTCATCGATGATGTTCGCTCCGTAGAAGAAGCCGTAACGAACCAGCTCGCCGGCCGATGATTCATGGCGCACGCAGTGGGCTGGGTCCGTGCAGTCCGGATTGCGACGCGCACCGTCCAGGCTGTATTGCAGCCAGTGCTCGCCCAGGTCCTTTGGAAAGAGGTTCTGCGGCGCGCTCCAGGGACCCCAAGGGTGATCCGCGAAGCGCACAGAAATGCCGCCGTAAGGATGATAGGAGAGCTGGCTCACGTGCTCGACGCCAAACACGCCTACCACCGCGGATAGGAACGCGTGATCGAGGAACGGGTCCGTATAGTCCGGGAACTGGTCGCCGCCGTAGAACATGACCCACTTGCCGAGTGCCGCCACCCAACTGACGCTCATCTGCGCGACGACATCCCAGTTCTCCACGTTGCTACCGCTGCTGTTGAGCTTCAATGGTACGGCCGCCGTGGGACTGCTCGAGAACTGCGGGACACCGCTGGAGGAGGTACCCGTAAAGTACTTCACATCCCATGCGATGTTGCCGGTACCGTTGTACGTTGGCCTGTTCACGTAGGCGAAATAGAGCTTCGCGCCGCGATTTTGGGCGGTATTGCCCACGAATGCAGGACGGCCCCAAATCAACACCTTCTCGTTCGCAGTCGGGCTCAGCCCGTTCGCGGGCTGATAATTGTGCGCGCTGGGCAGCGCCAGTGGGTCGAAGCTCTCCACCGTCGCGACGGTGTTGTTCGAGAACCGATTTGTGGCCCAATCCTTCGTGACATAGACGGTCGGGTACTCCGTTCCCCCCGAGACCAGAGAGTTGCCAACCTGGAGCCGGTGTACGACAGAAAAGCGGCGTCCTTCGTTCGTCGGGGACGCACCATACGTAGAGCTGCCCGTATCGACGCACAGCCCCTGACCAGCGGTCTTCTGGCATCCCGGTTCCAGGAACGGATCGACGCAAGGCACGACGATGTCTTCGGCTTGTTTGGTGCCCAGATTCAGATCGCAGGTAAACGCCCCACACGCTGCGCTGCTCGAGCACGCGATGTATTCGTTGGTCCTGAAGATACCGAAGGCGGCGCTGCTGGCGGGCACGGGCGTCGTGGAGGTCGGATAATTACTGAATCCGCTGAGCGGAGTTGCGCCGGAACCCATGGGGATGAACTCGACCCCATTGCGGTAGATGCTTATGGGCGCCGTACGATTCGAGCCATCTACGAACAAATTCAGCGGCGGGGCGGCTCTCTGCCATGGAATTGCCGTCGCGTGGGCCGGAGCACCTCCGAAGCCGTGCCCACCCGCGTAGAAATAAGCAGCGAGGCCGCTCGGGAACACGGTTGCTCCACCGGAACATGGCCCGCTCGCAGCGCTCTCCAGACAGATCACGCCGGAGGCATCGTCGCTGAGTGATAGCCAGCTTTCGCCCCGGAGCTGCTCGCACTGCGCCGTGGTCGGGTCACCGGGCACAGGAGGGCTCGCCGCACCGATCCGGGTGCCGCATGTGTCGCTCGTGGTCTCCCCGAACAAAATCCGAAGCTGCCCTTTGTGTTTGAAGGTAAAGCCCAGGTCTGTTCCATAGAAGTCCACGGGAGGCTGAAAGCTTGGCGGGGTATACATGCGGCCCGCAAGCGGCGCGACGATCTGATTTTCCACCACCGTCTGCGCTCGAACGAGAGCGGGCCAAGCCATGGCCACGGTGGTTACGCTGATGAGTATGCGTTGCTTCATCTTCCTTTCCCCTTCTTTGTCGATTGGCGACATCTGTTATCCGAAAGCGTGGAGCTCCCGCTTGCCTGCTCGGGCTCGAGGAGCCGACGCGAGAAGCCGCAGCCGGCGGTTCACCGCACGGACGCCGCGGACTGCGTCATCGAGAAGTTCACAATCTGAGGTAAGATCAGTGCGTCCTATACTCTTCCCTTCGAAGCAAGCTTAAAGGGCGTTGAGCAGCTGGTTGATGTTCACAAAACAGCGGCGCGCTCCGATCGTGTGCACGCGCTTGCACACTCGCGTGCACGCACGTGCACAGAGCACGTGCAAATCGGCGCGCGCATGGGGGCCCGTCCGCGCCGAGGCGGCGGCCCCAATTGCCATCGCTCCTCCGGGGGAGGGACCCCAGTTGGGGTGATGGCGCCTCACGGTGATCGCGATCGGCGCTAGGCCACGCGGTGAAGATGAGCGAGGTATCTCATGAAACGTGTTTTGCTGGTGTCCGCCATGCTGCTGGTGCAGGCTTGTTCGCCCGATGAGGATTGTGAGCGGTGCGGCGATCCCGAGGGCGGAGCGCGGCCAGCGGGCGGACTGTCCAATCCGTGCGGTGGTGAAGCCGTGTCCGTTGCGCTGGAGTGGATGGCACAGAGCGAGCACGGTTCTCCGTCGGAGGTGTTCGGCCCCGCCGAGGGCAGCTGCCAGGCCGAGCTGACCTGGGACGGGGCAGCGTTCGATGATCGCAGCATCGAGCCGGCCGCGGGTCGAACGCGCGTGACGGTCGAGCTCACGCTCGATCACGCTTCCGCGCGGTGGATCGAGCCACGCGATCCACAAGGCCGGCCTTCGGCGTTGTGCGGGCCGTACCTCGAAGTGGACGGCCACGTCACGATCGACACGGAGAACGGCACGTTCCGCACCCAAAGCCAGGTGACCATGCGCCGCGCGCGCGACTCGCGGCCATTCACTTACGGCATCAGCCAAGCTCTCGCGGAGCACGAAGGGTCGCTGTCGATCGAGCTGCGCGACGGTGAGAGCGGCAGCCTCGAGTACCGGATCGACGGTTCTGGCGCTTGCGCAGGTGAAATCGTGCTGACCGTAAGCGGAAGCAGCAACGGGATGGGATGGGGCGGGGGTGGGCGATTTGCGCAGTGGTCCGATACGGCTTGTCCGCTCGGTCAGACGCCGTTCGATCTCTCCGAGTCTCGCGGTGCGGATGGCCGCACGCTGCCGTCCCTGATCGAGGAGCTGTGGAACGATGCCGTCTATGCCGGTACTTGGCGGGACGGGACCGGCGCCGACCTCAGCCTAGACGTCGAGGTCTCGACCGGCATCGCCTGCAACGAGCAGGACAGGGTACTGGTGCCGGTCCGGGCGACCTATGCGACCTCGGACGGCAGGCTGCAGCGGCGGACGGCGGATGCGACGGTGAACGCGTGGCTGCGCGCCGACGGCAGCCCCAGGCAGCTCGACTTCTGGCTCAGCGACGATCTGGTGTGCGCGAACGAGAACGACACCCTCGACTACGGACCTGCCGAGTGTGCTGAGATCGAGCGAGCCACGGTGCAGCTCGGCTTCAACTACTACGGCAACGGCCCACCCGCGGTGGGCAACGACGGGCTGCACGTATACTTCGCGCCCCGCGGAGCCGGCGAGCCGCCCACCGGCGATTCGCTCGAGCTCTGAGCTGGTGTTGTTCCACCGCTCGCCAACTTCGTCCGCAAGCGTCAGAGCTCGCTCAGCGCGCCCGTGGTGTGCTTGGATTCGGACTGGGAGCCGAAGGTGTTGAGCTCGACACCAAAGGCCTGTGCGATCGATACCAGGAGGTGGTTGTTGGCGACTCCGGAGAAGGTGGCTTCGCCGGGCGCGCACCAGGGCGTGTTGTTGTTGCAGTCGGGCCCGAGCCGCACGCGGCGCCCCATCTTCAGCTTGCCGCCGGCGCCGCCGCACAGCAGGGTCGGCACGTTCTGGGTGCTGTGCAGCGAAGGGTTGCCCATGTCGCTGGTCACGTAGATCAGCGTGTTGTCCAGCGCGCCGAGCGCGTCCAACCGCTGCATCAGCCGCGCCACCTTCGCGTAGCTGTAGCGGTTGAACTTTGCGAGCGGGAGCCAAGTGGCCGGATCGCCGTCGCCGGGCCGCCCATTGTTCCCGATGGGCGATGCGCTGTAGGTATGGGCGACACTGGAGTGGTTGTCCGCGGGCAGGCCGAGCGGATTGCCGGCGTAGCTCAGATCGTTCATGAACAAGGTCGCGAAGCGCGTCACGCCGCACGCGAGGGCGTTCGCGAGCAGGTCGACCTGCGCGTCCGTGATCGCGTCGAAATACGGCTCGCCGCCGTTGTACTGCTTGAGCTTGGGAAACTTGGCGCTGTCCGGTCGAGTAGGCGCACACGAGCCCGTGCCGCCGCCGCTCGTGCCTTGCAAGCGCTTCTCGATCTCGCGCAGCGAGGTCAGGTGCTGGTCCAGCTTCTGTTTTTCGCTCGTTCCGAGCCGCGTGTTGAGCTGGCCGATCTCGCCGCGGATGAAGTCGAGAATGCTCAGGCCCAGCTTGCGCTTGCGTGCGGCCGCCGCCTGCGCTGCCGGATCGCTGCCGACCGTCAGGTTCGCGAAGAGCAGATCGAAGGCTTGGATGGGGTCGATGATTTTCGGCAGCGGCGCGCCGCCGACGCCGTACGACAGCGTCATCCCTGCTTCGGTCGAGTCGTTGCCGACGCCCAGCGAGATGCTGGTGACCGGCGTCGACGCGCCGAGTCCTTTGTCGACGGCCAGCACTTGATCGAGCGAGGCGTTCAGCGGCTTCTTACCGTCGATGCGGCTGCCGGTGAGGATGGTGCCGGCCGAGTCGTGCCCATTGGCGTTGGACAGGAGATCGATGCCCTCCACGATCAACAGCTTGTCTTTGAAGCTCTTGCCGTAGGTCTGGGCGTCGTCGAACGGCCCGAGCGAGCAATTCTCGTAGGCGATGTCGAACGCGCTCGCGCTGTCGCCCGTGCGCATCGCCCAAAACTCCGCGCTGACGCCGTGCGGGTGGTAGATGCACACGAGATTGGTGAGTGCGGGATCGGCCGCCCGCGCGACCCCACCGAAGGCGCGCAGCAGCGGCACGCTGGCTGCGCCGGCGAGGCCGGTCTGGAGCAGGCGGCGTCGGCTCAACTTCGGCCCGTTCATTGGCTTGCTCCTCGCTCGACGAAGGCGTTGCTGCCGACGTAGGCCAACAGGACATCCGCGAACTTGCCGCGCGCCGCGGCGGGCAGGGCGGCCACGCTGGCGAGAAAGCCATCCTCCGCCGCCTGAGCGCTGCCGTCGCTGCGAGCCGCGGCGTACCGGAAGAACTGACGCGCGAAGCAGGCCTGCACGGCGGCGCTGCCAGCGAGGTCTTGCGCGAGGTCGGTGCTATCCGCGAAGCTGCCGTCGAAGTCGTAGCCCACGTCCAGGCTGGTGCTGCTGTCGACCGGGCGGTTGTTGTCGGTCTTGCGCTCGCGTCCCATGCCGTCCAGCGCCTCGAAGCTGAAGCCGATGGCGTCGATGCTCCGGTGGCAGCTCGCGCACACGGGGTCTTTGCTGTGGACGGTGAAGCGCTCGCGGGTGGTCTTGGTCGGGTCCGGCACCGGTGGCACCACGTTCAGGTTGAGGGAGGTCGGCGAGGCGACGTCCACGCACGCCACCCGCCGCAGCACGGCGACCCCGCGCAGCACCGGTGCGGTCTCGGTAGCGTGTGCGTACACCGAAAGGAACGCCGCCTGATTCAGAATCCCGCGCCGCCGTACGTCGCGCAGCGAGACGCGGCCATTGTTGCGCGTGATCTGCTGACTCCCGCTCAGGTTCAGATACATGCGCGCGAGCGCGTCGTCGGCCAGCGTCCAGTCCGCGGACAGCAACTCGCTGACGCTGCTGCCCGACTTCCAGACGAGCTCGGAGACGAACTGATCGGCCTCGCGCTTCATCGCGTCGCGCAGGCCGGCAAAGTCCGGATACACGTTCGAGTCCTTGGCGGTCTCGGTGATGCGATCGATGCCGAGCCACTCGTGCACCATGCGCACCACCTGGCCCGAGGCCGCTTGGAGCGCGAGCAGACGTTTGGCCTGCGTGCTGCGCTGGGTCGCGTCCCGAAGCTGGCCGGCGGCGGCCGCAGCCAGCAGCGCAGCGTCCGGCGGAGCGCCCGTGAGCAGGTACGAGAGTGCGCTGGCGATCTCGTACTCGCTCAGGCGCGCAGCCGCGGGCGTGGGCGCGTCTCCGAGTTCCGTGAGGTACAAGTAGCCCGGGGACTGCAAGGTCGCGACGATCACGGCCTCGATGCCGTCCGCGTAGCCGGCGCCATCACTCCCGGCCTCGTACACCGTCATCAACGCGTCGACCTCGCGCGCGCTCGCCGGACGCCGATAGGCCTTCTGCGCAAACGTGCTGACGAAGCTGCGGGCGCAGGTCGCGTTGCCGCCGGCGGCCGAACAGGGCGCGATCTCGTTCACGCGCGGCTTTGCGGCCGCCGCGATCTTCTGCGCCGCGTCGTTCAGCTGCGTCACGAATACAGGATCGACGCGTTGCCCGTCATTGCGCGTGAACCCACCCTGACGCGTGTCGGGTGTGAACGCAGCGCCGAACGTGGAGTCGACCCCCAGCAGCGCTTTGACCGAGGCATCGAACTCCGCGTTGGTCAAGCGCCGCACGCGCCCCGGCAACGCCGTCCCGCCCAGCGTGGGGCCCTGGCCGCCCACGCCGCCGCCGGTGTCCGCACCCGCGCCGCCGCCTCCAGTTCCCGCCGCGCCACCCCCCGCCGCACCCTCCCCTGCAGGCCCTGCGCCACCGCCATTCGGACCATGGTCAATCTGCTCAGCCGTGCCGTTGCACGCCAGCAGCAGCACGAACGCCCATTGCCAAAGCCAGGCTGAGTCTCTCACGCAACCTCTCGGTGGGGAGAGTGGAGCCGTCCCGGCAAATCGGGTCAGATGGCGTCCATCAAAACGCCTAGCGCTCGGCCGTTTCGCACATGGCCGCGCCGTCCGTGCCGCCAACGCGGGCGCGCAGCTCGGAGAGTTCGCGCTCCAGCGCTTGAATCCTGTGCTCTTGGACTTGCAGCGTGGCGACCGCCATGCTGGCGTAGCCGTAGAGGTCCACGCGCTCGCGGTTCGTGAACACGGCGGGGCTACTGGGATTGTCCTCGATGATGAAGCCGAGGTGCTTCTGCTGCTCCGGCGGCTGCTCTTTGTAGTGGTAAGTGGCCAGCTTGATGCTCTGCACGGTGCGCGCGAGCTTCTCCAAGTCGGTCGGCGTCAAGTAGTTGATGTCGGTCTTGTGGCGTTGGCTGGAGATCGGACAGTTGCTGGTATCGATGGGCACGCTGACGCAGCGCAGCCTGCCTCCACAGTCGTCACTCAAGTCGCAGACGGCGCCCTCTACCATGCACGAATCGCCTGGTTGGATCATGCCGCAGCTGGGAATGGACGGGTCGGTAGGCTCCATGCCGCACACGGGCGAACCGCACGTGTCGTCCCAGAACAAGCCGGAAGGCCTGGGTGGACACATGGGGAAGTTCGCCGTGCAGGCCCCTTGCGAGTCGCAGTACTCACGTTGCAAGGCGCCGGTGCAGGGCGAGTTGGGGGGACAGTTCGAACAGGAATCGCCGCAGCTCGAGCCGGCGCACGGCTCGAGCTGCGCAGGGGCGCACTGGCACGTCGAGCAGCCCCTCTCGTCCTTGAGCACGCCGTGTGGACACATCGCTGTCCGGCTCGAGCCCGCGCAGCTGGCTGGTGCGCATCGGATCCTTGCGCCGCGCCGCACGGCGATGGTTGCGCACCACGCCGATGACGATCGCCGACAGCCAAGCGCGCACCGAGGCGCGCTCTTCGAACTCAGGGCTCGACGCGGAAGCCACCGAACACTGGCGCAGGCTGGAACGCGATGCGCGGGGCTTGGTCCGGGCCGAGGTCGGTCAGGGCGAACCGGGGCCGAATGAACGGCACGCCCACGATCAGGCGCACGCGCAGCGCCAGCACGCGGGCGATGGGCAAACGTGCCGTCAGTCCGGCGCTGGCCGAAACCCATGACGAGTTCCGGCGCGAGCGGTGCGGCACCCCGGTGCCGACGGCGCGCAGGACGCCCGCCTCCAGACCCAGGCAGGCCCCCAGCGCGCCGCGCGCGAACGGCAGGCACAGGGCCGATTCGCCCGTGATCAGGCGCACCTCCGCGCGCGCGCGGGCGCGGTCGGGAAGCGCAAGGCTGGTGTGTCGCTCGGGCCAATAAAGGGCCGCGAGCTCGAGCTGCAGCGCGCGGCCTGCCGCCACGCGGCCACCCACCCCGAATGCCGGAAACGGCAACATCCCCACGCCGACCGCTCCCACCGGGCCGGCCGTGAGCGCGGGCGCGTCCGCTTTAGGTCGCGACGCGGCGCGCGGCGATGTGGCCAGGTGGTGGGTGTCGGAGCGCGAGGCCGCCGTGCCGTGCGCATGCCCAGCACTGGGGTCGAGTGCAAACGCGACGATCAGCGCGTAAGCATCCGCGAGTGTGGCGCAATCCTCCGCGTCGATGTGCTTGGATTCGGCGGCTCCCGACAGGCTGAGCTCGACCCGTGCCGCGAAGCCATGGCCCTGCGCGCGCACGCCTGCGTGCGCGCGCAGGGACGCGCTCTCGTGCGTCAGGTTTCCTTGGCCCAGGAGCGCGGCGATCCGGCTCCGAATCTGCGCGATCTCTGGACACGCAGCTGGCGCATCCCACGTCACATCAGTCAACCGCTCGGAGGCCTGCTCAGCGCGCGCGGCACCGCCGCAAAGCAGCGTCGTCGCCACGGCGAGCGCGAGCAGGCTCGGTTCGGCGGCACCGCGCGTGCGCTGCAGCCGTCGGCCGACGCTGGTGATCACCGCCCGCGCGCGTGTGCGCACGTGTGCTGGCCGAACAGCGGCTGGGACTGCTGGCACAATCTGGCTCGCATGTCGTCTGCACACGATGGGTTCGGAGCACGCGAGCAGCAGCTATGCCAACTTTTGGGTATCAGAGGATGCAACCGCCGGGGACGCCCAGCGCTCGGCGCGTCCAGCGCTTCGGGCACGTCATCGGAGCGAATTTCGGCTCAAGCCCCGCTTCCACCCTGTCAACAGCGGAAACGGGGCAACTTCATACCGCCCCGGCCGATAGATCGGCGCATGGACGAAAATCGGAGCCACACCGTACCTGCCCATTTATGAACGCATCGACACGACAGCACTTGCGTGCAAGCTGTTTTGTCATACCGAAATGTTTCGAGAGCCGCCCCTTCACGGGTCGACGGGCTTTCGGAATGCCCGCGGAGAGTAACGACCGAGGGCATCGCGACCGACTGCGGGTGCGATCCGCATCGGCCGTTAGGACGCCTTGCGTATTCTGTCTACCAGCTCCGCGGCATCCTCGGAACGGCGCGTGTCATACACGCTGTCGGCGAAGTCTTGTACGCCTTCCAATACCTTGGCGACCGCGTCCGAATGATCTGCATTCGGCGGCGAGACCGCATACGCAACCATTTTCACGCCTGACCATTTGTGTTTGATCGAAGCGCATTTCCACACCGACAAGCGTCGTGCCGCGGCATCTACCCAGGGCTTGGCCGCATCCGCGCGGAGCGGTTCGAGCAGTAGAATACGGTCCTCAAGCTCAACGTATTGCGGCACCTTGCCGGCGCTCTCCGCAGCTTTGAAGCGACCACCTGCGTAGACAGCAGCGTCAAGATTCTCCTCGAGGAGGTTGGCCACGCCTTTCTTCGCAAGGAACTGCTTTCCCAGAGTGGTCGCTCGGGCTCGAGGAGTTGTAGCGACCGGTGGAGCCGACTCGCCCCACAAATGCGACACTATCTCGGCATCTCCCCAGGTGTCAGGAACGACGTAGCCGTCTGAGCGCATAAGGAGCTCCTCGAATCCTGCGGGAACTCCATCCTTCGCAGCATCCCAAGAACGGAGCGCCTCCATCGCCTCAGCCGCATTCACCGCTGCTCTCCAGCCTCCAGCGCATCGCCATTCCGGCGCTGTAGGGGCAAGAACGAGGCGCTGACGCCCATCGGCATGGACGAAGGCCGCAAGCGGTATTCTCCGGTCGACGTACGGGTCAGGCGAAAAGTGTACGATTTCACAAAGTGCCACGTCTCGCCTCCTTCCAGTAGTCCTCAGCCATAGTCTGGGCGGCCGGCGCGCGCCACAGCAAGTAGTCTACGACCGTCTGGACGGTGCTGTCGTGGGGCCGGCTACCGTGAGCGGCTTCAAGTGCCTGATATACAAGCGCTTCTAGGCGATTGGTGGTACTGCCAAGCAAGGTGTTGAGCGAGGCGACAGCGTCCGTCATGCCATCGGCGAGCCACTCTTCCTTCATCTCAACAAGCCAGAATGGATCCCCTGGCCGAGTTGGATGCCTCGGGTGCTGAGGACGCTCCGCGGCAAACGATCGAATCCCGGCTCCGTCATAGTCGATGGCGATGAATCTATGCATGCCTTGCGTATCGGGCTGAAGCAGGACGTTGCCGTGATGGCGGTCGCCGTTGTCGACCAAAACGTCCAATAGCAACACGCGAACCAGATCCTCTGGATTGGACACCTGTCTCCCCGGAACCCAGCCTGTGGCATTGGGCACTCTCTCGCTCATCCAAACGCGCCCATCGGTGGGGTGAGCGAGTACGGCGCCGCCCGGCACCGGCACGCCTAGCTCTCGCGCGAGCAACCAACAAACACACTCCGTGAATGTTCCGCTTTCGCTCGAGTTTGGTCCCTTTCGCACCCACTGCCGACCGTCGTCGGTGATGCAATGAACGGCCTGGCTAAAGTTCGGCGCGCGCACGGCGACTCGGTCCGTCGCGCGAGGGCAGAGAGTGATCGAATGAGGGAAGAGACTCGCCGTGCCCAAAGCGGGTGGATACTAGTCCACGCGGGTCGCTGCCTACCAGTTTTCCAACCCTGGCAGGCGACTGCCGCTTGCTGCTACTCACACCGCCCACACGTCGGGCACGCGCTCGGCTTCGGAAACGCTCCCAAGAGCACGTCGTCCACCGGGGATACCGGCCAGCCTGGCCGCATGCACCGCGCGCCCTGCACTAGGCTTCCCGGCACGACCGAGCATGCGCTCCAGCGTCCGGCGCGTGGTGCCCGTGGCGCGCGCCACGCCGGCGATCGACCCGAAGAGGATGGCCAGGACCTTCGCGGCGCGTACGTTGGCGACCTGCGCGGGAGTCAGACGGTCGAGTCCGCGTGTGCGGCGGGCTCGGTCGCCTGCTTCTTCCCGACCTTACGCGCTCGGAGGATCGCCACGGGCGAGCGTAGTCAGCCGGCGTGCCAGCGAGGGGCGACTTCAAATCCGGCCACTACCGAGGGCTGAGCAGAGCGCCGAGCACCGAGCGCTCGAAACTCGAAATTTGTGACGCATGGTCAGCCGTGCCGTACACGCTCCACCGACAAGCCCGCCGCAACTCCAGCCAGTCTGCACGAGACCTGCGCGCGCCGGGCGGACCACCCCTGTTGGCGCTGATCTCCGACCTCTCGCAGCGCGAGCGCGCGGCGCAGGACCCGTGACCCGGTTCCGGACCGATAGGTGACACTTGCACGGGGTTCAACGGGAACTATCACCCTCAGACGAGGTGTGGGGAGGGATGACCGTGGCGAATGGAAAAAGCAACACGCAGGGCATCATCGCCGGCGCTTTGGCGCCCTTCCTGCCGCGGCTCAGCGCCGAAGAACGCGTCGATCTGCTCGCGCGCGTCTTCACACTCATCGAGCAGGGCGCACGCCAGGAGAGAGAGCGATGCATGCGAGATTGCCGCGATCGAGCGGAGCTATGGCGCACGACCGAGCAGGCGCGCAGCGGGTCTGAGTCTGCACGGAACGAAGCGCGCTCTCGGGCCAATGAGGCCGACTACCTGGCAGATCTCTTCGAATCCGAGAATGGATCGAACTGACCGACCCCGGCTTGTGCGGTGAGGGCGATGCTGGGCTCAACACATGCCTGTTCCCCTAGCCCGTCCATCGTTGGAGCTTCGCGGACCGCGCCGCTAGGCGCTGGAACAGGCGCCGAACGGAGCTTGCCGGCAGCAGGGCGTTGCGTGGCCGGCGCGCAAGCATGGACACCAGCATGAAGGCTGCGGCGCGTGGGCTGGTCCTCGCTTCGACCGCTCTTTTTGCCCTGCTGTTCGCGTGGCGCGCCCACGGCTTCTGGGTCTTTACCCTGGACGATGCGTTCATCACGCTGCGCTACGCAAAGCACCTGGCAGCGGCGCTGGGCCCAGCGTGGAATCCGGGCGCGGAGCCGGTCGAGGGCTACACGACCGCGCTCTGGCTGCTGCTGCTCGCCGCCGGGCAGTTGCTGGGCCTCGACGGTGTGCTGGTGGCAAAGGTGGCGGGGGTGCTGTTTGCAATCGCCGCGACGCTATGCGCCAGCAAGCTTGCCAGCGTGCTCTGCGAGGGCGAGGACGGCCGCGTGCGGGCGGCCGCCGCGGCGACGCCGCTGGTCATGGCCGCCGCGTATTGGCCCTGGTCGCTACACGCAGTGTCGGGGATGGAGACGACGCTGGCGGGACTGCTGCTGGTGCTGCTTTTCTGGTGGAGCGTGCGCGTACAGAGCACGCCGTCCGCAACGCCAGGGCTCGCTGGCGCGTTGGCCTTCTGCGCACTGCTCGCGACCCTGACGCGTCCGGAGTTCGCGCTGGCCTGCGCCGTCTGTCTGTCGCTGTGCTTCGTTCAGGTGCCGAACGACACTCGCCGAAGTCTGGGCCGCGCTCTGGTCTGCTACGCGCTGTTGCCGGGCCTCGTGTACTTCGGCTGGCGTCTGTGGCGCTACCGGCTCTTCTTGCCGCTCTCGTTTTACGTGAAATCGACCGGTCAGCCGCCGCTCGCCGGGCTCGACCAGGTGGGGCAGTTTTTTCTCTCGTTCGTGCGTGATCAGCCGCTGTGGGGGGTGCTGGTCGTGCTCGGGTCGCTGGGCCGCCGTGCGCTCTTGCCTGCTCTGGCGGGAGCGCTCTCGCTGGTGGTCTTCTTTCTCTTTCCTGCGCACATCATGGCCTTCGAGGGACGCTACTTGATGCCCCTGTTTCCCTTCCTCAGCGCGCTGGCGGGCGCCGGCATGGCCCAGGTCGTGCAGCGCGTGCTCAGAGCGGCCGACGCGCGCGGCTGGGGGCGCTCCGCGTTCGCGCTGATCGGCGGCGTCATGTTCGCTCTCGGGCTCTTCTCGTTCCCGCTCCCGATGGAGCAGCGCGCTGCCCCCTGGCTCGCCTACGGTCGCGGCCTGAAAGAAGCGCATATCGAGCTGGGTCAGGCATTGAAGCGCGCCGGCGGCACGGCGCGCGGCCACAGTATCGCGCTGCTCGACGTGGGCGCCGTCGGCTACATCGCAGATTGGTTTACCATCGATACCTATGGACTGAACGACCCGCACGTGGCGCTGACGCGTCGCACCGACGTGAGCTACGTCCTCGATCAGCGACCGGAGATTTTGGTCGTGGTCTCTTCGCAGAGGGAGCATTACGAGCCGCTCTTCGACTGGGAGCTGCCGCTGTACCGCGCAGCCAGCGCGCACGGATATGAATTCGTCTGCAGCTATCGCTTCGACGACGAGTATTATCTGTGGCTGCTGACGCGAGCCAAGACTCTCGGCCAGCGCGTTTGCTCCGGCTCGGCAGCGCCATGAGCGAGGACGCGAGCGAGCGCGTTGCGGAACGCCTGGAGCTTCTGGCATCGGCGCCTGGCTGTTCATGGACTTCGCGTGGATGGCATCAGCATTAGACGGCGAACTTAGTCGCCGTAAAGCTCACGACAGCGTTGCGGGCGCGAGTGAGACCCGATCTTTGCCGGCGCCCTTGGCGAGATAGAGCGCGCGGTCGGCAGCCTGGATCAGCAGAGAAGAATCGTGCTCATGGCTAGGAACGACCGACGCGCCTCCGATGCTGACGCTTAGCGAGCCGAGGCTCGACCCGCGATGCTCGATGTCGAGCGCGCGCACGTTCCCTCGGATCTGCTCGCCTACCAGTTGCGCTCCCCCAAGTGACGTCACGGGCAGCACGGCCGTGAACTCTTCACCACCGAAGCGAGCTGCGAGATCTGCCGGGCGCCGCAAGCAGCCGCGCACCACTTCGGCGACTTTGCGCAGCGCGTCGTCGCCGGCTACGTGGCCGTACGTGTCGTTGTATTTCTTGAAATCATCGATGTCGATCATCAGCACCGACAGCTCGGTATGATCGCGCAAGCCACGACGCCACTCGATCGCCAGCACCTCATCGAGATAGCGCCGATTGCTGAGCCCGGTCAAGCCATCGGAGCGGTTCATGCGTTGCAGTTCGAGGTTGAGAGTGACCAGCTGTTGCTGACTCTCACGCAGCGCGCGATATGCAGCGTCGCGCTGACACTGGTTCACGTAAGCTCGCGAGTGGTAGCGGATGCGCGCCAGAAGCTCGATCTTGTCGGGCAATTTCACCAAGTAGTCGTTCGCGCCGGCGGCGAACGCCTCACCCTTGACCTTGGGCTCCTCGCGACTGGATAACACGATGATGGGGATGCCGCGCGTACGCGGGTGCGCGCGGTACTGCCGGACCAAACTCA
>WUUC01002020.1_pt1 | contig 16023 bp, 11 predicted proteins | sample 6278441 | NCBI WGS metagenome assembly WUUC01 (sample SAMN13675441, study PRJNA597444) | soil metagenome | isolation source: soil | place: USA: Washington | collected 2017-10
GGAACGTCACCGTCGACAGGATGTAGAAGACCTGCACGATCAGCATCTGCGGGATCCGGAACGCGAGCGTGTAGTAGCCGAGCGCCCGCGCGCCGAGCCGGCGGCCGACGATCAGGTAGTCGATGTTGAAGACGAGGCTGAGCACGAGCGCGTTGCCCGCCGCCGGCGCGCCGTACCGGACGAGCTCCCTCAGTTCGTCGCGCGCGACACGATGGAACCCCCGGGCCGGCCGGTAGTCGACGAGCACCCAGAGGACCGTCGCCCACGCGGCTTCGCCGGCGAGCTGTCCCAGCACGATCGACCACGGGCCCAGCCCCGCAACCGCGAGCGCGACCGACACGATCCCCTGGAATGCGGCGCGCCAGAGGTTGCCGGCGATCTGCGTCTTGAACCGGAGATCGCGCCGCAGCAGCGCGTCGGGGACCTGGCCGATTCCGTTCAGCAGCAACGACAAGGACAGGACGCGGAAGATCGGCGTGACGTCCGGCCGGTCGAAGAACGCCGCCACCGCCGGAGCCGCCGAGATTGCCACGAGCACGAGCGCAACCGACCACACCGCCGACACGACGACGGCCGCGTCCGCGGACGAACGCCTCTTCGGCAGGTAGATCAGGGCCTGTGCGACGCCGAGGTCCGCGACGACCTCCGCGTACGTGACGAAGACGAGTGCGAGCGCGACCAGGCCGAAGTCGGACGGCGTCAGCAGCCGGGCCAGGACGACCGTCGACGCCAGCACGAGCAGCTTGCCGCCGAGATACGAGAGGCTCTGCCATCCGGCCCCCGCGACCGCGACGCGGCCCAGCCCGGCCTCTTCGGGATCGTCTCGTTCCGGGGGTACGCCGTCGAGGACCACGCGGCCGCCGGTCAGCGGGCCGCCGCGCGCGGGTCCCGGGCCGAACCGCCGGACGCCGCCGGCCCTTCCGCGGGTTCGGGTAGGAGCGCGCCGGCGAGGATCCCCTCCCAGAACCCCAGCCCCCACGACACGTGCATGGTCGCGAACGCAGCCGGCAACAGCGCCTTTGCCGTGGCCCCCTCGACCTTGCGCGCCGTCACCGCGGACGCCCCCGCGAGCGCCGCGGCGTAAGGAGCGAGGAGTGCCGCGGCCGCCCGCGGGCGTTTCGGCCACAGCGCGGCCGCCGCGCCCAGCGTCGCGACCAGCGCGGGTGCCGCGAGGTGCCGCAGCGCGACGGACGACGGGTGGAGCCGCGCGACCTGGCTCTTGCCCCTGCCGTAGCGGCGGTACTGGGAGAAGAGCTCCCGCAGGGTCTGCTTCGACGCCCAGCGGATCCTCAGAGCGGGATCGAACAGCAGCTCGTACCCGGCGACGCGCAGGCGGTAGTCCAGCTCGTAGTCCTCGTTCGACGCCACGTCCTCGTTCCACCCGCCGAGTGAGCGAAGCAGCGCGGTCCGATACGCCCCGAACGGGACGTGATCGACGGTCTGCGGGGCAGTGCCGTAATGGTAGACGGAGTTGCCGACGCCGAACGGGGAGCCGAGCGCGGCCGCGATCGCGCGGCCCCCGGGCCCGTGCCCCACCCCGTCCTTGCGCCCGCCGACGCCACCCCACGGGCCGCTCTCGAGCCTGTCGAGCGCCAGCGCGACGTAATCCGGCGGGATCTCCGAGTGAGCATCGACGCGTACGACGACCTCGCCGGTCGCTTCCTCGAGGCACAGGTTCAGCGACGACGCGGTCGTTCGGAGTGGGTTCGTCAGGGGCCGGACGCGCGGGTCGCGGCGTGCGACCTCATCGACGATCGCCGGTGTCGCGTCCGTCGACTGCCCGTCGGCGACGAGGACCTCGAGATCCCGGTGCGTCTGGGTCAGGACCGAGTCGAGGCAGCTCCCTATCCAGCGCTCCTCGTTGCGCGCCGGCACGACGACGGAGACGAGGGTGGGAGGGGGAGGTCCGTGTCGCTGGGCCATCGTGTCTTCATATCGGCTCGCCGGAGACGCCGTTGAACCGGGCACGTTGAACCGGGCACACGGAAGGGACTTCCAAGGGGGTATCGGCAACCCCGAACGCCGCCTTTAGCGACCGGAGGAGGATTCTTTAGCGACCCCTAGAGCGGCCTGCTCTTCGCCGCCACGGCCGCGCGGTCCTTCATCGACCCCAGGCGCCGGCGCATCACGAAGATCTCCTTGAGCGTGCGCGCTATCACCTTCGGGGTCGCTCCCTTGGGCCGGCCCGCGGCTCTCGGGTAATGGGGAACGCCCACCTCGGCGATCGCGACGCCGGCCATCTGGCCCCTGATGAGGAGCTCGGGCGAGATGAACGCCGAGCGCGAGACGAGGTCGGGGCGGATCTCGTCGAGGACCGCGCGGCCGAAGAGCTTGAACGCGCAGTCGACGTCGCGCAGGCGCAGGCCCAGAACAGCCTTCAGGATCGCGTGGTAGACGCGCGCCACGAACAGCCGGTGCCTCGGGTCGTTGCGCTTCAACCGGTAGCCGACGACGATCGGCGACTCCGGGTACCGCTCGAGCAGCCGGGCGATGTCGTCGAGGTGGAACTGCCGGTCGGCGTCCGTGAAGAAGACGGCGTCTCCCCGTGCGGCGTTGAGCCCGGAGCGAAGGGCTTCCCCGTATCCTCGGTTCACCTCATGGGAGACCAGACGAACGCGATCGGCAGAGGCGGCGAAGCTCGTGACGACCTCGGCGGTGCGATCGCTTGACCCGTCGTCCACGACGATGACCTCGAAGTCGTCCGCGAAGCGCGGCAGCGTCGCGAGCGCCTCTTCGAGGATCGCCTCGATATTCTCCTCTTCGTTGAACGCGGGGAAGAAGCACGACAGGAAACGGATCCGGTCGGTGCGGTCGGCCACCCCCATCCTCGGGATTGTCGCACTGGTGGTCATCCCACGGGCCCTCCTCTTCGTCACCGGCGCCGGTGCGGCGGCGGACTCCGCGGGGGGAGACGTCTCCGCCGGCATCGCCGGCATGTGGTTCCACTGGGACCCGGGCCACTACCTGCGCATAGCAGACGTCGGGTACCGGTCCTCCGGGGAGGACGCTCTCTTTATCGTCTTCTTCCCCCTGTTCCCTTTACTCGTGGCGACCGTGGGTTTCTTCGTCCGGAACCTCGTCGTCGCGGGGGTGATCGTGACGACTGCGTCGTCGATCGTCTCGGGATGGCTCCTCTACCGGCTCGTCCGGCTGGACAAGCCGGAGGAGGACGCCCGGGGAGCGGTGGTCCTGCTGTTCGCATTCCCCACCGCCTACGCCCTGTTCGCTCCGTTCTCGGAGTCGGTCTTCCTGATGTGCGTGCTCGGCTCCGTCTACGCCGCCCGCACCGGCCGCTGGTGGCTCGCGGGGCTCGCGGGCCTGGCCGCGAGCGCGACGAGGATGGTCGGCCTCGCGCTGGTGCCGGCGCTGCTGGTCGAGGCGTTCGTCGCGCAGAGACGCGCGGGGCGGACGTACGCCAAGCTCGCTGCCGTCTGCCTCGTGCCGGTCGGGTTCCTGTCCTATCTTGGGATCAACGCCGCCGTCCACGGCGATCCGTTCCACTTCCTCGGGGTCCAGGACGAGCACTGGTTCCAGCACGCGGTCGCGCCGTGGGTGCCCGTGACGGACGCGCTCGCGGGCATGAAGGGGGTGGACATGAACGTCGAGACGTTCCTCGTGCACCCGGCGCGTCTGGTTGCGATCGCGTTCGCGCTGCTGGTGCTCGCGCTGGGATGGAGGTCGCTGCGCTGGACCGATCGCACGTTCTCGGCCGTCACGATGCTCATGGTGATGTCGGCGTCCTGGCTGATAAGCCTGCCGCGCTATCTGCTGGCGCTGTACCCGTTGTTCACGACGATGGGGAGGCTCGGGCGGAGGCCGTGGTTGCTGTGGCCGGTGGCTCTGATCGGGTTCGCCCTGCAGCTGTTCCTTTTCTCCCGTTTCGCCCGGGGGATGTGGGCGTTCTGACCTATCGTGTGGGCGCATGAGCTCCCGGACCAAGCCGCCCCCCGCTTCCGAGACGCTCTTGCGGGCGGCGCGCTGGACGGCGACGCCGGCCGGGCTCCTCGCTCTCTTCGCCGGAGGGCTCGTACTGCGGCTGCTCCTAGCGCGCGGCGGCGGGTTCCCCGGTGACATAGGGATCTTCCAGAGTTGGGCCGCGCGCCTCGCGGACGTCGGTCCCGGCGGCTTCTACTCACCGGATTACTTCGCCGACTACCCGCCGGGTTACCTCTACGTGCTGTGGCCGCTCGGCGAGCTCGCGCGGGTGATGTTCGACGGGACGCTGCCGGTCTTCCTCGTGAAGCTCCCGGGGATGCTCGCCGACATCGGGCTCGCGTACGTGGTGATGCGCCTCGCGTCGCTCGTCGCGACCGCTAGCGGCAACGACCGGTGGTGGATCCGCCCGGCGGCCGCGTCCGCCATCCTGTTCAACCCTCCCGTCGTGTTCCTGTCCGCGGTCTGGGGGCAGGTCGACAGCGTCGCCGCGCTGTACGCGCTCGGCGGGATCCTGGTCCTTGCGCCGGCGAACGCGTCGCTGCGCCGCGAGGCCGGAGGCGCCGCGCTCCTCGCGCTCGCATTCGCGACGAAGCCCCAGATGGCGTTCCTGCTCCCCGTCGTCGCGCTGGTCCTCGTTCTGCGCCACGTCCGCGGCCGGAGCTTCGAGGCGGGCCGGGTCGCCCTCCGTCTGGGCGTCCCGCTGGCGTCGTTCGCGGCCACGTGGATCGCCCTCGGCATCCCGTTCGGGTTGAGTCCCTCCGGTCTCGTCTCGTTCTACGCCGACGCGGGCTCGACCTATCCGGTGACCAGCGTGTGGGCGTTCAACTTCTGGGCGCTTCCGGACTTCTGGAGGCCCGACAGCGGGGCCGGCGGCTTCCGGCTCTTCGGCCTGCCGGCCGTAGCGGTCGGCATGATCGCGTTCGGTGCGGCCGCGGTCTACGCGCTGTTGCGCGTGTACCGGGCCGTCGCGGAGCGGCGGCCGGACGTGGAGGTGATGCTCGCCGGCGGGGCCGCGGTCGTCTGCATCTCGTTCGCACTCCTGACGAGGATCCACGAGCGGTACCTGTTCCTCGGGCTCGCGTGTCTCGCCCCGTTGATCGTGTACCCGCGCGTCCGCGCGGTCTTTGGGGGCATCGCGCTGCTGTACATGGTCAACCTCTTCTTTCCGTGGGTCTACTACAACGACCTCGAGGGCCGCGAGACGACGAAGATCGGCTGGCTCTACGACCTGCTCTACGGGAGCACCGACCACAGCGCGCAGAAGAAGCTCCTCGGCCTCGTCACCGGGATCGTGTGCGTCGCCGTCGCACTGCGGATCTGGGACCTGCTGAAGCCGGGCGAGCGCAAGCCCTCCGCGGCCCCCGCGCCTGCCGGCGACGGCCGGTGGAGGCTCGGGCTGCACCCGATCGGCAAGCGCGGAGCGGCGTTGGCGGGGATCGTGTTCCTCGTCGTCGTTCCCACGCGGCTCGTCGGGCTCGAGAGCCCGCAGGGCATGTACTTCGACGAGATCTATCACGCACGCACCGCCGGCGAGTACATCCAGGGCGAGGAGTCCTACGAGTACACGCACCCGCCGCTCGGCAAGGAGCTGATGGCGCTGTCGCTGAAGGCGTTCAGCGGGTGGGGGGTCGAGCGCGGAGGCGACGCGCCCGCGGGGCTCGACGCGGGCGTCGTCGACTCGGACGGCACGACGGTCGCATGGGCGACCCCCTCTCCGACGGGAGACGGGGCCGTGCTGTGGACCGCGCCGCTGACCGGCGGCTGCGCGGTCGACGCGATCGGCGCCGGCACGCCGATCGACCTCGAGCCGTCCGCGATATCCGTGGCTTCGACCGGGGGTGCGTTCGTCGCGGGCCTCGCGGGCGACCGGCCGGTCGTCGAGCGTTACTCGGGCGAGGTGCGGGTGTGGGACGCGGGTCTCGACTCACCGGCCGTCGACGTCGCCGGCGCGGGCGACGTCGCGTTCGTGGTGGACGAAGCCGGGAGGTTGCTGCGCGCCGACGCGGCCGGCGTGACGGAGCTGGCGACGGGAGCGGCCTCGGTCGCATCCGACCCGGACCTCACGGGGGTGTGGGTCGCGTTCCCCGAGAGCAGGATCGTCGCGGCGTACGACCTGCAAGGGACCCAGGTCGCAGTCCCGAACACCTTCGAGTCCCCCGACGAAGTCGTCGTAGTCGCCGACGCGGACCGCGTACTCGCGCTTGACGGGGACTCGGGCTGGGTGGAGTCGATCGACAACCAGGCCAAGGTGTGGACCGACCGGCTGAGAACGACCGCGCAGTCCCTGGCGGCGATGCCCGAGAAGGGGCTCGCGTACGCGATCGACGGGCGCCGCGTCGACGTGCTCGAGCCGCGGGGCCTCACCGTGATCGGTGAGGCGACGCTGCCGTCCGAGCCGCGCGCTCTCGTCCCCGTGAGAGACGACGGCGCGCTGATCGCCGTCGGCGACGACGGCCTGTCGTGCGTGGCCGGCGACAACACGTTCGCGTGGAGGCTGCCGGGCGCTCTGCTCGGAGCGCTCGTTCCCGCGCTCGTGTTCCTCCTCGCGCTGCGCTGCACGGGGAGCCGCGGCGTCGCGGTGCTGAGCGCGGCGTTCATGGCGCTGGACGGGCTTGGATTCGCGATGTCGCGGATCGCCACGCTCGACAGCCAGGCCACCGCCCACATCACCGCGTCGTGGCTGGGGGCCGCGTCGGTTCTCTTCCACGCGCGCTCGCTCGGCAACGGCGGGGACTCCGGAAGCAAGAGGCTCGGCCGAGTGTGGCTCGTCGCGACCGGCGTCTTTCTGGGGCTGGCGATCGCCACGAAGTGGGTCGGGGTCTATTCGTTCCTGTTGATCGCGCTCCTGATGCTCGTCGACCTGATCGTGCGCCGCGAGCGGGGGATCGGAGGGCTGTTCCCGAGAGCGGGCGCCGCGTTCGCCGCGGTCGGCGGTGCCGTGCTCGTGCTTCCGCTGGGGATCTACGTGCTGTCGTACCTGCCGTACTTCTCGCTCGGCCACGGCTTCGGCGACCTCCTGCAACTGCAGAAGGCGATGTACGACTACCACGCGAAGCTCACCGCGACGCATCCGTATTCGTCGTCCTGGTACTCGTGGCCGTTTGGCCACAAGGCGGTGGCGATGTGGTCGGGGTCGAGCGGCACCGAGAGCGGCGTCATCTCGGCGATCGCGAACCCCGTCGTGTTCGTCGGCGGGCTGTGGGGCGTGGCGGTCGTCGCGATCGCTGCGTGGCGGCGCCGGATCGTCGCGCTCGCGTTGTTGCCTCTGGCCGCCCTCACGCAGTACCTGCCGTGGACGATCGTGAGCCGCGCCGCGTTCCTGTATCACTACCTTCCCGTGGTGCCGTTCCTCGCAATCGCGCTCGCGTGGGCGCTCGCGGGACGTCCGGGCCGGTCGAAGGCGAGGATCTACGAGACGGGCCTGGTCGTAGCGGCGGCGGCGATCGTCTTCGCGGTGACGCTTCCGGAGCTGGACGGCTGGTACGTCTCCCAGGGCTTCCACGACTCCCTGCACAACTGGTTCGGGTGGCTCTTCTGAGAAGGCGTTACGGGGCGATGACGGGAGCCGCGCCCACCTCGTAGGTCTCCGCGGTCTTCGTCCAGAACACGATCGACTGGACCTCCACCCGGTCGGGCGTCACGGGGTAGAGGGCTCCTTCCGGCGCGTCGGCGGCGGTCATGATGTCGAACGGGCCCTGCCACCCCGGCGAGTCGAGCGCGCGGACGACGTACGACACCTCACCGGCGGGATCGAACTCCTCGGTCTGGAAGAACAGATAGAGGTTGTTCTCGGCCGCGTTGTACGACAGCACGGGCAGCTCGAGCGCGCCGACGTTCGGCCCCGCGTGCGCCACCTCTCCCTGCGACCACGCTTCGCCCTTCGTCTTCGTGAAGTATGTCAATGCGAAATTCGTGCTGTCGCGCAACACGAGGTGGGCGGTCTTCCCCCTGTCGTAGAGCACGTCGGCGGCGCCCACGCCCGCGTCGATCGGCACCTCCTCTTCCTCCTCGAACAGCCACGTGCCGTCGCTCGACCGGCCGGAGGAATATCGGGAGGCCCATCCCTGTGCGTGGTCGCCGCGCCGGTAGGTGATCAGCAGCGACCCCCGGCCGTCGGCAGTGAGGGAAGCGAGCACGCCGACCTCGGTGGCAGGTTGAGCGAGCAGGCCTTCCTCGGTGACGTGGATCCCGCCCTCGGACGTCAGCGCGGCCCACGCGGGAGCTTCGCCGTCGTCGCTCTGCTGTACCCAGACGACGTGCGCGGTCTGGTTCTGCTCGTCCCACGCGATGTCGACGACGGGGCTCGTCGAGTCCTCGTCGAGCTGGATCACCCGGCTCGGCTTCCACCCCGCGGGCTTGTTCTTCAGCCTCACGTAGCTCACCGACGCGCCGTCGCTGTACACCACGTGCACGCGGTCCTTCGAGTCGACGTCGATCGACAGCGTCTTCGGTGTGAAGCCCTCGAGCACGAACGGCTCCTCCCAGGTATCGCCGCCGGTCGCACCGTCCTTCACGAGGTTTATCGAGTCTTGGGTCGGATAGACGAAGACCATCGTCCCGTCGGCGAGCGTCACGACCCTCTGCTGGCCGATCCAGCGCCCGTGCGTTGCGTCCTGGACGACGTCCGTGGCGACGGTGCGGATCTCGGGGTTCGGCTCGCCTTCGGCGGGCGGCGAGGCCGGGTCGTCCGACAGGCTCTGGCAACTCCGCACGGCGATGACCACGAGCAGGAGGCCGAGCAGGATCATCGTGAGGCCTATCCAGTTGCCGATGGGCCATGCGGCGATGCCCGTCTTCTCGACGACGGCATCCGACTCCTCGACGATGACGGTCGTGGCTTCTTCTTCGAGATAGGGGACGAGGTCGGGAGCCTCGATCGCGGCCGCATCTGCGGCGGTTTCCTCCTCGACGACGACCGCCTCGTCCTCGGCGGGGCCCTCGAGCGCGAGCTCCTCGGGCGCAGCCTCGGGCGCAGCCTCGGCAGGCGTCACGCCGGCGGCCGTCGCGACGAAGACACCGCTCAGGGCGGCGCCGAGCTCGGTCTCCAGAGCCGTCCGGCCCTCTTCCGGCGCTTCCTCCGAGAGGACGACGATGCACCTCTGGGAGCCGTTGAGGTCGGCCGTCCCGCCGCGGAGCTCGAAGAAGCCGGCGTGACGCCGGGCGAGGCCGCCTCCGAGCCCGGGATCGACCCCCGCCTCCCGGAGCTTCGACCCCGGCAGCTTCGAGATGCCGTCGAGCTGCTGCGCAACCTGCGCCGCGGCCTCCGCGGAGGCTTCTTCGAGGCCCACGACCAGGATCACGCCGCCGCCGGCGTCGAGCGTCAGAGCGCCGCCGGCCGCTCCGGCCACCGGGACCGGCCCGGCCCCCAGGAGGTAGAGCCGCTCACCGAGCGGAGCCGCGCCGCCTTTCATCTGCTCGACGAGGGCGCGCCACGCCCGCTTCAGCTCGCTGGCGGGCGCGGGAGACGAGGGCGCGTCCATCCTCTCGGGGATGCTGAGCTACTTCGTCGCGCCCGGCGCTTTGTCGCCGGCGTCGTCGGTGACCATGTCGAGGAGCCAGGGGCCCTCGTTCTCGAGCTCCTCGGGGGCGTCGGAAGCCGCGGCCGCGCTGCTCGCGGCGCCGGCTCCGACCGCCGCGGGCTCCGGCTCGGGCGCGAGCTCCGGCTCGTCGATCGCCTGCTGGACGGGCGGCGCCTCGACCTGCGGCTCCTTGCGGGAGCCGGCCTTCGCCGCGCTGGACCCTCCACCGGAGGCCTTCGGCGCGGCCGTCGCCGCGGCGCGCTCCGCGCTCCCGCGTGAGGACGTCGTACCGGCTGCCGGCGTCGCGTTCCCGAGCTCTGCCTGGACCGCCTGCAACGCCTTCTCGACACCGGAGATCCGTTCGCGCAGCTCGCGTTCGTGCGCCAGCAGCCCCTCGTGCCTGCGCGTCGCGTCCTCGAGGATCGCGCGCTGCTCGTTCTCGGCTTTGATCTTGATCTCCTGGTACTCGCGGTCGGCCTTGCTCCGCGTGTCGCTCGCGTAGCGATCGGCCTCGGCGCGGAGCTGCGTCGCCTCGCGGTCCGCCTTGTTGCGCGTCTCCTGCGCGTACCGCTCGGCCTGGCTGCGCGCGTCCGACGCCTCGCGGTCCGCCTTCGACCTCGTCTCGTGCGAGTAGCGGTCGGCGTCCTGCGCGAGCTGCTCGGCCTTCTTCTTGGCCGACTCGACCAGCGCCGTCGTCTGATCCTGCGCCTGCTTGCGGACCTCGATCGCCTTGTCGGCGGCGCGCCGGCGGATCCCCTCGGCCTCTTCCTCGGTCTTCTTGCGGAGCGCCTCGGCGGACTCCTGTGCGGTGCGGAGCACCGCGGTGACCTCCTGACCCATGGCGGCGAACGGATCGCCGCCGCCGGCCGGCGCCGCACCGCCCTTGCCGGCGCGCGTGAGGGCGTTGCGGTAGTCCTCTGCCAGCTCGATCAGGAAAGCGTCGACCTCTTCTTTGTCATAACCCCGACGGAGGGTCATGTTGAAGGTCTTGCTTATCAAGTCGTCAGGCGTGATCGTCATGAACCGCTACCCCCGCTGCGTTGGTGAAAGCGACGATTTTCAGTATATGGGGCGGGGCGTGGTGGCCCTGGCGGCGGGTGTTCTCTCCGTGGGACCGGCGGCCTCCGCCGGCCACGCGGCGATAACGATCCAGGTGGGTTCGGTGCTCAGGGGGGCGCCTGCGGAATCGATGCGGTTCCATGCCCCGGACACGATCACCGTCCACCAGGGCGACAGGATGACGTTCGACTTCCACGGGTTCCACACCGCGACGCTCCTGCCGGCGGGGGTCGGCGCGGACGACTGGCTCCACGACAACGCGAACGAGACGGGTGCCCCGTTTGCGTTCGTCCACTCGGATCCCGACGACGGGACCGGGGAGTACAAGGACAACTTCGGCTTCGTCGTCACGCCGACCCAGACGACGTGCGGCCGCGGCGACCAGGAGGCCTGCGCGTACACCGGCGACGCCGTCTTGAACTCGGGCGCTCCGCAAGAGCCGGGCGAGACGTTCACAGCGACGATCAACGCGGAGCCGGGATCGACGTTCTGGATCGTCTGCCTGATCCACCACAACATGCGTTTGAGGGTCAAGGTCACGGGAGACCCCGCGACGGCCACGACGCAGGAGACGATCGACGAGGCGCGGCGCGCGCAGGTCGCCCGTGACACCGACTGGGCGCGGGCGACGCACACGAAGTACAGCGCCAAGCGCACGTCGCACCGGACTGCCTCCGGCAGGAGGGTCTGGGACGCGTGGGCCGGCGTCGACAGCCGCTGGGTCTCGTTGTTCGCGTTCTACCCGAAGAGGCTCGTGATCCAGAGGGGGGACACGGTCAGGTGGCGCTTCGACAGCCTCGTGATGGAAGACCACACGGTGTCCATGCCGGTCCCGTCGTTGTTCGGCAACCTCGTGTTCGACCAGGCGATGTGCGATCCGGATACCGACAGCGGCGCCGGGCCCGATACGCCGGCCGAGGAAACCGACCAGGGGCCGGTCTGTCCCGAGGGCTCCCAGCTGGAGATCGACATCGGCGAGCAGTTCTGGGGCGGCGTCGGCAACGGCGTGCTCACGGGGAACCGAGACGTCGAGCACTCCGGGATCCGGGGTTCCCAAGCGGCTCACCTCGTTCCCCCGGCCGCCGGGCAGGATTCGTTCGACGTGAAGTTCATGGAGAGGACGGGAAGGAGACCCGTCACATACATCTGCTTCTTGCATCCGATGGACGCCGAGGTCGTGGTCGAGTAACGCGTCGATCTTCTCGTGAAGGGGCGGTCCTTCGGGGCCGCCTCTTTGCGTGCGGGCCCCGCGATAGCCTGCACGGATGAGCGCATTCGTGTGGACTCCGACCACCGAGCACGTCGAACGCGCGGCGGTGACGAGGTTGATGCGCAAGCACGGCATCGAGACGTATCAGGAGCTCGTGCGGCGCTCGTCCGACGACATCGAGTGGTTCTGGGCCGCCGTCGTGGAGGACCTCGGCATCGACTTCTTCCGTTCCTACGAGACGTTGCTCGAGACGCCGGACGGGCCGCAGTGGCCTAAGTGGTTCACCGGGGGCCGGATCAACCTCGTCTACAACTGCGTCGACCGCCATGCCGCTTCGGAGCTCGCGTCGCAGCGCGCGCTCGTGTGGGAGGGCGAGGACGGGGAGGTCCGGACTCTGACGTATGCGGACCTCGCGGCGGAGGTGAACCGGGTTGCGAACGGCCTCGTCGAGCTGGGCATCGGCGAGGGCGACGGGGTCGGCGTGTACATGCCCATGGTCCCGGAAGCCGTGGTCGCCGCGTACGCCTGCGCCAAGATCGGCGCGATCTACCTGCCGATCTTCTCGGGTTTCGGGGCCCCCGCGATCGCGACGCGCCTGCAGGACGCGGGCGCGAAGCTGCTGTTCACCGCCGACGGTTTCTACCGGCGCGGGTCGAAGGTCCCGATGAAGGCGACTGCAGACGAGGCGGCTGATGCCTCTCCGACGATCGAGAAGGCCGTCGTCTACCGGAGGTTCCCGGCGGACGACGTGCCGGCGAACGAGCGTGACGTCGACTGGGACGATCTGTGCGCGCGGCAATCGCCCGAGCGGGATGCCGCGGAGCTCGACCCCGAGGCGCCGCTGATGATCGCGTACACGTCGGGGACCACCGGACACCCCAAGGGGAGCGTCCACGTCCACGGCGGCTTCCTCGTGAAGATCGCGTCCGAGGCCGCGTACCAGTTCGACATGGCGCCGGGCGAGGTCCTGTACTGGGTGACCGACATGGGCTGGATCATGGGCCCGTTCGAGATGGTCGGCGGCCACGCGAACGGCGCGTGCGTGCTCATGTACGAGGGCGCGCCGAACTATCCGGACGCGGGGCGGATCTGGTCGATGTGCGAGCGCCACGGAGTCACCGTGCTCGGCATCTCGCCGACGCTCGTGCGCGCGCTCATGCCCGCCGGCGAGGAGCCGGTGAAGGCGCGCGACCTGGCGAAGCTCCGTTTGCTGGGGTCGACCGGAGAGCCGTGGAACCCCGAGCCCTACCGGTGGTTCTCGGACGTCGTCGGCGGAGACCGGTGCCCGATCATCAACATCTCCGGCGGGACCGAGATCGGTGCCTGCTTCCTCGGACAGGCCCCCGTGATCCCGACGAAGGCGTGCTCGCTCGGCGCGCCGTGGCTCGGCATGGCGATCGACGTGTTCGGCCCCGACGGCAAGCCCGTGCGCGGCGAGGTCGGCGAGCTCGTGTGCACGAAGCCGTGGCCCGCGCAGACGCGCGGCTTCTGGAACAACCCGCAGCGCTACGTCGACACGTACTGGTCGCGCTGGCCCGACGTGTGGGTGCACGGTGACTGGGCGTCGGTCGACGACGACGGCTACTGGTTCCTGCACGGTCGCAGCGACGACACGTTGAACATCGCCGGCAAGCGCATCGGCCCGGCCGAGTTCGAGTCCGCCGCGGTCGACCATCCCGCGGTGATCGAGTGCGCGGCCGTGGGCATCCCCGACGAGGTCAAGGGCGAGACCGTGTGGTGCTTCTGCATATTGAGGCCCGGCGTGGAGCCGTCCGACGAGCTTGCGGCAGAGGTCAAGGCGACTATCGTCGGCGAGCTCGGCAAGGCGTTCGCCCCGGGCGCGATCCGCTTCGTGGAGGAGCTACCGAAGACGCGCTCGGCGAAGATCCTGCGGCGCGCGATCCGCGCGCAGGTGCTCGGGGAGGATCCCGGCGATCTCTCGTCGCTCGAGAACCCGAGCGCGCTCGAGGCGGTGCAGAAGTCACTCGCATGACGACCCTCTGGCTCGTCAGACACGGCGTCACCTCCCATACCGGGCACAAGCTCTCGGGATGGATGCCGGACATCCACCTGACCGACGAAGGACGCGCGCAGGCGGAGGCCGCGGCCGAGCTGCTGTCGGGCGTCGAGCTCGAGGCCGTGTACTCGAGCCCCATCGACCGGACGCGCGAGACCGCTGCTGCCATCGCCGCGCGCCAGGGGCTTCCGGTGAGGACGCGGCGCACGGTCGGAGAGGTCGAGTACGGCAAGTGGACGAACCGGTCGATGAAGGTGCTCGCGCGTCAGAAGCTGTGGAGCGCGGTGCAGCGGTGGCCTTCCGCGGCGCGCTTCCCCGACGGCGAGACGCTGCGCGAGGTGCAGAGCCGAGCGCTGGACGAGATCGAGAAGATCCACGAGCAGCACCCGCGCGGGCCCGTGTGCATCGTGTCCCACGGCGACGTGATCAAGCTCGTGCTCGCGCACTTCCTCGGCGTGCACATCGACCTCTTCCAGCGGATCGTCGTCGCGCCGGGATCCGTGAGCGGCGTCGCGTTGCTGAGCGACGGGCCGCGCGTGCTGTCGATGAACGTGTCGCCGGCCTTCCTGGCGAGGAGCGGCTGACGGTGCAGTTCGACGTCACCCCCGACGTGTTCACGGCGGACTTCACCGGGCAGCCGGGGGAGCGCACGTTCTACGTGCAGGCGCGCGCGCCGTCGGGCGTGCACTCGTTCTTGATCGAGAAGCAGCAGGTTGCGATCCTCGTGGAGAAGCTCCAGGAGATGCTCCTCATGATCGACGAGGAGGACACGATCGCGTCGGCCGCGCCTCAGCGCGATCCCGCGCTCGGGCTCGAAGAGCCGGTCGAGCCGGAGTGGAGGATCGGCACGATAGGGCTTCTCTACGACGAGTCCCGCGACGTCGTCGTCGTCGTGCTGCAGGAGATCCGCGCGGAGGACGAGATCGAGGAAGAGGACGACGAGGAGTCAGGGTATCGCTTCTTCCTGCGGCGCGACCAGATCCGTTCGCTGATCCTCCACGCGCTCGCCGCCGTCGGGGAGGGCCGTCCGCTGTGCCAGCTGTGCGGGTTGCCGATGGACCCCGAGGGACACGTCTGCCCTGCGTCGAACGGCCACAGACCCAGTGGGTGAGGAGCAGGCGCTCGAGCTGTTGCGGACCGGCGACATAGAGGTCCTCGGCCTTCTGCCGTACTCGTCGAACTACACGTTCCTCGCGCGCATCGGCGCGGAGACGCTCGCGGTCTACAAGCCGCGGCGCGGGGAGCGTCCGTTGTGGGACTTCCCGCACGGGAGCCTCGCCGGACGCGAGGTCGCGGCGTATCTCGTGAGCGAGGCCGCGGGCTGGCGGATCGTGCCGCCGACGGTGTTGCGCGAGGACGCGCCGCTGGGACCGGGCTCCGTGCAATTGTTCGTCGAGCACGATCCCGAGCGGCACTACTTCGTGCTGATGGAGGAGCGTTCGGAGGACCTGGTCCCGTTCGCTGCGTTCGACGTCGTGATCAACAACGCCGACCGCAAGGCCGGGCACGTGATCGAGGATTCATCCGGCCGCTTGTGGGCCGTCGACCACGGCGTGACGTTCCACCTGGAGGACAAGCTCCGCACGGTGATCTGGGCGTACTCGGGTCTGCCGCTGGATCCGAAGACGATCTCCGAGCTCGAGACCCTGGGGGCCGTCCTGGCAGAGCCCGGGGGCCTCGGGTCCCGGTTGGAGGAGGTCCTGACGCCGGAAGAGGTGGCCGCAACGCTGGGCCGTGTCGAGGCCTTGCTGGTAGAGGGCCGTTTCCCGGCGCCGCCCGCGGACCGCCCCCTGCCCTGGCCCCTGGTGTGATTCTGTAGGAGAAGGAGCCCCCGTACTCCAACCGGCAGAGAGAAGGGTCTTAAAAACCCCACAGTGTGGGTTCGACTCCCACCGGGGGCACCGAACCGAACAAAGGGCCTCCGCTCTGGTTTTCTCCCCTAGTGCGGCGGCCCTATGGAAAGGAAGAGGCCCGCCCCTGCGGGCGGGCCTCCTTAGGTTCTGATCCTGCTCGGAGCTACGCCTTACCCGTGAAGCGCAGGACGTCGATGCCTCGCTGGTAGTCGACGGCGTAGATGATCTCCTCGTTGATGAAGTAGGCGCCCGAGGTCCCACCGGCGGCCGGCAGGAACCAACCGACCTCACTGATCTTGCCCTTCGAGTTGACCTCGAGGAGGCGGGTGCCGCTGTTGTACCAACCAACGGCGACGATCCCGCCGTTCTTCCAGTCCGGGTGCGTCGTGAACCAGTGTGGTGAACAACCGAACGGAGCGCTGGCGACTC
>WUUC01128476.1_pt1 | contig 16020 bp, 13 predicted proteins | sample 6278441 | NCBI WGS metagenome assembly WUUC01 (sample SAMN13675441, study PRJNA597444) | soil metagenome | isolation source: soil | place: USA: Washington | collected 2017-10
AACGCGCTGCGGAAGTCGAGGCGAACCGAGGTCCCGTTGGTCGTCATGCGTCCAGGGTGTCGCGATTATAAGTAGTGGCTGGGCATTTCTGCAAAATTCGACTCGCCGCATAGCCACGGCGCGCCGGGGATTCAGCGCTGTTATAGTTTCGGGCATGTCCTCGCCCGGGACCGTGACGATCCACCCGGCCGGTCGCGTGCGCGGCCGCGTCCGCCTCCCAGGCGACAAGTCCATCTCGCATCGCTACGCCCTCCTGGCGGCGCTTGCCGACGGTTCTACCACCATCCACGGCTACTCCACCGGCGGCGACTGCGCGTCGACGCTCGCCTGCCTGCGCGCGCTGGGCGTGCGGATCGATGCAATACCGCGAAACGGTGGCGCGCCATCGTACCGGATTGAAGGACGGGGGCTTGGTGGCCTCCTCGCGCCAACAACCACGCTCGACGCCGGCAACTCCGGCAGCACGATGCGCATGCTGACCGGCGTCCTCACCGGCCATCCGTTCGCGGCCACCCTTGACGGCGACGTCTCCCTCCGCCGACGGCCGATGCGGCGCGTCACCGTACCCCTGGAACGCATGGGCGCTCGCATCGCCTCCGTCGATGGCCGGCCGCCGCTCACGGTGACCGGAACAGCGACCGTGGAACCCATCGACTTTCAACCGGAGGTCCCGAGCGCGCAGGTGAAAAGTGCAATCCTGCTGGCGGGCCTGCACGCCAGGGGGATCACCCGCGTTCGAGAAGGTGTCCCTACTCGGGATCATACGGAACGGGCGCTGCAGGCGTTCGGCGCACGGGTGGACCGCTCGCCGGATGGTGTCAGCCTGGCCGGAGGGCAACGCCTCGAGGGCCGTACGCTCCACGTTCCAGGCGACATCTCCTCGGCGGCATTCTGGCTCGCGGCGGCGGCCGGCCTCCCTGACTCCGACCTCGTACTCGAACACGTCGGCCTGAACCCGACCCGCACGGCGATCCTCGACATCCTTCGCCGGCTTGGCGCCCTCGTCGAGACGCAGCCGGGGGCCGAGCAGGCGCACGAACCGGTCGGCACGATCCGGATACAGCATCACGCGCTCGGCGCCGCCGAGATCACCCCCGCCGAAGTGCCTGGGCTCATCGACGAGCTGCCGGTACTCGCCGCCCTCGCGACACACGGGGGTGAGCTCTCGGTGACGGGCGCGGGGGAACTCCGCGTCAAGGAAAGCGATCGCATTTCGGCCCTCGCCGAGGGTCTCCGGCGGCTGGGCGCTGACATCACCGAACGTCCCGACGGCTTCCACGTCCGAGGAAGGCGCCGGCTGACGGGCGGCGTCGCGGATGCACATGGTGATCATCGGCTTGCGATGGCTTTTGCCGTAGCCGCTCTCGGCGCGGATGGCCCCACCACGATCCGCGACGCGGCCGCGGCAGCGGTGTCGTATCCTGAATTCTTCTCAGTCCTCGAGTCGTTGCGCGCGTGAGAGCGGACAAGCTGTACCTGGTGGGGTTCATGGGAGCGGGCAAGACGACGGTGGCGCGGGCGCTCGGGAAGCGCCTGGGTTGGCGCGTCGAAGACGTGGACGAGCGGGTCGAGGCACGCGAGCGCCGCACGATCTCAGCCATCTTCGCGCAGCAGGGGGAACCCCATTTCCGCGAGGTCGAACGGGAGGTCCTCGCCGAGCTCCTGCCGATCCGGGACCTGATCGTCGCCACCGGCGGTGGCACGTTCGCCGAGCCGGACAACCGCGCAGCAATGCTCGCCGACGCACCGGTGGCGTGGCTGGACGTCCCCTTCGAGCGGCTCGTCGAGCGCGTGCCGCCCGACGGCAGGCGCCCGCTCGCGGCGGACCGCTTCCAGATGGAACAGCTGTTCAACCGTCGCCAGCTCGCGTACCGCCAGGCGCACGTGCGCGTGGACGCGGCTCGCCCCGTGGACGAGATTGTCGAGCGTCTGCTCGAATGGATCGGTTACTAATGCGCTACCTCGTCGTCAGCGACATTCACGCGAACCTGGAAGCCTTCGAGGCGGTGCTCGCGGCCAGCGCACCGGCTGGATACGACCGCGTCTTGCTGCTTGGTGATCTCGTCGGCTATGGTGCCGATCCAAATGCCGTGGTCGACCGGGTTCGCGCCATGGCCGACGTAGTGGTCATTCGAGGGAACCACGACAAGGTGGCGTCGGGCGTGGAATCGGTGGAAGGGTTCAACCATATGGCGCGGCTCGCAATCGCCTGGACCTCGGCCGCGCTGACCGACGACAATCGTCAGTACCTGGCCGCGCTCGCCGAAGGGCCGCTCGACATCGACCCACACGTCGAAATCTGTCATGGCACGCCGTTCGACGAAGACGTCTACGTGTTCGACGATCTCGACGCTCTTCGATCGATCCGCACGAGTTCACGGCCGGTCTGCCTGTACGGTCACACGCACGTGCCGGCCGCATTCCGCCTCACGGGCGACGAACTGCAGCTGATTGGCCCCCCGCGGGGGGATCAATTTCGCCTGACGATCAACGACGAAGGCCGCTACCTGGTCAACTGCGGGTCGGTCGGACAACCGCGCGACGGCGATCCAAGGGCGGCATACGGGGTGCTCGACACCGACGCCCACGCGTTGACCATTCACCGCGTCCCCTACGATCTCGCCACCGCGCAAGGGAAGATCATCGGGGCCGGTCTTCCCGAGGTCCTGGCGCAGCGCCTCGCGATGGGGCGCTAGCGCGGTCACGTTCGCGACGCGCCTGCATGGCGAAGGCGTCCGCCGCCGCTCGCGACCCGAGAATCCAACCAATGACGACGCCTATCAGCAAGGTGGCCGGGATGTAGATGAAGTGCGCGCCGGTCATCTCGCCCATCAGGCGCGGCTTCCTTTCTTCAGATCGGTATCGAGACGCTCGATCTCGCGCTGCACGTTCGCGAGACGCCGCGCCACCGAGAGGACGTATCCGCCGAGCGCAAGCCAGACGAACGCGTAGGCGGCAATCAGGAGCGGCGCGGATGGCAGCTGATCCTGGGCCGGGAGCTCGGAGATCGGCACGAATTCATCCTGCGGCTCGGGCGGTGGTTGCTGCGCAAGCGCGCCCGGCCCGAGGGCGACGACGAGCAGGAGCACGGCAATGAATCTGCGAGTCATCAGTCTTCCAGGGCGAGATAGAGGGCGTCCACACGCGCGCGATGCCGCTCGAGCCGCACGCGCAGCTGAAGCAGCACCACGAACAGCAGAAGGAACGCGGCGAGGCAGAACCAGAACGGCCCGCCCATCGACACCGGCAGCGTGGGCACGACCGTGGTCGGCGGGTGGATCGTGCGCCAGTAGTTCACGGAGACATACACGAACGGTACGTTCGCCATGCCGAAGAGCGCGAGGCCGGCGGCGAGTTTCTCTGCTCCGGCGCCCCCGTACTTCCGCACGAGCAGGTAGGCGACGAATATCATCCACATCATCAGGCTTGACGTGAGCCGCACGTCCCATTGCCACCACACGCCCCAGGACTTGCGGGCCCAGAGCGGCCCCGTCACCAGCGTGATCGCGCCGAACACCACGGCGAGTTCGGCGGCGGACGCCGCGATCCGGTCAGCGTGTACATTTCTGCCGAAGAGGTATCTCCAGCTGTTGATGCCGCAGACGAACGCGGCCACGAAGAACGTCATCGCAGCCGGCACGTGGTAGTAGAAGATCTTCTGCACCAGCCCCATCGTCGCCTCGTACGGGGCGTTGGCGATGAGGACGGGTGAGGCCACGAACATCAGAAAGCACACGGCGGCGGCCGGCGTAAACCATTTCGACATGATTACTCGGTCATGAGGGGCTCGAACGTCCAGAGGGCCAGCGTGACGAACACCGCGTCGAACGCCACCAGCAGCGCAACCCAGAACCGCACCATCGCGACGTCCGGCGCCGGCTCGAGGAGGACGGCCGTGCCACGTACTCCGGCAATAATCACAGGAATCGTGATGGGATACAACAATACCGGCAGCAGGACATCGCGGCTGCGCGCGCGCACGAGCATGGCAGCGAACAAGGTGCCGACCGCGCAATAGCCGAGGGTGCCGGTGGCGAGTATCGCGAGGAGCCAGAACGGTCGCGCGAGCAACGCGCCCGCCTGGAATAACAGGGCGATGAGCGGCACGAGGATCGCCTCGGCCGCCAGCAGCAGCGCCACGATTCCGGCTAGTTTGCCGACGTAAATCGCGGGGCGGTCGGCAGGCGCCAGCAGCAACGCACGCAGCGTCTCTGACTGTCGCTCTCGTTCAAACGTGCGGCCGAGTGCCAACGTGCCTGCAAACGCGATCGCAATCCAGAGAATGCCTGCGGCCGCGTCCTCCATCGCGCGCCCTTCCTTCACGAGCGCGAACGAGAAGACGAGCACGGAAGACACCGCGAAGAAGAGCGTCGTGTACACCACTTCCCTGCTGCGGACCTCGACAGTGAGGTCCTTCCGCAGCACAATCCATGCGACTCGGAAGAACGCGCTCATGCACGGGCCTTCGCCATCACCGACTGATAGGTTGCACGTAACGCATCGCTGCCCACCTGGGTCTCAACCATTCGGCCGTCACGGACGAAGACGACCTGGTCGAACAGGCCCTCGGCGACGTCCAGGTCGTGTGTGGCGAGCACGACGATGGCGCGCTGCTGGCGCAACTCGCGCAGCCGACCGATAAGGGCGCGCACCGATGCCTCGTCGAGGCCGGTGAACGGCTCGTCGAGCAGGAGCAGCCGCGGCGCGTGAATCAGGGCCCGCTCGAGCGCGACGCGTTGGCGCATGCCGCGTGAGAAGCTCGAGACGGGATCGTTGCTCCGATCGGCGAGGCCGGCCCGCGCGAGCGCCCGGTCCGCAGCCGCGTCGGCTTCCCGCTCGCCGTACAGAGCGGAGAAGAACGCGAGGTTCTCGCGCGCCGTCAACTCGGGATAGAGATACAGGTCATGTCCGAGCATGCCGATGCGGGCGCGCAGCGCTGCGTCCGTGTAGTCGCGGGTTGCGTTCCCAGGAAGTGCCGCACCTGATGGGACGGCGCCGTAGCGCACCCGCCCAGACGTCGGTTGCAGGAGCGTGCCGAGAATCGCGAGCAGCGTGGACTTCCCTGCCCCGTTCGGCCCCAGTAACCCGAGAATCGTGCCGGCGTACGCCGTGAACGTGATGCGGGAGAGCGCCTTCCGGCGGCCGAAGTGACGTGACACGTCTTCGACCGCCAACTCCTCGAAATCGGTGGTGGGACCGGGCGACGTCGAGGGACTCACGCAGCCGCCTCGCCACCGCCGCCCTGCGCCGATTCGGGCGCGCCATCCAGCTCGCCGTAGACGCGTTCCAGCTCGGTAACGAGGTGATGACGCTTCGAATGATAGCGGCCAGGGTCGATGCGGCCCGCGCGGTGCTGCTCTTCCAGCTTCGCCAGCTCGCCGTACAGCGCGTCCCGCCGTGCCTGCAGCCGCCGCCGGTCCGCCCCGCCGGACGTCTTCGACGCGAGCGCAAGCCACGCACCGATAGAGACGATGAGGACGGCGAGCGCAAGGGCGATGTTGCGCGACGATGTGCTGTGCGTCGGCAGACCGGAGAGGTGCACCGTCAGCTCGGTTCCCGCCGCGAGACCGCCGCCGTTGCCAACGATGAAGGGCGTGCCATCGTCGGCCTTGACGTCACCGTGATTGGTGAATTGCGGAGAGTTGAGATGCAACCCTCCGATCTGCTCGAGGATGACATTCACACGCTCGAGTGCGGCGGGGAACTTCTGCGTGACCGTCAGGTCGGCGTCGTTGTAATTCAGGCCGAATCCAACCTGGACACTCGATGTTCCGGGCGGAAAGGGTCCCGCGATCGTCACGCGATCGCCATTCACAGTGGCGCCGGGAAACGACCCCTCGAGCACGGCTGCGCCCGCCGCGCCGGTCGGCAGGTCGAGGATCAGCGGACCACCGGTGTCCACGCGCGTTCGCGCCGTGTTCACGATGTCGAGAAGATAGAACACCCGAAGCGCGTCGTCCTGGAACTCGAAGATGAAACGCGTGTCCCCACCGAGTACCACAATACCCTTTGCGGGCGGCGCTTTGGCAGCTTCAGCCGCTTCCTTCTCCCGGCGGGCGACAACGTCCTTCAACCCGGAGATCAGGATGATGCGGATCCCACCCTGTGGCGGCACCTGGAACGGTTTCGACGTCAGCTCCTCGCCGTTGACGGTGGCGTGGGCGGTCGCCGCGACGCCCGCCGGCAGTCCCGTCATCACCGCGCGGCCCGTGTCGTCGGTTTTTCCGGTCGTCACCGCCTCCCCCGCGGTGACCCTCACTTCGTGGCCGACAATGTTGTTGCCCAGCTGCTCGCGCACCAGGCGGACCGACACCGTCCCGTCCGGCAGTTCCGGGGCCGGCAAGGCCATGCCCGCGATCTGCGTCGGATCGGGCATCGCGACCTGAGCAGACGCGAACCCTGCCCACGAGAGCACGAGAATGAGGGCAAGACGAACAGGGCGACGAAAATCCATCACGCAGCTTCCAGGCTGCTGCCGCACGCTTTGCAGAACCGCGCGTCGGTGTCGTTGATCGTCCCGCAGGTGCAGGTGCCACGGTTTTGAACAGCCGTGGCCGAAGGCGGACGATCCGGTTCGACGGAGTCCGGGCTCTTCGCACCCGCGCTCCCGAGTCGCTTCTGCAGCTCGCGCTCGATCTCGTCGCGGTACCCGGAGCCGCGATCGAGCTGCTTCAGAATGCGCGCCGCGCGTGACCGCAGCCTCGCATTCATCTCGGCGAAGTCCTTGTCAGACACCTTTCCCATCGCGCGATCGAATTCGAGGTCCCTGATCGCGCGGAGCACCAGCACCTTGTCGCGTTCGAGCGCCGCCCGCGTGCGGCCGCCCAACACCTCGGTCGTTTCCCTGACCTGCAGGCCGAAGAGCGGCGCAAGCGTCCGCCAGGCGGCATGGCCCATCCACGCCGCTGCGCCGACTGTCAGGCTGAGGAGGATCACGCCAGCAGGGCCCGTGTCCCTGCTCACGAAGACGACGGCAGTTGCCCCCGCGAGGCCGGCGAGCGTAAAGAGTTGCCAGGGCTGAAGGGCGTCGCGGTGGTCGGGCGCGGCGTGGGCCGATCGATCAATCGAGATTTCGGAGCTCATCGTCGAGACGATCGTTCAGGTCCGGATCGATGCCGTCAGCGATCGCAGGGCGCTGCGACGAATGTGACCACCGCCGCGCCATCACACCGATCGTCACCAGGCCTAGCACACCGATGGCGTATGGGAAGATCCAGGCGAGGCGGTTGAACCCTTCGTCGACGGGTGCGGCCAGGATGTCCTGGCCGCCGAACTCCTGCACGAAGGCGGCGACGATCGCATCGTGATCCTTCCCGTCCGCGATGTGCTGCTTGATCTTCGCCGTCTGACTGTCCAGACCGTGACAGTTCATCATGCCGCAGTTGTTGAGTGGCCGCCGGCACCCGCAGGTGCACATGATCTCGCTCTCGAGCTGCCGCTGAAGCTCGCTGCGGTGTTCCGGCTGCACCTCGGTTGCGTTCTGCGCGCGCGCGGCTGCCGGCCACAGCAAGGTGGCCAAGAGCAGCATCGAAGCGGTGGCGGCTCCCGCCGGCACCTTCGCCGCGGCAAACGCAAACGCCTGCTCGGGGAGTAGCGCGATCCCCGTGCCGAGCGCCATGACGCCGAACCCTACCCAGATCCAGTTGACGAGCGGGTTCACGACGATTTCCATGCTCGCGCTCTGCTGATCGAGCTCGAACGCGGCGAGCACGATGTACAGGTCCTCGGCAAAGCCATGACGGATGGCAACCTCGGTCGTCGGCTGGTCCTCGTGCTTGCGGAAGAACCACTTCGCGGGGTACATCCGCTGGATTTCCTCGCCGTCGCGGAAGATGGTGGTGTGCGCCGTTACCATCTGCTTGCGGCCGTCGTCGGAGACCTTGACAGCGTCGAGCCGAACGGTGAAATCACCAACGGTCGTCTGCTGCCCCGGCTTGAGCAACAGGGTCTCGGACTTCTTGAAGCCCTCTCCCGCGAAACCGAAGAAGATCAGCACGATACCGAGGTGAACGATGTAGCCGCCGTACCGACGCTTGTTGCGGCCCACCAGCCCGATCATCGCCGTCAGCGTGTCGGTGCCGGTATTCGCCTGGCGGACCCGCGCGCCGCGCCAGAACTCCTGCCCGATCGTCCCGACGACAAAGCCACACAAGGCCCAGCAGATGCCCGAGGTCCACACGCGGACGCCAAGCGCGACGAGCGCTCCCGCCACGACGAGCCCGGAAACCACGGGCCAAAGGAACTGGTTCCTGAGATTGATCAGCGCCGACTTGCGCCACGCGAGCAACGGGCCGACGCCCGTGAGCGCCAGCAGGATCAACCCGACAGGCAGCATCCACTTGTTGAAGAACGGCGGCCCCACCGTGAGGCGTTCGCCGGTGATGGCCTCTGCGATCGTCGGGAACATCGTCGCAAACAGGATGAAGAGCGCGGCGAAGAGCAGGATCCAGTTATTGACCAGGAACGCGGCCTCCCGTGAGGCCCATGAATCGAGCTCGTTGCGAGACTTCAGGATGGGCAGCCGGTACAGGACGAACCCGAAGCTCACGGTCAGGATGACGCCCATGAAGATCGTAAACAGGCGCGCCAGTTCGGGATCCTCACCAAAGGCGTGAACCGACTGCACGATGCCCGACCGCGTCATGAAGGTCCCGAAGATGGTGAGGAAGAACGTCAGGATGACGAGACACACGTTCCACACGCGCAGCATCCCGCGCCGCTCCTGCACCATCACGGAGTGCAGGAATGCCGTTGCCGTGAACCATGGAAGCGCGCCGGCATTCTCCACCGGGTCCCACGCCCAGTACCCGCCCCACCCGAGCTCTTCGTACGCCCAGATCATCCCGAGCCCCAGGCCCATCGTCAGCGCCAGCCACGAGAACATCGTCCAGCGCCGCACTGCGCGCAGCCACGAGTCGTCCAGATGGCCCGTAATGAGCGCCGCCATCCCGAACGCATACGGAATCGTCAAGCCCACGAAGCCCAGGTAGAGCGTCGGGGGATGAATCACCATGTAGAAGTTCTGCAGGAGCGGGTTGAGGCCTTTGCCGTCGGCCGGGTTCTCGACGAGGAACGTCGAGAACGGGTTGTTGTGGATGATCATCAGGTACAGGAAGAACATCTGCACGACCGAGATCGTCGCGACAACGTACGGCATCAGCTCACGATGCCGCTCCCGGTTGACGAACACCGCCACGCTGCCAAAGATCGACAGCAGGAACACCCAGAACATGATTGAGCCGTCGAGCCCGCCCCAGTAGGACGTGATCTTGTAGAACAGCGGCTGCACGGCGTCCGAATAGCGCTGGACGTACTTGATCGAGTAGTCGCCCACGACGAACGCATGAACGATGACCCCGGATGCGACCGCCATGACCGCCGCAACCAGGTAGAAGGCGCCGATTCCGCTGTCGATGAGGCCGCGTGAGCGGCGACGCGCGCCGGCCACCGAAATGGCCGCGGCATAGGCAGATATGACGAAGGCGGCGAGCAGGAGGAAAGAACCGAGCGGGGCCATGCGTTACGCCCCGCCAGGCTTGGGCTCGTATTTCGACGGGCACTTGGCCATGATCCCGTCCTCGGTCACATGGAACGAGTTGTCGGGCCGCAGCGTGCCTTTGACGACGACCTCGGCGTCCTCCTTGAACGTGTCGGGCACGATGCCGGTGTAGTACGCGCGGACGACGTGCCCGTTGTTCTCCACGTCGAAGCGGTACTCGAGGGTGCCCGGCTTCTGGGCCACCTGCTTGGCGAAACCGTGCAGCTGCAGCTTCTTGCCGTGCCACTCGGCGGGCTCCACCATCACCTCGTCGACATGCTTGTAGTACTCCGTGCCCTCGCTCAGGGTCGAGTACAGGAGCCCTCCAAAGGCGAGGACCAGGACCAGGCTCGTGAGCCCGATTCGCGCGGCTTTGTGTCTCATAGATAAGGACTTTCCGGTTTCGGCACTCGTCAGAATAGCGCCCCGCAAAGGTCCGGTCAATTAGAGCCGGGCGGCGCGGACAGCCCAGTTAACAAGCACCGGCGGGGGCGGAACCGCCCTTGTTTGTGGCGTTTTGGACGCCACAGGGTGGGAAGACGGTTCATTCGCGCCCGCGACTCCCCGGACGGGCGGAATGAACCAGCATGCGAGGACGAGCTCAACGGCGCCGCCGAGCTTAATACTCGTCGTCGTCGAGGTCGTCCAGTTGCTCGTCGTCGGCGAAAACCCGCAATTCGAACCGCTCGCGCTCCTGCTCGTCCTCACACTCTTCGCCGTCGTGACAGTAGCCGTAGCTCAGGATCGTGAATCCGTGGACGTAGACCGTCCACACCCCGGGCACCGGGGCCGTGAATACCACGCGCTCCGGACTGTCGAGCGTCGTGACGGAGGTCGACCCGCCCACCGGGTCCACCAGAACGAGATCCAGGTCGGCTGTGGGATATCGGCTCCAGTCCGATTTCCACGACAGGTCGATCGCGAGCACTTCGGTACCCGCGGGCACATTGACCCGAACGGGAATGAGCTGGCTCTGGCCGATCGATCCGGATGCCGTGGTCTTGCCGGAGTGGGGCGCCCGATGCTGCTGGATCGTCAGCGTCGCCGATACCGGGCCGCCATTCGAGAACGCGCCGGCGAGCGCGACCCGCATCAGGCCCGGTTGCGGACGTTCGACGACGAACTGCCGGTCGGCGTCGATGAATTCGTCCACGTGCTTGCGGGACAGCGAGGTGGGCGCATCCACGACCTGCACGAACAGGTCGTCGCCGAAGATGGCGTTCTCATTCCCGGGATCCTCCGCCACGATGTCGGTGACGCGAATTCGCACCGAACCGGTGTCGAAATCGTTCGGCACGAAGAAGTGCGCGACTTGTCCCGGGCGGAGGCCCGCCACGCGGGTCGAGAATGTGCCGCGCGTGAAGCGTACCGGTTTGAACCCGAGCGACTTCACGTTGGTGAGGACACGATCCTCCCGGAGACCGTGCGCGAGCGCGTCAGCGGTCGCGCTGTTGTTCAAGAGCGCGACGGCGCCCTGAATATCGACGAACCCGCGCCCGCGATCGACCCCGGTTGAGCCGTCGCCGATCGCCGCCGGGTTTGCCGATTCGATCAGCGCGTTCCGGATCTGCAGCGCCGAGGCCCACGGCGCATGGGTGCGGAGGAGCGCCGCCGCCCCTGCAACCGTCGGCGCCGCGTAGGACGTGCCCGAGACCAGATCCAGTGATCCGGCGGCGGGCGCGAAACTCCCCATGCCGTTCGCCACCAGGTCCGGCGACATCCGGCCGTCCGCCGTCGGCCCACGTGAACTGAACGAGGCGGTCTGGTTCAAGGCTGACGGACGCAGCAGGAGACCCATACCGGGACCGAACTGCACGTCGCGGAGCACCCGCTCGTGCACGTAGCTGCTCATCGCGCCGACCGCAAGCGCGCCGCGCCCGGTACCCGGGTTCCCGAGCGTCAGCGCCGCAGGGCCGTTATTGCCAGCTGTTGCGACGACAACGATGCCGGCGTCCAGCATCTGCAGCGTGAGCTGCTCGCCGACCGTGTGACCCGCAAAGAGGGTCGGGCCGCCGACGCTCATATTGACGACGTCAATCTTCAGCGAGTTGTAGACGAACGGATTGTCCTCGGTGCCGCTCCCTGCAACGGGTACCGACGCGATGCCGGCGTTGAAATTCCGCCGTAGCGTGAGGACGCGGTCCATCGCGGCAATGAGGCGCGACTCGGGCACGCCGCCGCCACGGGAGTCGGCGACCTTGAGGGCGTAGATCTTCGCATCGGGCGCAGTGCCGACCATTGGCACGATGGACGAATTCGCCGGACATACCACCGGCGCGGACACGGTCTGACACCGAATCACGCTCGCTGGCGCGTGGGCCAGCAGCGACTGCACGAACGAGGATGTGTTTCGGAAGACAAAGCTTCCGTGTCCCGCGATCATGCTGGCCACCCGCGTCCCATGCGGATCGTTGTTCCGGCTCGTGGCCGACGCCACCGGATCACCGACGACGAGGCTTTCTCCGCCGAGGATGCTGCCGCTCAGGGCGGGAGCCGTCGCCGTGTTGGCGCTCCCGCTGTCGATCACCGCCACGACGACGCCTTGTCCCCGGTTGTTGCCGGCGTGCAGCGCCGCAGCACCAGTCATGGCGTTGTTCAGGCTGTATCCCGCGAGCGAGAAGGCATCCAACGCCGCGAGCTCGTCCGCCGTGAGCGCGTGTTGCTCGAACTCACCAACGCCCGTGGCGCCGAAACGCGCCTCTCCCGCTGGGCCGATGGGATCGGCTCCTGTCGGAAGCGGCACGAGATGATCGCGGGTGAGGCTGCCCGCCCCGGACACCGCCGCCAGGTCCGCGAGGCGATCGAGGGGCACCAAAGCGGCGAGCGCCCGGATGTTTTCGTACTTGGACGTGACGTGCCCGCCGGCCGATTGAATTGCCGCGAGCTCGTCGTCGCACGAGTCGCTGCACCGGATGATTACCGCCGCGGAGCCGGCTTCACCTCGGTCTGCGCTGGGCGTCGCGGCCCACAGCGCAAGGAGCGCGAAAAGAGGAATTCCTCCTCGGAGAAGACAATAGGCTCTCGCCACAGTTCATTCCTCATACGTTATGCTTTCGTGACGCAAAAATAAGTCGTGCGGGTAGCGCCACGTGCAAACCGCGTGCGAAGCGAACTCTAGGGAACAACAACCGTCACGATGACTGTTGCCGTGGCCGTTCCCCCGTGGCCGTCGCCTATCGTGTAAGTAAATCGGTCAGTTCCCGAAAAACCTGCGGACGGCGTGTAGCCCAGCGTCGCTCCCTCAATCGTGACGCTCCCGCCCGTCGCCACGCCCACTGCGAGGATGGCAAGGCTCTCGCCCGCATCGGGCGCCGTGCTGTCGTTTCCGAGCACGTCGATCTGCGTCGGACCGCCGTCCCCTGCGACCACCGCCACGTCGTCGGTCGCCGCTGGCGGGTCGTTCGCCGCGATCACGGTGATCTCGATCGATGCGCTGGCCGTGCCGCCGTTGGCGTCGGTGACGATGTAAGTCATCCGGTCAGTGCCGGCAAAGTCCTGGTGCGGCGTGTAGACGATTTCGCCGCTGCCTGCGATCGATGCCGTGCCGAACGCCGGCGCGCTTACCTCGCTCAGCGTGAGGGCGTCACCATCCGGGTCGGAGTCGTTTGCCACCACTCGGATCGCGACGGAGGTGTCCTCGCTCGTAGTAGCCGCATCATCGGCCGCCGCGGGCACGTCGTTGAGCGCTGTAATGGTCACGACGACCGTTCCGGTAGCGGTCTGGCCACTTCCGTCCGCGACGATGTAGGTGAACCTGTCAGTGCCGGCAAAATTGGCCGCGGGGCTATAACTCACTTTACCCGCGTTCACACCGTCGGTCAGCATGGTTACCAGGCCATGCGCCGGCTGCGTGACGTTCGCAAGGCGAAGGCTGCTGCCATCCGCATCGCTATCGTTGGCAACCACGTCCACGACGACAATGGCGTCCTCAGGGCCCACGGCGGCGTCGTCGGAAGCGATCGGCGCGTCAGCGACCGCCTCTACCGTGATACTGACCGTTGCCGTCGCGGTCTCGCCTTTTGCGTCCGCCACCGTATAGGTGAAGCTGTCGATCCCCGCGAAGTCTGCAGCCGGCGTGTAGGTAACGCCGCCCGCGGCCAGGACCACCACTCCGTGCGCCGGCGCGCTCACGGCCGTGACTGCGAGCGCATCGCCATCAGGATCGGCGTCGTTGCCAACCGGTTGGATGGTCAGCGGAACGTCTTCGGTGGTCGTCGCGCTGTCGTCGGCGGCCGATGGGCCGTCGTTCACCGGCGTCACGGTGAGAACCACCGTGGCGGTCCCACCTGCGCCACTTCCATCGGAGATCGTGTACATGAAGCGGTCCGCGCCAGAGTAATTGGGTGCGGGAACGTAGCGGACCGACCCGGCGTCCGCGCCGTCAGTGATGACGCTCACGGAGCCATGCGCTGGTTGCGTGACGCTCGTCACCTGCATGGAACTGCCGTCGGCATCGCTGTCGTTGGCGGCCACGTCCACCACGATGGCGGTATCCTCGACCGCCGTCGCGACGTCATCAGCCGCGACCGGTGCATCGTCCACCGACGACACTGTAATGCTGACCGTGGCGGTCGCAGTTCCGCCGTTTCCGTCGGCAATCGAGTACGTGAAGCTGTCAGGGCCCGCATAATTGGAGGCCGGCGTATATGTGACGACGCCGCCGGCGAGAACCGCAGATCCATGTGCCGGTGTACTCACGGCGGTGATCACGAGCGAGTCGCCGTCGGGATCGGCATCGTTGGTCAACGCCTGAACAACGAGCGGCACGTCTTCAGGCGTCGTGGCAGTGTCATCTCCGGCAGACGGCTGGTCGTTCAAGGGCGTGATGGTCACGGCAACCGTTCCCGTCGCGACGCCGCCGTTCCCATCAGTGATCGTGTAGGTGAAGCTGTCGGTGCCGGCGAAGTTGCCCGCCGGCGCGTAGCTGAGCGATCCGGCATCAGTGCCGTCGGCGAGTACCGTCACGCTCCCATGGGCTGGTTGGGTGAGGGCGGTAACGTGCAACCGGCTGCCATCCGGGTCGCGGTCGTTGGCAGCAACATCGATCACGAGCACCGCGTCTTCCGGACCAGTTGCGACATCATTCGCGGCAACCGGCACGTCGTCAACCGCCGTGACACTTACCGTGATCGTTGCCGTGGCGCTGCCGCCATGCGCGTCGGCGGTCGTGTAGGTGAAGGTGTCGGTTCCGGCGAAGTTCGGAGCCGGCGTATATGTAACGGCGGTGCCCGTAACGGCGGCAACACCATTGGCCGGAACGCCAACCGCGGAGATCGCCAGGGCATCACCGTCCGGATCGGCATCGTTGGCGAGCGGCTGAATCATCGCTGCCGTGTCCTCAGCGGTTGTCGCCATATCGTCAGCCGCCGCTGGCTGGTCGTTCAGAGCGGTCACGGTGAGAGCCACCGTGCCCGTAGCGGTTCCATCCGTCCCGTCGGTGACGGTGTAGGTAAAGCTATCGGTGCCAGCGAAGTTGGCCGCGGGTGTGTACCTCACCGAACCCGCATCGGCGCCTTCGGTCAGCAGCGTTGCCACGCCGTGGGCGGGTTGCGTAACGCTGGCAACCCGGAGCGGACTACCATCCGGGTCGGTATCGTTCCCGACGACGTGCACGACGATGGGTGCGTCCTCCGGACCCGTGGCCACATCGTTGACGGCGACCGGGAGATCGTCGACAGCAGTGACTGTGACGGCGACTCTTGCCGTCGCAGTCCCGCCGTTTCCGTCTGTCACGGTGTAGGTGAAGCTGTCAGTTCCGGCAAAGTTCGCCGCCGGGGTATACACGACCTCACCCGCGACGATAACTGCCGTTCCATGAGCAGGTGTCCCTACGCCGCCCACCGTCAGGTCATCGCCGTCGGCGTCAGCATCGTTGGCGATGGCCGGAACCGTGACCGGCGTATCTTCATTCGTCGTCGCGCTGTCGTCCACCGCAGCCGGCCCGTCGTTGAGCCCGGTCACCGTGACGACAACCGCCGCCGTCGCGCTCTCACCGGATCCGTCCGCAATCGTGTACGTGAAGCGATCCGTACCGGCGAAGTTGGCGCCCGGCGTGTAGCTGAGCGACCCTGCGTTCGAGCCCTCGGGGATGAGTGCGACGGCGCCGTGCTGTGGCTGCGTCACCGCGGTGACGCTGAGGCGCTCCCGGTCGGCATCGCTGTCATTGGCGGCGACATCGATGACGAGGACCGCATCCTCGGGACCCGTCGCGACGTCATCGGCCGCAACCGGACCGTCATTGACGCTAGTCACCGTAACGGTGACGTTGGCTGTGGCCGTCCCGCCGTTCCCGTCTGCGATCCCGTACGTGAAGCTGTCGGTTCCGGCGAAGTTGGGCGTCGGTGTGTAGCTCACGGCGCCCGCATCCGCGCCGTCGGGCACGATGGCGGCCGTGCCATGCGCCGGCTGGGTCACGCTGGTCACTGCCACGCGGTCGCTGTCGACGTCCGTGTCGTTCGCCGATACGGCAATCACCAGCGACG
>WUUC01160877.1_pt1 | contig 16018 bp, 10 predicted proteins | sample 6278441 | NCBI WGS metagenome assembly WUUC01 (sample SAMN13675441, study PRJNA597444) | soil metagenome | isolation source: soil | place: USA: Washington | collected 2017-10
ACGAGAACACCCGGGTAGCGGCCATCACGCCGATGTTCTCCCCGTAGGTCGTAATTGGAGAACCGCCCACCGAGCTGGCGACCACCGTGCCGAGGCCTATGGCCATGACCGAGCGGCCCATCATCGAGTCGAGGGTCGTGCCGGTGGTCTCCGCGATGGCCTTGACGTGGCCGACCGTTCCAGCGGCCACGGCGACCACGGCCGGCATGATCACCAGGATCGCGGCGAGGGAGAAGTTCGGCAGGTGCCAGCCGACTATCTCAGTGCCGTCCGCACCGATCAGCGTCGAAGAGGGCAGCCCGATCCAGTCCGCGTTCTGCATCTGACCCCAGTCGACTCGCAAATGGCTGGTGGCGTGGCCGGCACGCGGGTCGTACGAGGTGATCGGGCCGGCGAGGGCATCGAAAACCCAGGACAGGAGATAGCCGAAGATCAGGCCGAGGAAGATGGCGATCCGCCCCAGGAAGCCACGCAGGCCGACCGCACAGACCAGGGTGAAGAGCATCACCAGAAGGGCGACCCACTGGTCCTGGGGCCAGTACGTCACGGCTACGACCGGGGCGAGATTGAAGCCGATCATCATGAGGATGGCACCGGTGACCACCGGCGGCAGGACGCCGTTGATCACGCCGGCCCCGGTATAGTGAATCAAGATCCCGATGACGACGAGGACGACGCCGGCGACCAGAACAGCTCCGGTCACCTCGGCGGAGCCCGCCCCCGGCTGGGACCGGACCACGACGACCGCGCCGACGAACGCGCCGCTGGTGCCGACGTAAGCGGGTACCCGGCCCTTCACCACGAGCAGGAACATGATGGTGGTGACACCGCTCATCATCACGGCAAGCCGGGCGTCGAGGCCCATCAGCAGCGGAACGACGAAGGTGGGACCGAACATAGCCCCGACGTGCTGCACGCCGAGACTGATCGTTCTGGGCCACGACAGCCGTTCGTCGTGCGCTACCACCTCGCCCGGGGCGAGTGATTTGCCGTCACCGTGAATCTTCCAGCCGAGCGACATCGGACCATCCTCGATAGGAACACGTCGTGAGACGTGTGGCATGAATCAGTGCGCGGGTCCGGGCGCATCGCGAAACCTGTCGCGATACGCCTCCGCCGCTCGGGTCCCTACGAGTCGTAAGCGAGCCGATGGAGCGAGCCGGCCAGGATCGCCACGCCCTCGCCCAATACCCTCGGGTCGGTGTCCTCCAGCGGCGAGTGGCTGATGCCGCCCTTCGAGGAGGTGAAGATCATGCCGACCTTCGCGATCTGCGAGAACAACTGGGTGTCGTGCCCGGCTCCACTCGACAATGGTCGATACGGGATTCCGCTGTCGTCCAGCGTCGCCTTGATGGCGTTCATCACTTCGGTGCTCATCAGCACCGGTTCGTGGTCGTGCTGGAGGACCACGTCGATCTCGAGGCCGCGCGCGGCCGCCGTCTCGGCAAGGCTCCGCTCGATCGCCGCCTGAGCCAGGAGCTGCTGGCCCCGATCGGGAGTCCGCAGCTCGACGGTGAAGGTGACCTTTCCGGGAATCACGTTGATCTGGTCCGGAGTCACCGAGAGGCGACCCACCGTCGCCACCACCGGCGGACCAGCGTTCAACGCCGCCGTCTCGACTCCGGAGACCATCTCGGCGACGCCGGCCAACGCATCCCGCCGCAGGCTCATCGGTGTGGTCCCGGCGTGATTGGCTTCACCGGTGACTGTGACGTCCCATCGGGTGATTCCGGTGATCGCGGTGACGACGGCCAGGTCGAGGCCCTCGTTCTCCAAGATCCCACCCTGCTCAACGTGCAGCTCGAGGAAGTAGCCGATGTCGTCCCGCTTGGCGGAGGTGACGGCCCGAGGATCCAGCCCTTGCCCCTGCATCGCGCTGGCCAGCGAGATCCCGGCCTTGTCGAGGCTCTCCTCCGCCTCCCGCTGGCTGGTCAGCCCGACGATGGACCGCGAGCCCCAGTAGTGGTTGGTGAAGCGGCTTCCCTCCTCCTCGCAGAGGACGATGACCTCCAGGGTGCGGGTGGGCGTGCCCGCGGACCTACCCAAGGCGCCCACGGCGAGAATGCTGCCGACGACCCCATAGGCGCCGTCGAGCCTGCCGCCGTTCTTGACGGTGTCCATGTGGGATCCGGTGGCCACGACGGGCTCGTCGCCGGTCCCCCGGAGACGACCGATGATGTTGCCCACCGGGTCCACCCGGACGTCGAGGCCACGCTCGACCATCCACCCCTTGATGAGTTCCTTGGCCTCCACCCACGAGGGGTCGTAGAGCGACCGATAGGTCCCGCCGTCGGGGTGCGCACCCAGCGCGTAGAGCTGGTCCAGCATCTTTCCGGCGTCATGTTCGAAGTTCTCGATGGTCTCCATCACCAGAGGTCACCTTTCTCGTTGCTGTCGCACAGCGGGGACGGCACCTGGCTCCGAGCCCTAGGAAGACACGCCCTGGTTCCCGCGCACCGGACCGAACGCGGCCAGTCCGGCCGACCGACGGTGGACGATCCGCCCCCGGCCGGGCATCGCCACGCACTTCCCGTCCTCGGCGATCACCTCTCCCCTGGAGAGGGTCATGACGGGCCAGCCGGTCAGCGGCATTCCCTCGTACGGCGACCAGTCGACCGGCGACTCCAGCTCCGCCGCCCTGACCACCCGCTCCTTGTCCGGATCGAAGAGCACCAGGTCGGCGTCGGCCCCCGGGGTGATCGTTCCCTTGGCGGGAGCGAAGCCGAACAGGCGGGCGGCGTTGGTGCTCAGGACGGCGACCATCTCGCTCAAACTGAGCCGGCCCGTCCGCACACCGTGTGAGTGGATGAGCGGCAGGCGCAACCCCGCACCGGGCAGGCCGTTCGCGCCACGGCGGAAGTCGTCGCGGCCAAGGTCCTTGACCTCGGCGCCGTATCCGCAGTGGTCGGAGCTGACGACCTGGATCACACCGTCGGCCAGCGCCTGCCACAGTGCGTCGGAGTCCTCGGTCGTGCGCAGCGGCGGGCTGCACAGGAGCCGATGCCCGTCGGGTCCGGCGAGGACCTCCTCGGTGAGCGTGAGGTAGTGCGGACAGGTCTCGGCGTAGGCCGCGACCCCGCGCTCCTGCGCGCGTCGGATCAGCTCGACGCCGTCGCGGGTCGAGGTGTGGAAGACATAGAGGCTGCCTCCCGTCTGCTCGGCGAGGAACAGTGCGCGGTTGATGGCCTCGGCTTCGGCGATGTTGGGCTTGGTCTTCGCGAAGTCGGCGGCCGTCGTCCTGCCCTCGGCGACGAGGCGCGCGACGTTGAACTCCATCATCGCGGCGTTCTCGGCGTGCACGATGGTCATACCTTTCTCGCGCGCGGACGCGTCGAGGGCGGCCAGCAGGAGGGCGTCATCGCCCATCCGGCCCTGCGCCTTGTAGAGCATGTAGAGCTTGAAGGTGGGGAACCCAGCCTCGATCAGCTCGGGGAGCCTGTCCACGGTCCCCGTCGACGTCTCGGTCAGCACCGAGTGGAGCGAGAAGTCGATGACAGCCTGCGCCTCGGTCTCGGCCCGGCGCGCCTCGAGGGTCTCCATCACGTCCGACTCGCGCTGGACCGCGAAGTCGATGGCGGTGGTGGTGCCACCGGCGGCCGCGAACGCCGACCCCGTTGCGAAGTCGTCCAGCGCGCTGACCCACCCGTGCTCCAGATGGACGCGGTGTCCGAAATGCACGTGCGGGTCGACGAGACCCGGGAGGACCAGGAGGCCCTGGGCATCGATGGTCCGGGTCGCCGCCGACAGAGTGCCGGGCGCCGCTACCTGATGGATCTTTCCGTCGCGGATCCCGATGTCTCCGGAGAAGACCTCCTCCGCGGTGACCAACGTGCCGTTCTTGACGAGGAGGTCAATCATCTCAGGCCCCTTGAGCGTAGTTTTCTTCATCCAGTCACCGAAGCGCCGGCCGCTTTCGCGATGACGGCCAGGTCGTCCGGTGTAATCTCTCGATGCACGACGAGGCGCACGGTCCCGGGGCCGACCGGCTTCACGAGAACTCCACGAGCAGCCATGCGGCCGACGAACTCCTCCGCGGTCAGGCCGAACTCACCGACGCCGACCCGAACGATGTTCGTCTGGATCTGCGCGTGATCGACCCCCAGGCCGACCTCTCCGAGAAGCTGCCCGAGCCCGCGGGCGTTGGCATGGTCCTCGGCCAGGCGGGGGATCATCTCGTCGAGCGCGACCAACCCCGCTGCCGCGATGACGCCGGCCTGACGCCAACCGCCGCCGAGCTGCTGGCGGAGCCACCGCGCCTCGGCGATGAAGTCGCGGTCGCCGACCAGAACCGATCCGATCGGGCTCGACAGTCCCTTGGACAGGCAGAACTGGGCGGCATCCACCGGACGCGCCAACGAGTCGAGTGGCTCGTCCAGGGCCACGAAGGCGTTGAAGATGCGCGCCCCGTCGAGGAACGTCGGGACACCGAGGCTCCGCCCCACCGCCGACATCGCCTCGGTGTCGGCCGGCGATATCACCAGTCCCCGGTTGAGGTCGTAGGTGTTCTCCAGACAGAGCACGCCCAGCTTCGGCATCTGGATCGGAGCGACTCGGGCCAGCGAGTCCTCCACCTGCGCCGCGTCGACCACGCCGTCGGTCGTCGCGATCGCCAGGAGCGGCACCCCCATGAGCACGGCGGCACCCGCCCGCTCCATCCGGTTGAGGTGGGAGTGCTCCAGGACGATCGCCGCCCGGCCGCGGCCGCACAGACAGAGAATGGCCAGGTGATTGGCCATGGTCCCGGACGGGACGAACAGTCCGTCCTCCTTGCCGAGCAGTCCGGCGCTGCGCTCCTCGAGCGCCCGGACGGTCGGGTCCTCACCGAAGACGTCGTCGCCGACCTCGGCCTCGGCCATCGCCGCCCGCATCCGGGCCGTCGGCGTGGTGACGGTGTCGCTCCGCAGGTCGAGCCGCCGCTGTGTCACCGGACCACGCCCATCGCGGGCCCTTGGGACTCCTCCAGAGCCGGGAGGGGGGACGGCCCCACGGACAGCCCGCGCTTCAGCACGAGCCGCCGGGCCGTGTCACCGTCGAGGAGATCCGCGAGCGAGCGGGCCTCGAGCACGACGAGGGACGCCTCGTCCCCGCTGGCCAGTCCGTAGCCGGTCAGGCCCATGATCGCCGCCGGGGCGACCGTGTGGAGCTCGAGCATGGTCATGAAGTCCTGCTCGGTGACCAGGTGGCAGGCCAGCGACGCCAGGATCGCGTTCTGGATCAGGTCGGTGTTCCCCCAGGGGTTGAACGCGTCGCGGATGTTGTCGGTACCGACCGCGACGTCGACCCCTGCGGCGATCAGCTCCGTCAGCCGGGTCACCCCGCGCCGGGCGCCGACCGCGTCATCGCGACCATTGCCGTACATGTTGCTCGCCGGGTTCGACACGACCGCGACCCCTGCCTCGCGCAGCAGGTCACAGACATTCGCGCGCAGTTCCGGCGGCACCATGTCCAAGCCACAGAGATGGCTCGCCGTCACCCGTCCCTGATAGCCCTCCGCGATGGTCCTCTCGGCGATGTAGACCGCGCCCAGGTTGTCCGGGTAGTCACGCCCGTCGCGGTGGCGGGTCACCTCCCGGCTGTAGTCGCGGGTGATGCCGAAATCCGTGTGGAAGTCGATATCCACATCGAATTCCTTGGCAATCTCGAAGACTCGATCGACCTGTCTTCTCAGCTCAAGGGTGCTCGCAGAGATGCTCGGGTGGCCTCCGATGAGGTCAGCGCCGGCCTCGAGCGCCAGCCTGAGCAGTTGCTCAGTGCCCGGGAACTCCTCGATTCCCTCCTGCGGGAAGGCGACGATCTGCAGGTCGATCGCGTGCTTGAACTCTTCCTTGAGCGACGTCAGTGCCTTCAGACTCGCCAGGCCGACGGTCGGGTCGACGTCGACGTGGGTCCGGACCGCGGTGACACCGTGCTGGATACACCGTTCCATGGCACGGGTGGCGCGTTCCTTCACGTCCAGATACGTGAACGACGACTTGGCCCGGTTCATGTTGCGGCGGACCTCGTCGATGGTCCCGCTCTCATTCGGAATGCGGGCGGCCAACCCGACCTTGTCCAGATGCGCATGCACGTTGATGAAACCCGGGAAGACCAGTCGGCCGTCGAGACGAATGCTCTTCTTCGCTGTCCGGCTACCGGCGTTGTGTTCCTGCTCATCTGATTGCGGCGTGACCGAGACAATGCGCTCCCCGTCGACACGAATGTTCTGCAAAGGTTCACCTGTCCACAGCCGAGCCCCCTCAATCAGCAGGTCGTTCACGATTCAGCTGCCTTTCTTGCCTTGGGGTTCAGGTTCCCCCCTGCCCTCGGACTCATGGCCAAGGAGCTGGACCTCGCATCGAGTCCGACGGCAGGGAGGGAGGAGAAGTCAATCCACCAGGTTCACGTCGCGCGAATTGTTCGCCCTACCGTGAGGCGATGGTGCTGCTCAGGGGATGCGGACGACGTTGGCGAAGTACTCCTCGTAGCAGATCGGCTGCTTCGTCGCCCACTCGTCGATGTTCTCCTTGGTGACGATCACGTCGGCAACGGGAACCTCGACGGCCTCCAGCTGCTTCACGCCGCCGTTCTCGAGGTAGTTGCGGAGAACCTGGACACCGGTGAGGCCGTGCCAGGCCGGCGAGTAGTAGCGCGACGCGGTGATCCAGCCATCCTTCACCCAGGGAATCATCTCCTCGGTGCAGTCACTGGTGATCGTGACGATGTCCTTGATATTGTTGGCCTTCAGGTGCTGCGCAATACCGATCGCCATCTCCGCGGCGTAGTCGATGACCACCTTCGCGTTGGGATGGTCGTTGAGCAGCCCCTCGACGGCCGCACGCGCCTTGAACCGGTCATAGTGACCCTCGGCGGCGCCGACGATCTTCCACTTGCCGTCACCGAACTTGTCGAAGGCGTCCTCGAGAGTCTTGGTGTAGGTCTCCGAGAAGCCCTGCCCGAGGACACTGGGGACGAGCAGCACCTCACACGGTTCCGTGTTCTTGGTGACCCACTCCGCAATGTCGGCGACCCGGGCGTCCTGGCGGACCGATCCGACGATGTGCTCGTCCATCGGGCCAGGTCCGAAGCGGAGCAGGCTCACGACGGGGATGCCGGCCTTGGCGGCCAGCTCAGCACCACGAGCCCCGGACTCGAGCTTGTGCGGCATGATGACGATGCCGTCGACGCCGAGCTCGATCAGCTCCTCGAAGTTGGCCAGCTCGCGGCCGCTGTCGAAGCCGCTCTGCCGACCGATGTACTCGTAGCCGGTGCCCTCGAGCCCCTTCTGAACACCGCTCGACAGGTACCGCGTGTAGATGTTGAATCCGTTGGTCATGGACGCAATAACCTTGCCCGAACCAACTGCGGACCCCTGGCTCATGCTGTTCTCCTCATCTTGAGTTCTGGCTTCGGCCCTGACAGAGCACCCGAAGGCCCCTGCCGCCGAGCCGCTGGAGAGAAACGCAGACATATTGCTAAAAGTCGTTTCTGGCCCTATTCTCCGGGCTGCCGTCCAGAGAGCCCGACAACCGGGGATCTCTCCTCAGTGCGGCGCGGCAGGACCAACGTAACAGCGGCCACTCCCGGGCTGCCAGCCGCTGTTGCATTTTTTGCACGTTGACGCCCCGGTAAGCGGACGGCTAGCGTCGGCGGCGTAGTCTATGGCAATGATGCTGGTGATCGCAGCGGGAGAGTCCTACCGATGTCGGTGGGCACCGAAGGTGCAAATCCTCCCCAGGAATCTCTCAGGTCCCCGTACCGCCGCGATGTCGCAACTCTGAAAAGCAGTCGGATACTCGACTCACCGACGGTGCAAGCGCCGCCCTGTCATAGTGGCGCCGCGGAAACTCTCAGGTCCGATACAGAGCGGGGAGGGACCCGAAGATTCGTGGCGCCTTCGTGCCACCTAGCTGATGGAGTTCACCGTGGCGATCCAGTCGAGATCCACATTCGTCGATCGGCATATCGGCGTGCGCCGTGCTGTCGACGTCGACACCATGCTCAAGGTCGTCGGATACGGGAGCCTCGACGCCTTGGCCGACGCCGCCGTTCCCGCGATCATCCGGCAGGAGAACGGCCTGGCCCTGCCTGCGGCCTTGAGCGAGGCCGAAGTCCTCACCGAGCTGCGCCGGCTGGCCGCCAAGAACACGACGGCGATCCAGATGATCGGCCAGGGCTACTACGACACCGTGACACCGCCGGTCATCCGCCGCCACATCCTGGAGAACCCCGCCTGGTACACGGCCTACACCCCGTACCAGCCGGAGATCTCCCAAGGCAGGCTCGAGGCGCTGCTGAACTTCCAGACCATGGTCCAGAGCCTGACGGCCCTGCCGATAGCGAATGCCTCGCTGCTGGACGAGGCCACAGCCGTGGCCGAGGCCGTGCTGCTGATGCGCCGCGCGAACAAGGACAAGGCCGCCCGGGACGGCAAGACCGTGGTGGACGCGGACTGCCTCCCGCAGACGATCGCCGTCGTCGAGGGGCGCGCCGAAGCCCTGGGGTTCGAGGTCGTGGTCACGGACCTGTCCGACGGCCTGCCCGACGGCACGATCAACGGTGTCGTCCTGCAGCAGCCTGGTGTCTCGGGGCGGGTGTTCGACCACTCTGCCGTGATCGCCGAAGCCAAGGAACGCGGCGCCATGGTGACCGTGGCGGCCGATCTTCTCGCGCTGGCCTTGGTCGTCCCACCTGGTGAGCAGGGGGCGGACATCGCGGTCGGGACTACACAGCGGTTCGGCGTGCCGCTGTTCTTCGGCGGCCCGCACGCCGCCTACATTGCCGTGCGCGCCGGCCTGGAGCGGTCGCTTCCGGGCCGGATCGTCGGCGTCTCCAAGGACAACGCGGGAGTGCCAGCCTACCGGCTCGCCCTGCAGACGCGGGAACAGCACATCCGCCGCGAGAAGGCCACGTCCAACATCTGCACCGCCCAGGCGTTGCTGGCCGTCGCCGCTTCCTTCTACGCGGTCCACCACGGCCCGGACGGCCTCAAGGCCATCGCGCAGACCGCCCACGAGCACGCGCGCGTACTCGCCGCGACGCTGCAGGCCATGGGGATCGGGGTGCTGCACACGAGCTTCTTCGACACCGTCACCGTGGCCCTCCCCGGGAAGGCTGACCTCGTCGTCGCGGCCGCGGCGGTGAGGGGCATCAACCTGCGCCGGGTCGACCGCGACCACGTGAGTATCTCGGCGGACGAGTGCACCACGGCCGAGACGATCGCGGTCGTCGCCGACGCCTTCGACCTGGTCGCGGGCCGGCGCGCCGCCGTGGTCGCGGGGACCGACGCGGCGGCCGGCGGGTTCGGGCTGGACCGCTCCGTGCAACGGTCCTCGGAGTACCTGCAGCACCCGGTGTTCACCACCTACCGGTCCGAGACCCAGCTGATGCGCTACATCCGCAAGCTATCCGACCGCGACCTCGCGCTGGACCGCACCATGATCCCGCTGGGCTCCTGCACCATGAAGCTCAACGCCACCGTCGAGATGGAGGCCATCTCCTGGCCGGAGTTCGCCTCGATCCATCCCTTCGCCCCGGACTCCCAGACCGCGGGCTGGCGTGAGCTGATCGAGGAGCTCGAAGCCCAGCTGACCACGATCACCGGCTACGACCGGGTCTCCATCCAGCCCAACGCCGGATCGCAGGGCGAGCTCGCCGGGCTGCTGGCCATCCGCGGCTACCACCGTTCCCGCGGAGAGACCCGTCGCAACGTCTGCCTCATCCCGGCCTCCGCACACGGCACGAACGCGGCCTCGGCGGTCCTGGCCGGCATGAAGGTCGTCGTGGTGGCCACGGCCTCCGACGGCACGATCGACCACGGTGACCTGGCGGCGAAGATCGAGGCCGACAAGGACGCCCTGGCCGCCATCATGATCACCTACCCGTCCACCCACGGGGTGTACGACACCGACGTCCGCGAGGTGTGCGACGCCGTCCACGCCGCCGGTGGGCAGGTCTACATCGACGGCGCCAACCTCAACGCGTTGGTCGGGCTGGCGCAGCCGGGCCGGTTCGGCGGCGACGTCTCACACCTCAACCTGCACAAGACCTTCTGCATCCCCCACGGCGGCGGCGGCCCGGGCGTCGGGCCGGTGGCGGCCAAGGCGCACCTGGCACCGTTCCTGCCAGGCGACGCCGCGGACCCGGCCGAGGGCGTCGCCGGCACACCGATCTCGGCATCCTGCTACGGGTCGGCCGGCGTGCTGCCGATCTCCTGGGCCTACGTGAAGCTCATGGGCGGCCAGGGGCTGACCGAGGCCACCAAGTCCGCGTTGCTCGCGGCCAACTACGTCGCCGCCCGCCTCGACGCCTTCTTCCCGGTGCTCTACACCGGCGAAGGCGGGCTGGTGGCCCACGAATGCATCCTCGACCTGCGCGAGCTCACGGCGAGGACCGGCGTGACCGCCGAGGACGTCGCCAAGCGCCTCATCGACTACGGGTTCCACGCCCCGACCCTCGCGTTCCCCGTGGCCGGCACCTTGATGGTGGAACCCACCGAGTCCGAGGATCTCGGCGAGATCGAACGGTTCGTCGACGCCATGATCTCCATCCACGCCGAGATCGCACAGGTGGCGCGGGGCGACTTCGCCGCAGCGAACAGCCCACTCGCGAACGCCCCGCACACCGCCGCAGCGGTCATCGGTTCGGAGTGGTCCCGTGCCTACTCGCGTGAGCAGGCGGTCTTCCCCGCTCACGTCCTCCGACAGGACAAGTACTTCCCGCCCGTGGGCCGGATCGACGGAGCCGCCGGCGACCGCAACCTGATCTGCTCCTGCCCGCCCCTCTCGGCATTCGAGGACATCACCGCAGACGTCGCGACCGAAGGAAGTGTCCATGCCTGAGAAACTCACCGCACTCCATGAAGAGCACCGCGCACTGGGCGCCTCGTTCACCGACTTCGGCGGCTGGCAGATGCCGCTCAAGTACAGCTCCGATCTGGCCGAGCACCACGCCGTCCGGAAGTCGGCCGGCCTGTTCGACCTCTCCCACATGGGCGAGGTGTGGGTGACGGGACCCGGGTCGGCCGCATTCCTCGACTACGCCCTCGTCGGCAAGATGTCGGCGATAGCCGTCGGCAAGGCCAAGTACTCGCTGATCTGTCAGGACGACGGCGGCGTCATCGACGACCTCATCACCTACCGGCGGCCTCCCGGCGACGACGGCGCCGACACCTTCCTCGTGGTCCCCAACGCCGGCAACGCCGAGGTCGTGGCCGCGGCCCTGGCCGAGCGGGCCGCCGGGTTCGACGTCACGATCGACGACATCTCCGCGGCAACGTCGTTGATCGCGGTCCAAGGTCCCGGGGCGGAAGCCATCCTGCTGCGTCTGGTTCCCGCCGAGCACCATGAGCTCGTGACCGGGCTGCGGTACTACGCGGCGGTCGAGCTCGCCGTCACCATCGCCGGGGATACCAGGGATCTCCTGCTGGCGCGCACCGGGTACACCGGCGAAGACGGGTTTGAGATCTTCGTCGGCAACGACGACGCGCCTGCCCTGTGGCGGGCGCTGCTCGGCGTTGCCGACGACGGGGAGCTGACCCCGGCCGGTCTCGCCTGCCGCGACTCGCTCCGCCTCGAGGCCGGTATGCCGCTCTACGGCAACGAGCTCTCCCTCGACGGCAACCCCCTTGCCGCGGGCCTCGGCCCCGTCGTCGCGCTGGCCAAGGAGGGGGATTTCGTCGGGAAACAGGCGCTGTCCGCGCTCCGGGCCACCGGGGCCGGCACCGTCACCGGCCGCAAGCTCGTCGGCCTCCGAAGCCAGGGACGGCGCGGAGCGAGAAGCCACTACGACGTGCTCCGGAACGCAACCGTGGTCGGCGAGGTCACCTCTGGTCAGCCGAGCCCCACCCTCGGATACCCGATCGCCATGGCCTACGTCGACGTCGAGCACACGGAACCGGGCACCGTCCTGGACATCGACATCCGCGGCAAAGCCGAACCGTTCGTCGTCGTAGCGCTCCCGTTCTACAAGCGCCGGCCGTAGATTCCACCGCGAAGTGAGGAACTGAAGTGAGCAGAGTAGTCGCTGGTCTGAAATACTCCGACGATCACGAGTGGGTCGCCTTCGACGGCGCCGACCCGGTGCGTATCGGCATCTCCGCCGTCGCGGCGGATGCGTTGGGCGAGATCGTGTACCTGGACCTGCCCGAGGTCGGCAGCTCCGTCAACGCGGGAGCGCCGTGCGGCGAGGTGGAGTCCACGAAGTCCGTCTCGGAGCTCTATGCCCCGGTTACCGGAGAGGTGACCGGAGTGAACCCGACCGTCGTCGACGATCCGAGCCTGGTCACCACCGATCCCTACGGCGCGGGCTGGCTGTTCGAGGTTGCCGTCGAGTCCGAGGGCCCGCTGATGTCGGCCGAGGACTACGCGGCGAAAAACGGTGGCGAACTGTGAGCGGAGCGACTACAGCCACTCACGCTGCCGCGTTCGAGCAGGTGATCTCCCCCAGTCTGGATGCCGACCTGTCGGCCTTGGACCCGGAGATCGCCGCGAAGATCGACGACGAACTCGCCCGCCAGCGCGACGGCCTGGAGATGATCGCCTCGGAGAATCACACCGCCGTGGCCGTCATGCAGGCCCAAGGCTCGGTGCTGACCAACAAGTACGCCGAGGGCTATCCGGGCCGGCGGTACTACGGCGGCTGTGAGCACGTGGACGTCATCGAGCAGTTGGCCATCGACCGGGTCAAGGCACTCTTCGGCGCCGACTTCGCGAACGTCCAGCCGCACTCCGGTGCGCAGGCGAACGCCTCGGTCATGCATGCCCTGATCCGGCCGGGCGACACGATCATGGGCTTGAACCTGGCCCACGGCGGGCACCTCACGCATGGCATGAAGATCAACTACTCCGGCCGGCTCTACACCGTCGTCCCCTACCAGGTCCGCAAGGAGGACCACCGAATCGACATGGCCGAGGTGGAACGCCTCGCACTGGAGCACCGGCCGGCCCTGATCGTCGCCGGCTGGTCGGCATACGCCAGGCAGCTGGACTTCGCGGAGTTCCGCCGGATCGCCGACGCCGTGAATGCCTACCTCATGGTCGACATGGCGCACTTCGCCGGCCTGGTGGCCGCGGGCCTGCACCCCTCGCCGGTTCCGCACGCCCATGTGGTCACCTCGACCACGCACAAGACCCTCGGGGGTCCGCGCGGCGGCATCATCCTGACCAACGACGCCGCGCTCGCCAAGAAGATCAACTCGGCGGTGTTCCCCGGCCAGCAGGGCGGGCCGCTGGAGCATGTGATCGCGGGCAAGGCCGTATCGTTCAAGGTGGCCGCGTCGGCGGAGTTCAAGGAGCGCCAGGAGCGCGTCCTGGCCGGTGCCCGGATCCTTGCCGAACGCCTGATCCGGCCGGACGTCACCGCCAAAGGGATCTCGGTGGTCTCCGGCGGCACCGACGTCCACCTGGTCTTGGTCGACCTGCGCAACTGTGAGCTGGACGGACAGCAGGCCGAGGACCGCCTCGCGGGGATCGACATCACCGTCAACCGCAACGCCGTGCCGTTCGACCCGCGCCCGCCGATGGTCACCTCGGGCCTGCGGATCGGCACCCCGGCGCTTGCGACACGCGGGTTCGGCGAGGCGGCCTTCACCGAGGTCGCGGATGTCATCGCCGAGGCGCTGATGGCCGACGCCGATGCGGACCTGTCCGGTCTGCGCTCGCGGGTGGAGGCCCTGGCCGCCGCCCACCCGCTCTACCCGACCGTCGCCGATCTCGCTCGGCGATAGCGGGTGACGCACGACGGCAGGCAGCCGCCACGGGCTGCCTGCCGTCTCGTCTTCTACAGGCGGGGATGGCCGAGGTTCCCCGGAGCACCCTCAGCATTCGATGACGTTGACCGCCAGGCCACCCCGTGCGGTCTCCTTATACTTGACGTGCATGTCGCGGCCGGTCTCGCGCATCGTCTTGATGGCGTCGTCGAGGCTCACCTTGTGGCTGCCGACTCCGTTGAGGGACAGCCGGGCGGCGTTGATCGCCTTGACCGAGGCGATGGCGTTGCGTTCGATGCACGGGATCTGGACGAGCCCGCCGACGGGATCGCAGGTCAGTCCGAGGTTGTGCTCGATACCGACCTCGGCGGCGTTCTCGACCTGCCGCGGCGTGCCGCCGAGGACCTCGCACAGCGCACCGGCCGCCATCGAACACGCCGAGCCGACCTCACCCTGACAGCCGACCTCGGCGCCGGAGATCGACGCATTCTCCTTGAACAGGATGCCGATGGCCGCGGCGGTCATGAGGAAGCGCACGATGCCGTCGTCGTCCGCCCCGGGCACGAACCGCGAGTAGTAGTGCAGTACCGCGGGGATGATCCCGGCGGCACCGTTGGTCGGCGCGGTGACGATGCGGCCGCCGGCCGCGTTCTCCTCGTTGACGGCGAGCGCGAACAGGTTGACCCAGTCCATGATCCGCAGGGGGTCCTCGGACCCTGCACCGGACGAGAGGTCCCGGAACAGCGCCGGTGCTCGGCGCGGAACCTTCAGCCCGCCCGGCAGCACGCCCTCGCCGTGGCACCCGGCCTCGACGCAGGCCACCATCACCGACCACCGTTCGAGCAGTCCGCTCCGTACTTCCGACTCCGTTCGCCACGACAGCTCGTTCGCGAGCATGACGTCGCTGACCCGCAGGTGCTCGCGGGCGCACACCGCGAGCAGCTCCGCACCGGAGGAGAACGGATAGGCGACCGGCGTGGTGTCGACGACGACCCGGTCCACCCCCACCGCGTCGTCGTCCACGACGAAGCCGCCACCGACCGAGTAGAAGGTGCGTTCTCGCAGCACGTCGCCGCTCTCGTCGTAGGCGGCGAAGGTCATGCCGTTGGGATGGGTGGGTAGCGAACGCCTACGGTGGAGTACGAGATCGGTCGCGACGTCGAACCCGACCCCGTGCTCACCGGCCAGCATCAGTCTGCGCTGCTCGCGCGCGACACGTTCCCGATCGTCGGAGGTCCGGGGGTCGACGGTGGTCGGGTCCTCGCCCTCCAGTCCCAGGATCACCGCCTTCTCCGAACCGTGGCCGTGACCGGTCGCGCCCAGCGAACCGAAGAGTTCGGACCTGACCCGGGTGACCGAGGCGAGCAGCCCGTCGGCGGCCAGTCCGTCGACGAACCGTTTGGCGGCCCGCATCGGACCGACGGTGTGCGACGAGGACGGTCCGATCCCGATCGAGTAGAGGTCGAAAGCGCTCAGCGCCATGTGGTCTCTCTCCGCTTCATCGCTTGCTGGTAGAGCCGGCCGGCGCGGTAGGACGAGCGGACCAGGGGGCCGGACATGACGCCGGTGAAGCCGATGGCCTCGGCCTCGTCGCGCAGCTCGACGAACTCGTCGGGGGTGACCCACCGATTGACCGGGTGGTGGCGCCTGGTCGGCCGCAGGTACTGGGTGATCGTCATGAGGTCGCAGCCGGCCTCGTGCAGGTCGTGCAGCGCCGCCGAGATCTCCTCCCGGGTCTCGCCCAGGCCCAGGATCAGGTTGGACTTGGTGACCAGGCCGAAGTCGCGGGCCCGGGTCAGGACGTCCAGTGAGCGTTCGTAGCGGAACGCCGGACGGATCCGCCTGAAGATCCGCGGCACGGTTTCGAGGTTGTGCGCCAGCACCTCGGGGCGCGACTCGAACACCTCGGCCAACAGCTCCGGAACGCCGTTGAAGTCGGGGATCAGGTTCTCCACCCCGGTACCGGGATTGAGCTCGTGGATCTTCCGGACGGTCTCGGCGTACAACCACGCACCGCCGTCGGGCAGGTCGTCACGGGCAACGCCGGTGATGGTGGCGTACCGCAGCTCCATCGTCCGCACGCTCTCGGCGACCCGACGGGGCTCGTCACGGTCGAGTGCCGACGGCCTGCCGGTGTCGATCTGGCAGAAGGCACAGCGGCGGGTGCACTGCTCGCCACCGATCAGGAAGGTTGCCTCACGGTCCTCCCAGCACTCGAAGATGTTGGGGCAGCCCGCCTCCTGACACACCGTGTGGAGTCCTTCGCCCGTGACGAGCGTCCTCAGCTCGGTGTACTCAGGGCCCATGGTCGCCCGGGTCCTGATCCACTCCGGC
>WUUC01205753.1_pt1 | contig 16015 bp, 12 predicted proteins | sample 6278441 | NCBI WGS metagenome assembly WUUC01 (sample SAMN13675441, study PRJNA597444) | soil metagenome | isolation source: soil | place: USA: Washington | collected 2017-10
CCTTCCTGATCGAGGACGGCGAGGTCACCCGCCCGCTCGAGGACCTCCGGCTGACCGACTCCGTGCTGGGGATCCTCGGGCGCGTGGACGAGCTGACCCGCGGTCCGCTTCTCACGAGCAGCGGTGAGTTCTACGGGCGCCGCTTCGCGAGCGGGATCGTTTGCCCCGCCGTGCGAGCCTCGTCGATGCGGTTCACGGCGTAGCGCCCTTCGACCCGGCGAGGCGGGGGATACCGCTCCCTAACGCCGTTGTACAGTCGCGACCGCATGTGCGTGCGGCCGTGGAAACTCGCGGGCGGGCTGTCGGCGCTCGCGGCAGCGGCCCTGGTCGCAGGGTACGTGGTGGCGTCCACGACGGAACCCGGCGTGGCCTGCGCGGAGGACAACGGTCGGATCGCGTTCACGAGCCACCGCGAGGGCGTCTCGATCCGCGTCCTCGAAACGGGACGCGGACGTTCGGTACCGCTGACAAGCGGGTCGCCGCCGGCCTTCCATCCCGCCTTCTCGCCGGACGGCGAGAGGATTGCGTTCAGCCGCGACGACGAGATCCGCACGATCGACTGCGACGGCGAGAACGAGGGGGCTCTCACGGACGCCGCGGCACCGGACGACGATCCCGTCTATTCGCCCGACGGACAGCAGATCGCCTTCACGCGCGACCGAGGCAACGGAACGGACATCTACCTTATGGACGCCGACGGCTCCGACCAGGTTCGGCTCACGGACCACCCGGCCGCGGACTACGACCCCACGTTCTCTCCGGACGGCAGCGAGATCGCGTTCACCAGAGGGCGCCCTGGCGGAGACATCTACTCGATGGACATCGACGGCGGCAACGAGACCGGGCTCACGGGTGAGCACCGAGGGGGAAAACCGGATGTGCACGACTTCGGGGCGAGCTTCTCGCCCGACGGCGAGCAGATCGCCTTCACCAGAGATACGAACGGTAGCGGCGACATCTACCTCATGGACGTCGACGGCGGCGATCAGGCTCGCCTCACGAGCGATCCGGCTTCCAGCTCGGACGAGGATCCGGCCTTCTCGCCGGATGGTGAGACGATCGCGTTCACAAGCTATCGCGGCGGCGCATCGGCGACCTCTGAGATCTATGTGATGCACCCCGACGGCGAGGGCCCCGAGGCGCTGACCAGCAACGACGTGTTCGATGGGAACCCGGCGTGGGGGCCCGGCCCGTAGCCACGGTCCTCGCCCCGGGCGTGTGTAGCGCGAGTCCGAGGCAAGCCTCCCGCCTCGAACTCGCGCGAGGCGGGTGGTACGGTCGCGCGCCTCGTGGCAGCTTCAAGAGCAGCCCGCGACGGCACGGCGCCCGCTCGACCCAAACGAGCGGGCGCACCACCGGAGCTCCTCCCCCTGGCCCAGCCGGTGGTCGGTGCGCGCGAGGAGGAGCTGGTCCTCGAAGCGCTGCGAAACGGTGACCTGTCGACCGGGCCCAGCCTCCGGAGGTTCGAACGGGCGCTCGCTCACCGCCTGGGAGCCGTCGACGCCTCCGCGGTCTCGAGCGGCACCGCGGGTCTGCACCTGGCGGTGCGAGCGGCCGGCGTTCGCGCCGGCGACGAGGTCTTGACGACCCCGTTCAGCTTCGTGGCGTCGGCGAACTGCCTCCTGTACGAAGCGGCGACGCCCGTGTTCTGTGACATCGATCGCCGGACTCTCAACCTCGACCCGGTCGCGGCCGAGGCGGCGGTCGGGCCTCGCACGACGGCGATCCTGCCGGTCCACATCTTCGGTTATCCCGCCGACATGCGGGCGTTCGAGCGGATCGCGTCGGACTTCGGTCTCGCGCTGGTGGAGGACTGCTGTCAGGCGCTCGGTGCGACCCACGCCGACGGGACCCCGGTGGGGGGTCGCGGCAACCTGTCGGTCTTCGGGTTCTACGCGAACAAGCAGCTCACGACCGGCGAGGGCGGGATGGTCATCTGCCCCTCCGCGGTCTCGAAGACGTGCATCGACAGCGAGCGCAACCAGGGGCGCGCCTCCGATTCCGAGCGACTCGACCACGACGGGCTCGGCTACAACTATCGGCTCTCGGAGCTCGCCTGCGCGCTCGGGCTCGCGCAGCTCGAGCGGCTCGACGACCTGCTGGCGCGCCGCCGCCAGGTGGCGGCCCTGTACGCCGAGGCGCTCCGGTCGTTCGAGGACCTGGAGCTGCCGTGCGAGGACGTCGGCGGTGACAGGCGGGGGTGGTTCGTATACGTGGTCGGGCTCCCCCGCAGCGTCGACCGCGCGCACGTCATCCGGGCCCTGCGCGCGGATGGCATCGACTCGAGGCCGTACTTCCCCGCGATCCACCTGCTTCCTCACCACCGCGAGCGCTTCGGCCACCGCCGGGGCGAGTTCCCGGTTTGCGAGGAGATGGCCGAACGCTCGCTGGCACTTCCGTTCTTTCCCCAGATGACCGACGGACAGGTCGAGCGGGTTGCAGAAGCCCTGACCGCCGCGCTCGAGGCAGCTCACGCTCCCGACGCGGGCCACCCGGGGTGAGCGGGCTACCGTCCGGCTGCCTGGAGCGGAGCACCCGAGCCACCGTCGACCTCCGCGAGGACGCGGAGCCTTCCTTCGTGGTGCCGCAGGGTTCGGGCGACGCCCTCGCGAAACGAGACCGTGGCCCTGTAGCCGAGCGCCGTACGAGCGCACGACGTGTCAGCCAGCGAATGCCGGATGTCGCCGGGACGTGCGTCCTCGTACCGAGCGCTGACCTCGCGCCCCGTCAGCAGCCTTAGCTCGCCGAGTAGCTCGTTGATCGTGAACCGCCGGCCGCAGGCGACGTTGAACACCTGGCCCGAGACTCCGCCCGCCGCCATCGCGCCGAGGTTTGCGTCCACGACGTTGTCGACGTAGGTGAAGTCGCGCGACTGACCGCCGTCGCCGAAGACCGTCACCGGCCGGCCCGCGATGGCCGCCGAGATGAACCGCGGAATCACCGCCGCGTACTCGGAGCGCGGGTCCTGGTGCGGTCCGAACACGTTGAAGTAGCGCAGCGTCACCGCCTCGAGCCCGTGGAGCTCGGAGAAGCTGCGGCAGTAGCCCTCGCCCGCCAGCTTCCCGACGGCATACGGAGAGATCGGCGACGCCGGCAGATCCTCGGTCTTCGGGAGGACGGCGCTTGGCCCGTACACCGAGGACGACGAAGCGAACACCACCCGCCGCACGCCGTTCTCGCGCGCCGCACGGAGGACGTTCAGGGTCCCGGTCACGTTCGAGGCGTGGGTGGCGACCGGGTCTCGGATCGAGCGCGGAATCGAGGTGAGGGCGGCCAGGTGGAAGACGACCTCGCAGCCCTCGCTGGCGCTCAGGACCTCCTCGTGGCGCCTCACGTCGCCATCGATCAGGGCGAGGTCCCCCACCGCGCCGGCGAGGTTCTCCCGATTGCCGGTCTCGAGGTTGTCGAGCACCCGAACCAGATGGCCGTCGCGAGCGAGGCGCGCCGCGGTGTGCGAGCCGATGAAGCCCGCGCCTCCAGTGACCAGCACCCTCACGGGAGCGTAGCCTCGCACAGCCCGAGGATCCTCATGACAGGCCCGGCACGAGGCGATCCCAGGCCGCGGCCTCGAGCGCTGTGACGCCTCCCCGCTGGATGGTCTCGGTGAGCGCCTCCGGGACGCCGGGAGCGAGGTCGCGTGGCGGCTGCGCCGCCGCCATCCGGAACCCACCGCCGGCATCGCGGCGCGCGAATGGCCCCCAGATGGCGAGGGTGACCGGGGGAATCTGAATGTTCACGAAGAAGGTCCGCCCGTCCGGCGAGAAGGTCGGTCCGGCGAGGGGAGCGCCTGGTAGACGGCAGGTGGCGAACCGGTAGACGCGGCCCTTCGGGGTGATGCCCATGACGCGGTTCTCGTCGAGAAGGTCCTCGACGAACCAGAGGTCGCCCCAGGGGCTCACCACGACGTTGTCCGGACCCCGCATCTGCTCCACCACCCGAGCCTCGTAGAACAGCTCCAGCCTCTGTCCAGCGGGGAGGTACCGGTAGATCCGGCCGAGTCGACTCTCGCCGCCGCTCGTGTCGGCGAACCAGAACGCACCGCCTCTGAAGCACGCGCCCTCGAGCCGTCGGAAGCGTGCCGCGCCGGTGGCCAGCGCCTCGTCGTGCGCTCGGGTCGGATCGACGTCCTTCCAGATCGTCGCCACCCGGCTCGCCGGTTCGAGGCCACCGCCCCTCTGTCGCGCGGGCTCGTCGATGGCGAGCGCCTGGAGCCTTCCGCCGTTGTAGAGCGCGCCCGGGCGGCGGCTCAGGTCGCGAGGCACGTATCGGTAGAGGAAGCTGGCGGGTGGCTCCCCGCTCGGGAGCTCACCTCCGTACCCGCCCAGCGCGTCCTCCGTCATGTAGACGATCCCGCTGCGCGGGTCAATCCCGACCGCTTCGTGGGAGAAGGAGCCCATGGCTCCGATCGGCGTCTTCGACAGGCCGTTCTCCGGGTCCTCGGGCATGACCTCGAAGACGTAGCCGTGCCCGTCCTCCCACGATTCCTCGCACGTCAGCCAGGTGCCCCATGGTGTCCTGCCCCCGGCGCAGTTCGTGCGGGTGCCGGACGAGGTCACGAACTCGTCGATCTTCGTTCGGTCCGGCCCGACGACCAGCGCCGTCGTCCCTCCGGGCTCATCGGGGTCGTAGGGATTGCGGCCGACCACCGCCGGCCCCTCCGTCCCGGTCAGCTCGTGGTTTCGCATCAGCAGGACTGTGTCGCGCGGCCCGCGATAGGCGGCCATCCCGTCGAAGTCGCCCGGCACGGGCGCGCCACCCGGGAGCGTGGAGTCCTCGTCCGAGAGGACCCGGTAGCGAAAGCCGGGCGGGAGGTCGATCAGGCCATCCGGGTCGGAAGCATCCGACGGATCCTCGAGGAGGCGGTCGAGCCCCTGCCACGAGGCCAGGCCGACAGCTGCCCCGCCGGCGGCGACGCCTCCGAGTCGCAGAAGCTGCCGTCTCGAGAGCTCAGCCATGGGCGCTCCCGAGCGCCTCCACACTCGCGGCGCCTGCGATCGGGGACGCCCCGTTCCTCACGCCGCCGGGGCGCTGGTGAGGCCGGCAGCGCCGACCATATACTCGCCCGGTGCCCCCCAGGGCCGGGCCTTCCCTCCGCCGATTCATCCTGCGGACGCAGCGTACCCCCCTCCGGCCGATCTGGTCCGGGGTGTACCGGGCAACCGTCCTAGCACTCGGGGCTTACCTGGGTCGTGGGCAGGGCGGCGCTGCCACCTACACGCGCGGCAGCCTGGCTGCCCGCGACGAGCAGTACGGCGTCTCCGACGTCGACATGGCGGTGGTCGTCCCGAGCCGGCCGGGCGAGCTCGGATCCGCGCACGCGGTAGCGAGCCGCCGCTGGCGCCGGCTCGCCCGCATGTTCCCCGGCGCACGGAGGCTCGTGGACCTCGCCATCTACGAGGAGGCCGAGCTGGCGGACGCGGTGAGATCGTCCACCTTCACCGCGGACCGCGCCCTGCACCCAGGCTTGAAGCGGCTACTCGACACCGGCGGGCTCCGCACCCGCCCGGGCCTCTACGGGCCGCTCGAGGACTGGCGCCTTCTCAGAGGGCCTGATCGCCGGCCGCCGGTGCCCGCACGCGATCGCCAGGACGAGCGGATGGCGGCTTGGCTCGAGCTTCAGTTCCTGTGGCGGTGCGTCTTTCCGCTGTGCGTCAACCCGGCTGCCGCGCACGCTCCGTACATGTGCGTCAAGCTCGTCGCGGACCCGGTCCGAATGTGGCTGTGGATCGCTCACGGGGAACGGTTCACGGGGCGTCGCGAGGCGCTCGAGCGTGCGCTCTGGCTCATGCCCGAGGAAGAGGAGGCCCTCGGCCGGGCTCTGGCGCTACACGAAGCGGTCGGCCGGCCACAGGAGCCGCCGCTCGCGGCGACGCTGCCCGCACTAGTGCGGCTGTCGACACGCCTGGCCAGACTGCTGCTCGAGGAGACGCAGCCCGCGGGCACCACCGGCGTGCGTCTGGCGTGGCGGGAGGAGCAAGACCTCGCGGTACCCACCCGGGCACGCGATCGGTTCCGGGCGTTGGTCGGGGCCGAGCCGCGGCTGCTCCCGCTCGGCGACTGGCGGGCGCTGGCGTGGCCCGTGTCCCCTGACGAGGCGCTGGTCAACCTGCCGCTCGATCCGTGCAGGCCGGAGCCCCTGGCGGCGGCGGCTTCCATAGCTCGGGAAGGCGCGTACCCGGTCATCGAGGCGGACGAGGTCCTGATCCTTCCCGCCACACGCGCAGGGACCCTTCGCGGCGTTCAGTGCAGGCTGAGCGACCCCGTTTCGTTCGCGGTCCTCGGCGGCGACACGGTCGCTCGGTTTCCGAATGTGCCGGGGTGGTCGGCCGGTGACTGGGCGCGGCGAGCAGTCGCTGAGCACAGAACGTGGCTCGGGGCCGGCAGCGAGGCTCCGCCGACCCTGGGAGCGTGGGTGAGCGGACAGGCGAGGAGCATGAAGCCGGTGGCCCGGACGCTCGGGCGGCTGCTGACGGCGGCGCGGGCGGCGCTCTTCCTCGAGAGCGTCGAGGCCGGCGAGCCGGAGCTGGCGCTCACGATGGCCGCCGTGGCGGACCGGATCGGCGAACGCGGACCGCAAGCGCGAGCGGTCGCGCACGAGGCATACGCCTGTTATCGGGACTGCCGTCTCGACGAGCGGCCCGCCCCGGCTCGAACGATCCTCGCGCTGCGCGAGCTGGTGCTCGAACTCCCCGCGTACGCCTTCGAGACCCCCTGGGACGTGCCCCCGGTCGGCTCCAGGGCCCCGACGGAGAGCCTGAGCCGTTGACGACCGCGGTGCTCTCGGATCTCCACCTGGGGGCCTCGATGAGCCTGCTCGCCACTCCCCCGGTGTGCCGGCGGCTCGTCGCGGAGCTTCAGGATGTCGACGAGGTGGTGCTGCTCGGCGACCTCTTCGGACTGCGTGACGGTCCCGTCAGCGAGGTGCTCGAGACCGGAAGGTCCTTCTTGGAGGAGCTCGGACGGGCTCTCGACGATCGACGGGTGGTCATCGTGCCCGGGAACCACGACTACCAGCTCGCCGAGCCGTTACTCGAGCGGCAGCGCCTCGACGGCGCTCGGGGGGCGCTCGCGGCCGAGTGCGTCCTGGATCCGCGCGCCCCCAGCCTGGCCGGCTCGGTGGCGAGCTGCATGAGAAGCGCGAACGTGGTCCTCGCCTACCCCGGTGTGTGGATCAGGCCCGACGTCTACGCGATCCACGGGCACTACCTCGACTGCCACCTGACCGTACCGCGGACGGACGCCGTGCTGGCAGCGCTCATGAAGGCGCTGACCGGGGGGATCCCCGCGGGCGGGGCGACGCCGGACCACTACGAGGCTGCCCTCGCTCCTCTGTACGCCTTCTCGTTCAACCTCGCCCAGGCCGCGGCCCCGGCGTCCGCGGGCGCGCGGCCACCCGCGGCGCGGCTGGGAAAGCTCCTGGCGCGGCAGGGCTGGCATCAGCTCAAGAGCCAGCTTCGGGGCGGCCGTGCTCGAGATCGCGTGCTCGGCGGGGCGGCACTGGCGGCGCTGCTCGCGGCGATCAACCGCTCCGGGCTTGGGTCCTTCAAGATGGACCTCTCGAGCGAGGAGCTGGGGCGTGCAAGCCTGCGCGCGATGGCCGAGGTGGTGAAAAGGCTCGGGATCGACGCCGACCACGTGATCTTCGGGCACACCCACCGGGCAGGGCCGCTCGACGGGGAGCCCGGCTGGAGCGTCCCGGGCGGCCCCCGCCTGCTCAACCCGGGCGGCTGGGTGTATTCCCCCGCGCTGGTCGGGAACGCGGCACACCGGAGCCCGTACTGGCCCGGGCGAGTGGCGTTCGTCGGCGAGAGCGGGCCTCCGGAGCTCCGGAGCTTCCTGGACGAGGCGACGCCGGCCCGCGGCGCCGCATGACTCGAATCTTGCTCCTGATCAAGGGCCTCGACCGCGGCGGGGCCGAGCAGCTGCTTGCAAGCACCGCCCGGCACCTGGACCGCTCCCGGTTCGGCTACGAGGTCGCCTACCTGCTTCCCGACAGGAGCGCGCTGGTCCCGGAGCTCCAGCGCACCGGCCTGCGCGTCCGTTGCCTTGAGGGCTCGCGTGGCGCCGGCTGGATCGGCCGCTTGCGATCCCTCGTCGCCGATCGGCGGATCGACGTCGTCCACGTCCACTCCCCGTACGTGGCGGTGGGCGCTCGGCTCGGACTGCCGCGCGGGGTCCGACTCGTGTACACCGAGCACAACGTCTGGGAGAGCTACCGGCGTCCGACCTACTGGGGGAACCTCCTCACCTTCGGGCGCAACGACCACGTGTTCTGCGTCTCCGAGCGGGTGCGCGTGTCACTGCGCTACCCGCGGCCGCTCCGTTTCCTCAGATCGCCGCCGGTGGAGACGCTGTACCACGGTCATGACCCGGCGGTGCTCGGCCCGGACGGCGGCGCGGAGGAGGTTCGGGCGGAACTCGGCATCCCCCCCGGCGCCCCGGTCGTGGGCACGGTCGCCAGCTTCAAGCGTCACAAGGGCCACCAGTACCTCATACGTGCCGCCGAGCGCGTTAGGCGAGCGGTGCCCGACGTGCGCTTCGTGCTGGTCGGGCGGGGGCCGCTCGAGGAGAGGGTCCGCGCGCAGGCACGGGCGCTCGGGCTGGACGGGACGCTCATTTTCGCGGGCTACCGGGAGGACGCCCCGCGGATCGCGGGCGCCTTCGACGTCTTCGCCCTGTCCTCCGTCTACGAGGGGCTGTCGATCGCGCTGGTCGAGGCCATGGCCCAGGGACGCCCGGTGGTGGTGACCGAGGTGGGCGGGCTTCCCGAGGTGGTCGAGCACGGACAGCACGGGCTCGTGGTGCGCGCCGAGGATCCCGACGCGCTGGGCGACGCGATCCTGACGCTGCTTCAGGACGCGGGACTGCGGCAGCGCTTTGGCGAGGCAGCGCGCCGCCGGGCGGGCGACTTCGACATCCGCCGCGCGGCCAGCCGAATCGAGGAGGTCTACGGGGAGTTGGTCGGGTGAGCGATCCAGCCGCTCGGGCTTCGCTCCAGGTGCGCCCGTTCCGCGACGAGGACGAGCCGTCCGTTCAGGCGCTCCTGGCCGCCGCGCTCGGGGACGGCCCGGTGCCGGGGCACCGGGCCGAGGTCTTCCGCTGGAAGCACCGCATGAGCCCGTTCGGTCCGTCGCTCATGCTCGTCGCGGAGGCGGACGGCAGGATCGTGGGCCTCAGGGCGTTCATGCGCTGGCAGTTCCGCGCCCCGGCCCGAACCGTGCGGGCGGTGCGGGCGGTGGACACGGCCACGCACCCCGAGTACCGGAGGACGGGAGTCTTCTCGCGCCTGACCCGGGAGGCGCTCGGGGCCTTGCCGGACGATGTCGACCTCGTCTTCAACACCCCCAACCGGGTGAGCCTGCGCGGATACCTGAAGATGGGCTGGCGGATCGCCGGCCGGGTTCCCGTGGGAGTTCGCATCCGCCGTCCGATCCGCTTTCTGGAGCGGGGGGCGTCCAGGCGAGCGCCGCTGGAGCCCGCACGGCGGCGCCCCCCGGTGGACGCGGGCACCGCGGCCGAGGCGCTGGCCGACGCCGGTGTCGGTCAGCTGCTCGGCGCGGAGGCGGCTGAGTCCCGCCTCGTGACTCCGCGCGAGCCCGAGTACCTCCGGTGGCGCTACGCATCGGCCCCGCGGCTCGACTACCGCGCGGTTTGCGAGCAGCAGGGCGGAGCCCTCCGCGGCCTCGTGATCTTCCGCGTCCGACCCCGAGGCGGGCTGTGGGAGTCCACGGTCGTCGAGCTGTTCGGAGGAGGCGATCGCGACATCTGCCGTCGGCTTCTCCGCCGCGTCATCGAGGCATCCCCGGTGGACCACCTCACGTGCTCGTTCCCCCCAGCCACGCGGTCGGTGGGAGCGGCACGCCGTTCCTGGTTCCTGCGGGCGCCTCGGGGAATCACGCTCACGGTCAAACCGCTCGCGGCCGTTCAGCCCGATCCCGGCGACATCCGCTCCTGGGCGCTGTCGCTCGGCGACCTGGAGCTCTTCTGATGCGGCGTCCGGGGGTCCGGCTCGTGGCAGTGGCCGGCGTGTCCGTCGCGGCGCTTGTGATCGGTCGTCGGCGCCTGGGCGAGGAGCGCCCGGCGGTTGACGCGCGGTCCCGGCGCCTCCTGCATCGCGTCGAGTCCCCGACCCCGGCCGCGGTCGGACTTGCTCTCTCGGTCCTCCCCCTGCCCGTCTTCGCCCGTGAGGCGTCACGGGTGCGCGACAGCGGGCTCTTCTGGACCCTCGTCGCCGCCCATGAGATGAAGCTCCTCGGAGCGGTCGCTCGTCAACACGTGGTCTACAACGTCTACGACGGCGTGGCGGACGCCCACGGGTACTACGGGCGTGGATCGCGAATGGCGGCGCGGTTTCGAAGCGGCGAGCTTCGAACCGAGCTGGAGTCGTACACGGGGTCCGACTTCCTCCGCCTGGTTACAGGCGTCGTGCACACGGTCGTCGGACCACGGCGGCTGAACGGATACCTCGTCTTCTCGTCGCTCGCATTCTGGGGCGTGTTCAGCTTCTACCGGGCCTTCGCGCTCGCCCTGCCACACGGAGGCCTGCGTGGCTACGCGCGCCTCGTGTTCTTCACCCCGTCCCTGATCTTCTGGCCCGCGAGCCCGGGCAAGGAGGCCTGGATGGTCTTCAGTCTCGGGATCGGCGCTCTGGGCACCGCGCGCTCGCTCACCGGACCCGCCGGCGGCGGCCTCGCCCTCGCCGCGCTGGGGATGATCCTCGGCTCTCTCGTTCGCCCGCACGTGGCGGGCATGCTCGCCGCCGGCGTCGCCTCGGCACACCTGGTCGGGCGGCCCGACGGCCGAAGCCGGCGCTCGACCACGGCGCGCGCCGGGTCCCGTCTGGCCACCGCGGGGGCCGTGGCCTGCATCCTCCCCTGGGGACGCCGGTTCCTGAGCAATCGGCGCATCACCACGGACGGCGTCCTGTCGGTGCTGGAGCAGGTCAGCCGGCGGACCTCCATGGGCGGCTCGCGCTTCGAGCCGCCGATCCTGAGGTCGCGAGCGCTAGCGCCGCTTGGACCGGGGACCGTCCTGTTCCGCCCGCACCTGCTCGAGGCGCACAACCTGCAGGCCAGGATCGCCGCCGTCGAGACCACGTTCTTCCTGGCCCTCTCGATCGCGCGCCTGCGCTGGGCGCTCGCGGCAGTCGGGCGCGCCCCGCAGCAGCCGTATGTCGCCTTCGCGCTCGTATACAGCAGCCTCTTCGCGTTCGGCCACTCGACGTTCGCGAACCTCGGCCTCCTCTCCCGGCAGCGCTCCCAGCTCCTCCCCCTCTACTTCGTCCTGATGTCCGTGCCCCCGCGACGATGACCGTGAACGCGATGACGCTCGCGCGAAGGACGGCCAAGGCGGCCGTGCTCCCCATCGGCCTCCTGGCGCGGCGCTCTCCCGAGGACGTCGTAATCCTGCTCTACCACCGACTCGGCAGCGACAGGCGCGAGGTCCATCTTCCCCCGGCGGAGTTCGAGCGCCAGCTGGCCGACCTCGTGGAGCGCGAGCGGGTCCTCGCGCCCGACGACGCGCTGATGGGCGCCTCGGCGGGCGGAGTGCTCGTCACCTTCGACGACGGCTACCGCGACTTTCACGAGCAGGCGCTGCCGCTCCTCGAGAAGTACCGCGTGCCCGCGGTCCTCTACCTGGCGACCGGGCTCGTGGTGGACGACGGCTCCGAAGGGCGACGATCGGGGGACGGGCTGACGTGGTCGCAGGTGCAGGAGGCGCTCGACTCCGGGCTCGTGACCGTCGGGGCCCACACCCACGGCCACGTGGACCTCGCGCGCGTTCCCGCGGAGGTCGCAGAGGACGAGGTCCGCCAGTCGAAGGAGCTGATCGAGGAACGGCTCGGCATCGCCTGCCGTCACTTCTCATATCCGTACGCGGTGTCCTCTCCGGCGGCCGAGAGGGTGGTGCGGGACCTCTTCGACACCGCGGCCCGCGACGCGTGGCGGACCAACCGGCCCGGTCGGGTCGATCGCTACCGGTGGGGGCGTACCCCGGTCCTGCGCAGCGACGGTCGGGCGTTCTTCAGGGCCAAGGTCAAGGGGCGGCTGGACGGCGAGGCGCTCGTCTACCGCGTGCTAGGGCGGGGTCCGTGGCGGCGGGCCCGCGGCGCGGCGTCGGCGAGAACGTTCGGCGCCGCGGAGCGCAGCCTGGAGCGGCTCGCGGCGGTCGCCGAGCGAGCGCCACGCGATCCCACCGTTCTCGGGGAGGCGGCGAGGAAGGTGCGGTCCCGCGCGACCACACGCCCGCACCAGCGGCGGCGGGCGATTTATCCGGCCAGGGCTCAGCGTCCGGAAGCGGCGCTGGCCGGAGTCCTTCGCGCCTCGGAGGCGGCGGTGCGGCGTGAGCTTGGCCGCGCGTCCCTCCTCGCACTCATCAACGAGTTGGGGGAGTACGAGCGACCGGACGCCACCGAAGGGATCCTCGGTCCCGCCTACCTCGAGATCCACTACTGCCTGGTCAGGATGATGAGGCCGCGGGCGGTGGTCGAGACGGGCGTCGGCCACGGGTACAGCACCGCCGTGCTCCTTCACGGCCTCGAGGAGAACGACTTCGGGATGCTCCGGAGCGTCGACTTCCCGGCGCTCAGGAGGGGAGCCGACCGTTACATCGGGGCCGCGATCCCGCCGCGCCTACGAAGCTCGAGCCGCTGGAGCTTGACGATCGCCCCCGACCGGCGGGCCCTTCCCGAGGTGATCGCGGAGGTCGGAACGGTGGACCTGGCGTTCTACGACTCCGACAAGAGCTATGACGGCATGATGCGATCCTGGTCGCTGCTCTGGGAGGCACTGCGTCCGGGAGGGGTTCTTGTCGCGGACGACGTCGAGGCCCACGACGCGTTCCTCGATCTCACGTCGGAACGATCTCTCTCCGGCGCGGTGGTCCGCAAGCCGCGCACCGGGATCTACGCGGGCCCGGACGAGCACTACGTCGGGATCGTCGCCAAGCCGTGATCGGGCCGAGCGGCCGTCAGCTCCAGCCCATGTTCCTACCGATCAGCTCGTAGAGACGGCGGTTGGGAGCGGCGAACGCACCCGCCAGCCGGTCGCGCACTGCTGGCGGGTGCCCGGTCGCGTCCGAGGCGACGCTGTAGGTGCGAAAGCGCCTCGGTCGCCAGTCGCGGACGTCGAGGAAGTGGAGGATCCGTCCGTAGGCGTCCGTCTCGTCGGCGAAGAGGTCCTCGCTCCTCAGGATCAGCAGCCGCTCCCGGGGGAAGTGGCGAAGCCACCGCTCGAGCTGCTCCGCGTACATGCCGCGCCCGACGTACGAGTAGCGCAGCAGCCGCAGGGCGTCCCACCCGGGGTCCACGTGTACACGCTCGAGGTCGCGGGCCAGCCGCTCCGGCTCGGCCTCGATCGCCTGTTTCAGCGGAAGCGGCTCGAGGCCGAGCCTCACCATATGGTGGTAGTGCGAAAGCGCCCGGTCCACCGGATCGCGAAGCAGGACGATCAGCTTGGCACCAGGTACCAGCTCCGCGGCGCGGCGCGGGGCGAGCGGGTGGAGGAGGTAGTCGGGCGTCGCCTCGAACGAGAGCACCGGGGCGCGGCGCGCGCGGGAGGCTGCCGTCATGCGGCCCTCGAGCGGGAAGTGCGCGCGGTACCAGCCTGGCCCCCGCGCGTAGTGGCGGCTGAAGTAGCCGACCTCCTTGCGCAGCGAGGGAACCACCTGCGGATGGTCTCCGAGGTACTTGTAGAGCGAGCTGGTGCCCGAGCGCTGCGCTCCGATCACGAGGAAGCTGGGCAGAACCCTCCGCCGCTGCGTGCACCGGCGCGCTCGCAGCCTCGCCATCACGACCGACCGTCGCAGGCGCCATGCGCCGCGGTATCTCACCCTAGGCGCTGCCTCGAACCGCCTTGACGAGCGACTCGACGGGATGAGTCACGGCCCGCTTCAGCCGCCGCCGGTCTCGAACCAGCCGCCGCAGGCGCTGCGACACGGACAGGTCCGGCTGTCCGGCGCGTGTCGAGTGCCGGCCATGAAACTCGAACACGAGGTAGACCGCCGGCTCCTCTCCGACGTTCCGCATTCCGTGCGGCTCCCCCGCCGCGTAGAAGATGACACCGTGGGGCTCCACGCGCTCACCCAGCGTCTCCACGATGCCCTCCAGCATGACGATGCCCACGTCGTAGGCATCCACGTGCGGCTTGTAGCCGCCACCCGGCTGCAGCGTCGTGACATGCGCGTGCAGGTGCCGCAGGTACCTCGTCTCCCCGCCCAGCACCCGCTTGGCGGGGAAACCGGTCGGCGGACCCTCGTGCGTCGCTGCATCCGGCTCCGGAAACGGCACCAGCCGTCGCTCGAGGGACGCTCCGCGCTCTCTCCTGTCGCTTGTCCACCTGAACATCAGATAGCTCACCTGGTCGGCTGAGCCGTTGTGGATCGTGTGCGGGGAGCCCGCGGGGTAGTAGGCGAACGAGCCTCGCCCGGCGCGGTGCTTCGCCGTCCTCTCGGGGTCATCGCCCTCCCCCCACACGAGATCAGCCTCGCCGTCGAGGATCACGAGGATCTCCTCCTCGTCGTGGCGGTGGGGAGGGTGGGGCTGGCGGCCGGGGTCCAGGACCGAGACGTGACAGCGCATCTCCCTGATGTCCGGCGTGGCGCCCCGGAACAACGGGTGGGGCTTCCAGCCCACCTCGGGATCCTGCTCGAGCGGCAGCCGCACCGGGTGGATGACGGTGCTCACCGCGGGCCCGCTCCGGCCATCTCTTGCCGTCGGCCCCGGCACGAGCCGGTTCGAAGCCTGCTCTTCACGCCCACTCACAACTATGCAGGGCGGTCTCGGGGTTCGTTGCCACTCGAACGGCCAGTCCACCCGCTTCGGAATCCGAATCGGCGTTCCCGCAGCGGCGTACTGGAGCAGCACAGCGTAACGCTTGCGCCTAGGTTCGCGGTTGTGAGAGCCGTGCCAGAGACGGCCGTCGAAGAGCAGCGCCTCACCGTCGACGGCACCCATCAACGACACGCCGCTTCGGTCGTCCTGCTCACTGGCCACGCTCGCCACGTTGGCGTCGCTTACGCGCCTGCGGTCGGCCCCGCGCTCCTCCATGGCCTGTTGAAGCGTCATCCCGAAGCGATGGGAGAAGGGCACGACCGTCAGCGACGACGCCGCGGTCGTATCGGCCAGACCGATCCAGACGCCAACCGTCGCGCCCGTCTGCGACGACGCCTCGACGTCGGTGTGCCACGGATGCACCTGGCCCGCGTCGCGGACCACGAGCGACGCTCCCCACAGGAGGACGTCGTCCCCGATCACGGCGGTCACGAGATCGAGGATCCGGTCGTCGGTCGCAAGCGCGTAGTAGGCGAGCGATGTCACCGCCCGCCCCTTGTGCCAATCCAGGGGTGGCCGCTCCTGATCCTGACGCAGGCGCGCCAGGATCTGCCTGCATTCCGGCGGGCTGAACAGCCGAACCGGACCCGCATAGCCGCGCTCGCGGAAGGACTCCTGGAGGTCGACCTCGTTCACGGCACGAGTCCCGGCTCGCCTGCGCCGCTGACCTCGCGTGCCCGCAGCTCGGAGCGGGCGCGCGCCAGGCTCGCGTACGCGCCGCCACGGTCGATCAGCTCGTCATTGGTGCCGCGCTCGACGATCGTGCCCTCGTCGAGCACGACGATGCAGTCGGCATCGCGGACCGTCAGCAGGTTGTGCGAGATCACGATCGTGGTCCGCCCGCTCATCAGGCGGCGCAGCGGCTCGAGTATCCGCGCGCCCGACTTCGCGTCCAGGCTGGTCGTGGGCTCGTCCAGGATCAGGACGGGCGCGTCGCGGATCAGCGCCCGCGCGATGGCGATTCGCTGCCGCTGACCCCCCGACAGCCGGCGCCCCTTCTGACCCACGAGGGTCGCGTAGCCATCCGGGAGGCGCACGATGAACTCGTGCGCGTCCGCCGCCCTGGCCGCGGCCACGATCTGCTCGTCGCTCGCCCCCGGTCGGCCGTACGCGATGTTGTCGCGGATGGTGCCCTCGAAGATCAGGGTCTCCTGCATCAGCACGGTGACGTTGTCGCGCAGTGAG
>WUUC01230942.1_pt1 | contig 16006 bp, 17 predicted proteins | sample 6278441 | NCBI WGS metagenome assembly WUUC01 (sample SAMN13675441, study PRJNA597444) | soil metagenome | isolation source: soil | place: USA: Washington | collected 2017-10
CGGTCTTCAAAATCGGTCGCTGCCCGCGTTACGCGGGCGGGCTGGGTTCGACTCCCAGGCGCTTCCGCCAGTTGAGCCTTCGGCAATAATTGGTGAATCGGTGAATTGGCGAATTTGGTGAATCGGTGAATTGGGGCGACTCGGTGAATTGACACTATCAGGCTGCAAGCGGGAAGCTATTCGCTGATCGCTACTCCAGCAGCCTTAGAAATGCGTCCGAATCGCTCAAATCCTCGAACACCACGTTCGCCCCGCACTCCCGCAGCTGGTCCGACGTATAACCGCCGGTTGCGACACCGACCCCTATCGCACCCACAGCGTGTGCGCACGCGATGTCATGGGGCGTGTCGCCTACTACGAGAATGTCATCGGCGCCAAGCTCCGGCAGCCCGCAGCTTCGCGCGCGCTTCAGCGCAAACGGCACGAGCTCGTTGCGGTCGGCCGCATCGTCTGCGAACGCCCCACAGCGGAAGTAACGCCACAGGTCGAAGTGCTCGAGCTTGATCTTGGCGCCAGCTTCGAAGTTTCCCGTCAGCAGCCCAACGAACACATCGTCGCGCGCGCTGAGCCTGTCGAGGATCTCGCGGACGCCGGGCATCACGCCCTTCACGCCGCGACCCGGATGCCGGATCTCGTCGGCGAGGCTCTCCAGGTAACGGCCACGCAGATGCGCGAGCAGCGCCTCGTCCAGCTCCCGGCCGACGCGCCGGACGACGTCCGAGAGGATGACGCGGTCGGTGCGTCCCGCGAGCGGGATGCCAGAGAGACCGTCGGGATTGCCGACGACCTCCGCGCAGGCGCGGTTCATCGCGCGCAGCCCTGCGCCTCCAGTCAGGACAAGGGTGCCGTCGATGTCGAACAGAACGAGTTTGCGCATGCTGGAATCGGTTCTACAATCGCGAAAGGAGGCTCTCTAATGAAAGTGTCAACACTGCTGCTTACCGCGGCATCCGTAGCCGCGGCGGGCGCACTGACGTTCGCCCAGACCCAGGCAGGCGCGACCGCGCACGCCGCAATCAAGGGCCAGGGGATTACCGGCACCGCCGATTTCGTCGAGCGCCGGCAGAACATCGGAAGCACGGTCGAGATTACGCTGACCGTGACCGGCCTGACGCCGGGACTGCACGGCGTCCACCTGCACGCGGTCGGCAAGTGCGAGCCCGATTTCGCGGCGGCCGGCGGCCATTTCGATCCCGGACCAGCCAGCAACGTCGACCCTGACGCGAACCACCCCTTTCACATGGGCGACATCCCGAACGTCGAAGTCGGCAAGGACGGGAAGGGCACGTTCAAGGTGATGACGTCGCGCATCTCGCTGTCCGAGGGCCCGCTGTCGCTGTTCGACGCGGACGGTTCCGCGATCATCATTCACGGCAATCCAGATAAAGGCGTCACCGGCGAACCCAAATCCGGCGTCAGCGGCGGTCCGCGCGTCGCCTGCGGCGTCATCGTCAAGAAGTGAACGACCTGGGGGTCAGGTGTCGCCTGGCCCCTACCACCATCCTTTTTTCACCGCGCGAAGTGCGCCGGTCGCGCCATCGAGCTTCACCATGCGGTGCGCCGCGGCCAGGCCGAACTCCTGATCCATCGTCACGATCAGCGTGGCCAGCGCGCGCGCTTCCGCGACGCGCGCAATGACGGACGCGAGCGGGCGCCATTCCGCCTGCGGCAGCGCGGCGGTCGGGTGCTCGATGACGAGGAGCGCAGGCCCGAGCGCAACCCCGCGGGCGAGGTGCGCGCGCGCGCGAATGTGCGGCGGCAGCTCTCCCGCGCGCTGCGGCAGCAGGTCCAGCGGTATTCCGCACTCCGCCGCCAGCGCGGACACGCGGTCCATCAGCGCCTGAGGAACCGGATCGATGTCGAGCGTGAACGGCATGGCGAGGTTCTGCGCGAGAGAGGAGCCTTCGAGCAGCACGGCCCGGTCGCTGACGATGCCAAAGCGGTCGAGCGAGCTGAGCCACTCGTCACCGTCAGCGATAGACCGCGTGCTTCGCCCGAGGATCCGCACGTCACCCTCGTCGGGCAGGCCCGCGCCGGTGATCAGGTTCACGAGCAGCTCGGTGGCGGCCGCATCGAGGCCGCTGATGGCAACCCGCTCTCCCGGAGCAACCACCAGTCCCGTCAGGCGCAGCGGGCGGAGTGCCGAATACTTTCTCGTGACCCCCGTGATCTCGAGCACCGGTGTCAACGTGTCCGGCATGGTCACCGACGGCGCATCTTCAACGCGGTGAGCTCGGACGGTTCAATCGTCACACTCCCCAGCATGTCCTTGCGATGGCCGCAGTCGCCGTGAAAATCCGACCCGCCTGACACCGCGAGGCCCAATGCGGCGGCGATCTCGCGGTAGCGCGTTTCCGTCGCGTGATCGTGATCGCTGTGCCGCACTTCGATCGCCGGCAGGCCGGCGGACGCGAGGCGCGGAATGATCGCGTCATTCCGGAGCAGGCCCGGGTGCGCGAGCGACGTGACGCCGCCGGCGTCGCCGACGATGCGCACGACTTCTTCCGGCGATGGACCGCACCGGGGCACGTAAGCGGGACCATCGTTACCGAGCAGCCTGTCGAAAGCATCCCTCCGGTCGATCGCGTAGCCGGCGGCGGCCAGCGCGTCGGCAATCTGCGGCCGGCCGACGCTGCGGCCCGGCTGCGAGGCGGCGGATGCAATCAGGGCTTCGACGTCGATCGGACGGCCGAGCGCGCGCAGCCGCTCACCGATGGCGCGCACGCGCCTGATGCGATCGGCCCGCTGCGCATCGAGAAACGTCGTCAGCACCGGGCTCGAGGGATCGAAGAAGTAGCCGAGGACGTGTACGTCGCGCGTCCCTTCGACGGCAGTGATCTCGATGCCCGACACGAACTCGAGGCCGAGTACTCCGGCGGCGTCGCGCGCCTCGGCAAGTCCGCCGACTGTGTCGTGATCGGTGACCGCCATCGTGGTGATACCGGCGGCAGCGGCCCTGGCGACGAGGTCGCGCGGGGCCAGGAGGCCGTCCGAGGCGGTGGTGTGCAGGTGCAGATCGATCAAGAGGCGCAGCGCCGGATCAGACGAGCGCCTGCTCGCGGCGCTTGCGGCCGGTCTTGCGCGTGCCGGCGCGCCGGCGCTGGCGCTCGATGAGGGAGCGGTATTCGCGAATGAGCAGCTCGAGGTGGGCGCGCTCCTCGTCGGCGAATTCGAGGAAAATGCGCTTTCCCTCGGAGTCCTCGAACTTCTCGCCGTAACGCTTGAAGAACCGGTGCGAGCCGCGCTCGCACCTGATGCCGATCATCAGCGCCTCGCGGTCGTTGACCCCCTTCGAGAGCTGCTCGGCGCCGGCGGCAAACAGGCCGTTGGCCGCCCCTTTGAAAAACAGGAACGTCGGCCGCGACTCGAGCTGCGGATCCTGCTCGAGCAATTCGCGGTACCGCGCCTCGAGCGTGCCGAGATGCTCCTTCTCCTCTTCCGCGAGCTTCTCGAAGATGCGGCGGCCCCGCGCGTCCTTCGTCATCTTCGCGGCGCGCGCGTAGAACTCCAGGCCGCTGCGCTCGGTCGCAATCGCGATGCGAAGGGCATCGCGCGCAAACAGCAGTTCCGTGACGCCCCCCTCGGCCATCTGCGGCCGGCCGGTGCGGCACGCCTCGCAGGTGCCGTGAATCTGAAGCACGCTCTGGCGCGGCGCGAAGCTGCGCGCCGCCGCGACTTCCTCGATGAGCGACTCGATATCGGAGCTCAGGAACTCGAACGACCGATTACAGGTCTTGCAGATGAGATGAAAGTGGCGCGGATGGCGATAGGAGTGCTCGAAGCGGAATCGGCCTTCGTCGAAATCGACCTTGCGGGCGATCCCGGCGTCCACCATCCACTGCAGCGTGCGGTAGACGGTGGCCCGGCTGACGCGCTGATCCTCGCGGCGGATCAGATCGACGAGATCCTCCGCCGTGAGGTGCCCCTCCTGGCGGAGGAAGATATTGACGATGAAGTCGCGCTTGCTCGACCGCTTGCTGCCGGCGGGCCGGAGGCTGTCGAGAAAGGCGGTCGGTTCCATGAACCCCGCGCTGACGCTAGACGCTGAAAGACGAGCCGCAGCCGCAGGTGGACTTGGCGTTCGGGTTCTTGATGGTGAACCCGCCGCCCGTGATGTTATCCACGAAGTCGACTTCCGCGCCCTTGAGGTACCGCGCGCTGATCGGATCGACGAGCAGCTTCACGCCGTTCGACTCGATGACCGCGTCCGTCGTGGCATCCCCTTCGCCTTCGTCGATCATGAGGCCGTACTGGAAGCCCGAGCACCCGCCACCCTGGACGAACACGCGGAGGCCCGCTTCAACCTTGTTTTCCTCGGTGAGGAGCTCGGCGATTTTGGTGGCCGCCGACGGTGTGACATTGATCATTGTTTCGATTCTCCCTGGCGAACAGATATCAGATTATACCGGGTCCAGACCGGGCCATTCAACCTGATTCGCCCCCGTTTTCGCCCCAGTCCTGCTGACAACCCGTCGCGATGCAAGCACTTAGACGCCGCCGCGGCCGCGCTTGTCTCCTGGCGGCGCCGCAGACCATACTGAGGCGTGGGCGCCGAGTTTCCTTTCTATCTGGCCGGGCAGCCCGGCCGTTCCGGAGACGCCCTCGATATTCGCAATCCCTACAATCAGGCACTGGTTGGCCGCACATGGCTCGCGGGAGACGCCGAATTCGACCGCGCCGCCGATCGGGCGGTGGAAGCCGCCTGCGTCATGCGACGTATGCCGGCGTTCGAACGTGCCGGCATCCTGAGTGCGGCCTCGGCAGCTCTGAAAACGCGGCGGGACGAAATCGCGCGCACCCTCGCCGGCGAAGCCGGAAAGCCAATCAAGGACGCGACCATCGAGGTCGAACGCGCCACGATGACATTCCAGGTGGCCGCTGAAGAGGCGCGCCGCCTGGGCGGTGAGGTGATCCCGATGGATCTCGCGCCGCACGGCGCGGGACGCATCGGCGTCGTGCGCCGCTTTCCGATCGGCCCGGTGGCGGCGATCTCCCCGTTCAACTTTCCACTCAATCTCTCGGCGCACAAAGTCGCTCCCGCAATTGCCGCTGGCAACCCCATCGTCCTGAAACCCGCAACCAAAACGCCGCTGAGCGCGCTATACCTTGCGGAAATCCTGATCAACGCGGGTCTCCCGCCCGGCGCCATCAGCGTGCTCCCGATGGCGCGCAAGACTGGCGATCGTCTTGTGACGGATTCACGCTTCCGGCTGCTCACATTCACCGGCTCGTCCTCGGTTGGATGGGACATGAAAAGCCGGGCGGGCCGGAAGAAGATCATCCTCGAGCTCGGCGGAAACGCCGGCGTGATCGTCGATCGCTCCGCGGACCTCGCATTCGCAGCGGGGCGGATTGCGACCGGGGGGTTCGCCTTCGCGGGCCAGAGCTGCATTTCCGTCCAGCGCGTGTACGTTCACGACGAGGTGTTTGACGGCTTCGCGGGGCTTCTCGTCGATCGTGTCAACGTATTGAAGGTGGGCGACCCGCTCGATCCCGCAACCGATCTCGGCCCCATGATTGAAGAGAGCGAAGCCGAACGCATCGAGACATGGGTGCAGGAAGCGGTCGCGGCGGGAGCGAAGATCCTTACGGGCGGCAGACGCCTTGGGGGCGCACTCTACGCACCAACAGTGCTGACGGACGTGCCGGTCGAGTCTCGCGTTTGCGCCGAGGAAGCGTTCGCACCGCTCGTCGCGCTGTTCCGCTTCCGCTCCTTCGAGGACGCCCTGCGCGAGGTCAATCGATCGCGCTACGGGCTGCAGGCCGGGGTGTTCACCGCCAGTCTCGAGCAGACGCTGCAAGCGTTCGACAGCCTCGAGGTCGGCGGCATCATCATCAATGACGTCCCCACGTGGCGCATCGACCACATGCCATACGGCGGGGTGAAAGACTCCGGCCTCGGACGCGAGGGCCCCCGTTATACCATCGAGGAAATGACGGAACCACGGCTGCTCGTGATCAACCGCCTGCCTGCGTAATCACCTATGCATACGACTTTCGAGCCTGCCGCCAAGCTCATCGATCAGATGCTCCACGATCGTGTCGTCTCGCGGATCTGGGATCACGACATCAGCGTCTGGAACGCGGAACCGGGCAGCGCGGATGCCGCGTCGATCACCACGAGGCTCGGATGGCTCGACGTCGCGCAGACGATGGCGCCCGAGATCGATCGTGCGGCACACCTCGGCCGGGACGCGAAGCATGATGGAGTCACGGCGGTGTACCTGCTCGGCATGGGCGGCAGCAGCCTCTGTGCGGAAGTGCTGCGCGCCGTCTACGGCGTGCACGAGGGGTATCCCGAGCTGTTCGTCCTCGACACGACGGACGAGAGCGCCATCACCGCCGCGGCGTCGCGCCTGGATCCTGCACGGACACTCTTCCTCGTCGCCAGCAAGAGCGGCGGCACCGTGGAAGTGGCGTCGATGGAGCGATTCTTCTGGGCGAAGATCTCCGCGTCCCTCGGTGCGGGCGCCGGGCGCCACTTCATCGCGGTGACCGATCCCGGCACGGCGCTGCAGAAACTGGCCGAGTCGCGCGGCTACCGGGACGTCTTCGTCAATCCGCCCGACATCGGCGGCCGGTTTTCAGCGCTGTCGCTGTTCGGGCTGGTGCCGGCCGCGCTCATTGGCGCGCCTGTGCGCGACATCCATTCGGCGGGGTCGATCATGGCGGAAGGCTGCCGCCAGGAGAATCACGAGAACGCGGGTCTGTTGCTCGGCGCGTATATTGGCGCGGCGGCCCGTGAGGGACGCGACAAGCTGACGGTCGCGCTGTCGCCCAAGCTGCGCTCGCTTGGGCTGTGGATCGAGCAGCTCATTGCCGAGAGCACGGGCAAACACGGGCGCGGAGCGCTGCCGATCGTGGACGAGCCGCTCGGCCACCCCGGCGATTACGGATCGGACCGGGCGTTTGTTGCCATGTCGACCGAATCCGATGCGCCGGACATGGAACGGTTGCAGGCGCTCGAGCAGGCCGGCCATCCGGTTCTCAAGCTGCGCACGCGGGCCGACGCGCTCGGCTCCGAGTTCTTCCGCTGGGAGTTCGCGACGGCGATTGCTGGCGCCGCTCTCGGCCTCAATCCATTCGACGAGCCCAATGTCGCGGAAGCCAAGGAAAAAACAAAGGGCCTGCTGGCGACCTACGGGTCCACCGGGAGCCTCGAGGAGCCGTCGGCAGTCGCGACCAACGACGAAGTCGCGGTCCACAGCGCCAGGTTCCAGGGCGACACGCCAGCCGCTGTCGTCCGGAGCGCGATCGGGTCGATCAAGCCCGGTGACTACGCCGCGTTCCTCTCGTACCTGCCCGCCAGCGCCGACGTGGAGCAGGCCGTCGCGGACGCGCGGGCCGGAATCCGGGCACGCAGCCGGGCCGGCAGCACGTTCGGCATCGGACCGCGGTACCTGCACTCGACGGGGCAGTACCACAAGGGCGGTCCGAACACCATGCTCGCGTTCGTGATCACGGGCGACGATGAAACCGACACCCCAATTCCGGACTTTGGCTACAGTTTCTCGGTGCTGAAGCGCGCCCAGGCGCTCGGAGACGTGGAAACGCTCGAGGCGCACGGCCGGCGGACCGTACGGATCCACGTGAAGGACCCTGCGTCCGCCGCCCAGGCCATCGGTCACCTGTTCGCCGAGGCACTCAAGTAACTGGTGATCAGCGTGGCGTCAGGGTGGCGAGCACCTTGCCTGACGCGTCTTCCACGTCGCGGTGCAGGCTGTTGCCGTGCGCGTCCATCGTGACGATGGCCGGGAAGTCGCGGACCTGCAGGTGCCACATCGCTTCCGGCGTGCCGAAGTGCATCAGCGACACGCCGTCCACGCGCTCGATGCAGCGCGCGTAGAACTGTGCGGCGCCGCCGACGGCGTTGAGATAGACAGCCCCTGATTCCTTCAGGCCGGCGAGCGTCTTCGGGCCCATGCCTCCCTTGCCGATCACCACGCGCACGCCGTAGCGCTTCAGAATCTCCGCCTGGTACGGCTCCTCGCGGATGCTCGTCGTCGGACCGGCGGCCAGCACGCGCCAGCTCTCACCGTCCTTCGAGACGACCGGACCGCAGTGATAGAGCACAGATCCCTGCAGGTCCACGGGCGGATCGTTCTTCATCAGGTGTGCATGGACCGCATCCCGGCCGGTGAACATCCGGCCGGAGATCAGCACGACGTCGCCGACCTTGAGGGAGCGGATCTGCTCGTCGGAGATCGGGGCCTGCAGCGCAATCTCGCGCCCCGTGCGTGGAAAGCCGCTGGCGACGACCGCGGGATCCAGCATGGGCTGCGACGCCGCCGTACCGTCGCGATAGAGCCACGAGGCGATCGCGCCGCTCGAGGCGTCCACGCGGACGCCGAGACGCCGGAAGGCCCAGCAGTCGTACGCCACCGAGACGAAAAAGCTCGCGGGCAGCCGGTTCAGCGCGCCGATCTTGCACCCGATGAGCGACGTGCGTCCGCTGAAACCCATCGGCCCGACGGCCAGACGATTGGCTTCCGCCATCACGGCATTCTCGACCGCCGCGAGCCGCGCGTCGGGGTTCGTGTCGTCCAGCGTTCGAAAGAGTTGTTCCTTGGCGTGCAGGTAGCCCGACGTCCGGTCACCACCAACGCAGACGCCCACCGCACCGGGGCTGCACCCCTTGCCCTGCGCCTTCCAGACCGCGTGCAGGATGCACTTGCGCACCCCCTCGAGCGTGCGGTCCGCGCGGCCGAGATGATCGAGCTCCGCCGGCAGCGCGTACTGCGCATTCGTGTTCTCGCAGCCGCCTCCCTTGAGTATCAGCTTGACCTCGATGTCCGGCTCTTCCCACTGATCGAAGTGGATAATCGGCGTCCCGGGTCCCAGGTTGTTGCCGGAATTCTCGCCGGTGATCGAGTCCACCGAGTTCGGGCGCAGCTTACCGCGGCGCGTCGCCTCCGCCACGGCCTCGCGAATCTGCTTCCGCAGCCAGATCTGGTTGGCTCCAAGTGGGACCTTGACTTCGAAGGTCGGCATGCCGGTGTCCTGGCAGATGGGTCCCTCGCATGATGCCGCCTGGTCGATGTTCTGCGCGATGACGTTGAGCGCCTGGCCCGCGCGCGTCGCCGGCTCTTCCGTCGCGAGCGCAGCGGCCATCGCCGCCCGGACGTCCGGCGGAAGATCCGTCGAGGTCCTCGTGATCAGTTCGACCATGCTGTCGAGAAACTTGGGAAGCATGGAGAACAGTATAATTTACGTGGGGCGCGCCGCTCGGTCGCCTGCTTTCCTGCTCGACACAGAGGGACACGCGGCGAGCGCATGCGACGCCCGGTCCTGTTCAGGCCGACTCTTTTTCCTGCCACCGAGGGTGAAACGATGAAATTCCGCATCGAGAAGGATCCCCTCGGCGAGGTGCGCGTGCCCGCCGACGCCTACTACGGCGTCCAGACGCGGCGCGCGGTTGAAAACTTCCCCGTCAGCGGCCTGACGGCGCCGCCGGAGCTCGTGACGGCCACCGTGCAGATCAAGAAGGCCGCCGCCGAGGCCAACGCGGCGCTTGGACGCCTCAGTCCCCGCATCGCCCGCGCCATCGTCCGGGCCGCGAATGAAGTGCTCGAAGGGGGGCTCCGGGATCAATTCGTCGTCGATGTGTATCAGGCGGGAGCCGGCACGTCGCACAACATGAACACGAACGAAGTGCTCGCGAACCGTGCCGAGGAGATCCTCGGTGGCCGGCGCGGCGAGTACAAGAAGGTTCACCCGAACGATCATGTGAACATGAGCCAGTCGACAAACGACGTGTTCCCGACGGCCACGCGGCTGGCGGTCCTGGCGATGACGGGCCCGCTGCTCGGCGCCGCACGGGAGCTCGCGAACGGCCTCGAGGCCAGGAGTCGTGCGTTCGGCGGAGTGCTCAAGACCGGCCGCACGCACCTGCAGGATGCCGTCCCGATCACGCTCGGTCAGGCGTTCGGCGGCTACGCGGCCAACATCGCGCATGCGGCTGCGGCGCTCGAGCAGGAAGCGGCGCAGCTGTACGAGCTCAATCTCGGCTCGACGGCGCTCGGTACCGGCCTCAATGCGGGCGACGATTACACGCGCGAAGCCATCGCCCGGCTCGCGTCCTACACACGGAGGCTCGTGCGGCCCGCGGAGAATCGCTTCAGGGTTACGCAGAGCATGGGCGATGTGCTCGCGTACTCGGGCGGGGTGCGGCGGCTGGCGGTCGAAGTCAACAAGGTCGCTTCGGATCTTCGGCTCCTGAGCAGCGGGCCGCGGGCGGGACTCGCCGAAATAGAACTGCCGCCCGTGCAGCCCGGCTCCTCCATCATGCCCGGCAAGGTCAATCCCTCCGTTCCCGAAATGGTCAACCAGGTCTGCTACCAGGTGTACGGGTGCGACGCGGCCATCCTGCACGCGTGCGACGCCGGCCAGCTCGAGCTCAACGTGATGATGCCTGTGATCGCGTGGAACGCCGTGCATGCATCACGAATCCTGACGCAGGCCATGCACGTCCTGCAGACGCGATGCGTCTCGGGCATCAAGGCTGACGAAGCACGCTGCCGCGAGCTGCTCGATCGCAGCACGGCGCTCGCCACGGCACTGAGCCCCTACATCGGCTACGCGCTGACCGCGGAAATCGCGAAGGCATCCGTCGCGAGCGGCCGATCGATTCGCGATCTGGTCAGGGAACGGCGCGTGGTCTCGGACCGGGAGCTCGACTCGATTCTTTCGGCCAGAGCCATGACAACCCCAGGAGTCCCGGGTTCGACGGCTTCGCGGCGGTCGACGAACGCGATGCGCCCGAACGCCAGGAAAGGACGACGGTGAAGATCCGATATGCCCTTGCCGTGCTGCTGGCGAGCGCGCCCATTATCGAAGGCGTGAACGCGAGTGCGCAGCACGCCCGCCTCTTCCGGCCGCAGGATCTCGGCGTCCTCGAAGGACCGGATCGAGACGCATGGCAGCGGCCCGACGACATCATGGACCGCCTGCTCATCGCCGAAGGCAGTGTCGTCGCCGACCTGGGCGCCGGCGGCGGCTGGTTCACCGTCCGGCTCGCCCGCCGCGTCGGCCCGAACGGGCGCGTCTACGCGCAGGACATCCAGCACCAGATGATCGAGGCCATCCAGCGGCGCGTCACGCGCGAGGGGATGAAGGATCGCGTGACCGAGGTGCTCGGGACCGCGAACGACCCGAAGCTGCCGGCGCCTGTGGACGCCGTGCTGATCGTGGACGCGTACAACGAAATGGCGCAGCCGGTCGTGCTGCTGCGCAACCTTGCGCGCTCGCTCAAGCCGAACGGACGGATCGGGATCGTGGATTTCAAGAAGGATGGCGGGGGACCGGGACCTCCGCTCGAGGAGCGCGTCGATCCGGAGCGGGTTATTCGGGACGCGCAGGAATCGGGGCTGAAGCTCCTGTCGCGCGAGAACTTCCTGCGCTATCAGTTCATGCTGGTGTTCGGCAGGGCCGAATCATAGGCGGCCGGTCAGCTTCCAGACTCCAGGCATCACGGCGGCGGCGAGGAAGATCTTGAAGATGTCCGCGGGCAGGAACGGATAGAAGCCGGTGCGAAGCGCGGCGTCGAAGCCAACGGCCACCGGGCGCGCGAATAGCGCCAGCCACGTCACGCCAAACGTAAAGATGATGGTCAAGCCGGCCGCCATCGCCACGACGGACGTGAGATAGCGGCGATCGAAACCTCGCTCGGCCAGATAGCCGGTCAGGAATGCGGCAAACGGATATGCCATGAGGTAGCCGCCGGTCGGACCGAGCAGCCGTAGCGCGCCCTGAGGCAGCACCGGCGAGGCGGCGAACACAGGCAAGCCGGCAACCCCAGCCAGTAAGTAGACGATCTGCGCCGCCATGCCGAAGCGCGCGCCAAGGGCTGCTCCACCGAGCAGCACGACCATCGGCTGCAGAGTGAAAGGCACCGGCGTAAACGGCAGGGGCACGCTGACCTGGGCGGCAGCCGCAGTCAGTGCTGCAATCAGGACTACCGCGCCGGCGCGAATGGCGTGCCGCATATCCGCGCGGCTCGACAGCGAGTCGAGCAGCGTGCCGTGCGCTTCCACTGTCTGCACTCGAACGTTCATGGGTTGGAATTCTACTGTATGCGCACAGCACTGACAATTGCGGGGAGCGACTCCGGTGCGGGCGCCGGCATCCAGGCCGACCTCAAGACGTTTGCCGCGCATGGCGTGTACGGCACAAGCGCGGTGACGGCCGTGACCGCGCAGAACACGCTCGGGGTCACCGCCTGGCAGGCGCTGCCCGCCGACCTCGTGATCGCGCAGATCGAAGCCGTCGCCGGCGACATCGGTGCGGATGCGGTCAAGACCGGCATGCTCGCCAACGCCGCGATTGTCGAGGCGGTCGCCGCCACGATTGCGAGTCTCGACCTGCCGCTCGTGGTCGTCGATCCCGTGATGATTGCGAAGGGCGGCGATCGGCTGCTCGAGGAGGAAGCCGTACAGGCCATCCGCATAGAACTCCTGCCGCTCGCCCACATCGTGACGCCGAACATCCCGGAAGCCGAGGTCCTGGCCGGTATGACGATCAAATCGATCGACGACATGCGTGAAGCCGGACGCCGGATCCTGCAGCTCGGGCCGCGCATCGTGATGGTCAAAGGAGGCCATCTCGACGGACCCGAGTCGATTGATGTCGTGTGCGCCGCGGGGGAAACGTACGAGACGCGCGCTCCCCGGATCGATACCCGCCACACGCACGGCACCGGATGCACGCTGGCGTCAGCAATCGCGGCCAACCTGGCGCTCGGGATGGCCGATCGCGATGCGATCCAGGCGGCGCGCACGTATCTGACGGCCGCGATCTCCCATGCGCCGGGGATCGGACGGGGCCACGGACCACTCAACCATTTCTGGCGCACGGTATACTGAATGGATCATGGCCCTGGCCGAACGCTTTCGTATCTGCGCCGACACGCTCGATGCGGCCGCCGTGTCGGCGGCGGTCGCGGGGCCTGACTGCGGGGCCGTCACCACTTTCATTGGCCTCGTTCGCGACCACAACGGCGGCCGGCGGGTGTTGCGGCTCGACTACGAGGCATTCGAGCCGCTGGCACTGAAAGCGTTCGAACAGATCGAACGGGAGGCGCGCGACCGCTGGCCATTCGCGCGGCTCGCGATTCATCACCGTATCGGACGTCTCGCAATCGGCGAGGCAAGCGTCGTGATCGCCGCGGCTTCCCCACACCGTACCGATGCCTTCGCCGCGTCGCGCTATGCGATCGAGCGCGTCAAGCAGATTGCCCCCATCTGGAAGCACGAGCACTATGAGGGGGGCGAGGTCTGGATCGAGGGCGCCACGGCAAATCCAGAGGACGAGGCCGCGCGCCAGGCGGCATTCGAACGCGCATGCTCGTAAACATCCGACTCTTCGCGCGCTTGCGGGAGCTTGCCGGTACCGGAGAGCTGAGCCGCGATCTGCAGGACGGGGCGACGGCCCTGACCGCCTGGCAGAGCCTCGCGCAGGAGTTTCCCGCGATGGCCGATTACGGACCGACCATCTCGTGCGCGGTGAACGAAGAGTACGCGCGGCTTGCCACGACCTTGAACGATGGCGACGAGGTGGCGTTCCTTCCACCTGTCTCGGGCGGAGAATCGAACGGCCCCTCTAACGCGATGTTCGATAAGCTCACGACGCTCGAGGCACGCTACGACCAGCTGATGGCGGAGATGGCGGATCCCGCCGTGCAGGCGGACTCGACGAAGTTCCGCACTCACTCGAAGACGCTGGCGGAAATCCAGCCGCTCGTCGAACAGTTCCGCGCGTACAAGACCGTGCTCGCGCAGATCGCCGCAACTGAGGAACTGCTGAAGGACCCGGACATGCGCGAGCTCGCGCAGGCCGAGATGAAGGAGCTCGAGGCCCAGCGCGATACCCTGCTCGCGGAAATCCGGGTACTGCTCATTCCCAAGGATCCAAACGACGAAAAGAACGTCATCCTCGAGATCCGCGCGGGCGCCGGAGGCGACGAGGCAGCGCTGTTCGCAGCCGATCTGTTCCGCATGTACTCGCGATTCGCCGAGCGCCAGGGCTGGCGGATGGAACTGCTCAACATGAGCGACAGCGGCGGCGGCGGCATCAAGGAAGCCACCGCCATTATCGAAGGCAAGCGCGTGTACAGCCGGCTGAAATACGAAAGCGGCGTCCACCGCGTGCAGCGCGTGCCGGCCACCGAAGCCAGCGGGCGCATCCACACGTCAACCGCGACGGTGGCGGTGCTGCCCGAAGCGGAAGAAGTGGACATCCACATAGAACCGAAGGATCTGCGGATCGACACGTTCTGCTCGAGCGGTCCCGGCGGGCAGAGTGTGAACACGACGTACTCGGCGGTGCGCATCACGCACCTTCCCACGAACACGGTGGTATCGCAGCAGGACGAGAAGTCGCAAATCAAGAACCGCGCAAAGGCCATGAAGGTGCTGCGGGCCCGTCTCTACGAGATGGAGATGCAGAAGCAGCACGACGCCATCGCGAAGGACCGCAAGACGCAAGTGGGCACTGGCGATCGGTCCGAGAAAATCCGCACGTACAACTTCCGCGAAAACCGCATCACCGATCACCGCATCGGCTTCACGATGCACCAGCTCACCTCGGCGATCGACGGAGACATCGACGACCTGGTGCAGGCTGCCATCAACCATTTCAACTCCCAGAAGCTGAACGATTCTGGCGACGGAGCCGCTTCCGACCGATGACTTCATTGCACCAGCGGATGGCGGAGGCGCGCCGGGTGCTCGTCGATGCCGGCATTCCAGCGGACGGCGCCGGCCTCGACGCCGAGGTTCTTGCACGCCATGTCCTCGGCTGGGATCGCGCAGCCCTGGTGGCCCGCGGACGCGAGCCCGCGCCACGGGACTTCGCCGATCGCTACGACCCACTGATCGTCCGGCGTGCGGCGCGGGAGCCGGTCGCCATGATCGTCGGTCATCGGGAGTTCTGGGGACTCGAGTTCGAGGTGACTCCGGACGTCCTGATCCCGCGCCCTGAAACAGAGTTCGTCGTGGAAGAAGTGCTCGAGTACATCCGCAACGGCGCCGCCGTCGAGCGCCTGGTGGATGTAGGCACCGGGAGCGGCTGCCTGGCCATCGCCCTCGCCACCGAACTCTCCGGCGCGGACGTGATCGCAACCGACCTCTCCCAAAAGGCGCTCGTGGTCGCCCGCAGGAACGCCGCCCGTCACAACCTGCAGGAGCGCGTACGGTTTCTCAAGGCCGACCTGCTCGACGGACTGACCGAGGTTGCCGATCTCATCGTGTCCAATCCCCCCTATGTGCCCGTCGGGAACGCGGCGCGCCTGCAGCCGGAGGTCGGCGGCTACGAGCCCGCACAGGCGCTGTTTGGAGGGGGAGACGGGCTCGAGATCATGCGCAGGCTGCTGGAGTCGGCCCCTGCTCATCTCACACCGGGCGGACGCCTGGTTGTCGAGTTCGGCGACGGCCAGGAAATGGACGTGCGCGCGATTGCCGAAGGCCTAGGCTGGGAGGTGGTGGCCGTCCGGAACGATCTGCAGGGACTCGCGCGCGTGGCGTCCCTCAGGAGGCGCCGTGGCTGACTGCCTGTTCTGCCGGGTAATCGCCCGGGAGATTCCCGCCGCGATTGTCTACGAGGACGATCGTCTCGTCGCCTTCAAGGACATCAACCCGCAAGCCCCCATGCACGTGCTCGTCATTCCACGTCGCCACATCTCGCGCCTGAACGACCTGACCGAGGGGGAGGACGCGCTCGTCGGCGAGATGGTTCGGCGCGGCGCCGCGCTCGCCCGCGAACATGGCCACGCTGACACGGGATATCGCACGGTCTTCAATTGCAACGCCGCCGCCGGCCAGACCGTCTTCCACATCCACCTTCACGTCCTCGGCGGACGCTCGCTCACCTGGCCCCCGGGATAGGTACGCAGGGCGGCCATTCATTGGCCGCCAACCCGGTGCCGCCTACGGAGGGCGGCCATTCATTGGTCGCCATCGCGCGGCTTCACGGCGACAAGGTAATGCCCGCGCCCCGCGGGCCGGTTCAGGAA
>WUUC01142176.1_pt1 | contig 15999 bp, 15 predicted proteins | sample 6278441 | NCBI WGS metagenome assembly WUUC01 (sample SAMN13675441, study PRJNA597444) | soil metagenome | isolation source: soil | place: USA: Washington | collected 2017-10
ATTTGCGGGCAGCGCGGCCATCACGGACCCCGTCCCGAGGCGCCGGGAATATGTGCCGGCGCGGCTCTACTAGGGACGGCTGCGGCTATAGGCCGTGGCCAAGATTAGCACCGGAGGGGTCAGGGGGCGACGACGCCTCCGTCCCCTGCCTGCGCCTCGGGCTCCGTCGACGGCTCCGTCGACGGAGCCTGTTCCAGCGTCTGGATGCGCTGCGCGAGGGCGTCGATCTCGGACGAGAGCTCGTCCACCTCGGACGAGGTCGCGGCGGCGCGCGTCGAGACCCGCTGCGACCTCCGCGAGGTGCTCCTGCGCAGCTCCTTGACCTGCTGCTCGAGCTCCCGCAGCTCGGCGGTCGTCGCCCGCCCCTCGATGTCCGAGCGCAGCGACTCGAGGCCCGCGTCCAGGCGCTCGTCGAGCGCCTGCCGGATCTGGGTGGCCTCAGTCCCCCGGTCGGGGTCGCCCTCGCCGGGTGCGGCCGGCGAGTCCAGCAGCGCGGCGATCGCCAACGCGGCGGCGACCGCCGCGGCCGCGACTCCGGCCAGGGCCCAGCGACGAATGCCGCGAACGTCCGCAGCCGTCGCAAGCGGGACGCCCTCGCCGGCCGGCCGCGCGGCCTCCGAGGAAGGGGGGGCCGTGCTGCCGTTCGCCCACGGCTCGGTTGTCTCGGTCTTCGGGGCCACCGGTGCCTAGGCGGTGACGCTCAGCGCGTCGGCGTCGACCAAGCCGTGCTCATGTGCATAGCGGAGCGCGGACGTCCGGTTCGGCACCCCGAGCTTGCGATAGATGTTTGTCAGGTGGAACTTCACCGTCTGCTCAGTGACGAAGAGCGCGCTGCTGATCGCCTTGTTGGACAGGCCGTGGGAGACGGCCTCGAGAATCTCGAGCTCGCGCGGTGTCAGCCCGGCGCGGCTCCCGTCGTCGTCGACACGGGCGACCGGAGTCGCGTGGAACACCGTCCGCTCGACTGTCTGTCGAATGGCCGACGGTAGGTCGAGCGGATGCACGCTCTTCACGATGAACGCGCTCGCGCCGCGCTCGAGCGCAGCGGCGACCAGCCGCTCGTCCAGCGACGCGCACAGCATGATCACCTTGACCTGCGGATGGTGGCGCTTGATCAGGTCGAGGCACGCTAGTCCGTCGACCGCCGGCAGGCCGATGTCGATCAGCGCGACGTCCGGCCGGGTCGCGCGGATCAGCGCCATCACGTCCGCTCCGGACAGCGCCTCGCCCACGACCTCGATCCCCTCCGCCGCGCCGAGCGCGCCGCGGATCCCGGCCAGAGTAAGCGGGTGATCGTCCGCGAGTAGAACCTTGAGCGCCATGGGTGCAGTTGCTGGAGCTTCGAGGGTGAAAACTCCGCAAATTCCGACCTCACCTACGCTAGTCAGGTGACGCCATTTGTCAACTATTTGGGTGAACGGTTGCGCCCGGCACCGGGGTTCGCCTGTCCCGCATATGGGTGTGGCAGCGGCGGGACGGAGCCGTTGCTGCGCCGGTCGAGCGTGACCATGTCGTGTTCGAGGGCATAGCGCACCGCCGCCGTCCGGCTCAGCACGCCGACCTTGCGGTAGACGTTGGCGAGGTGGAACTTCACCGTCTGCTCGCTGACCTGCAGCTCGCGGCTGATGGCGCGGTTCGAAAGTCCGCATGCCACGGCCGCGAGAATCTCGCGCTCGCGCTCGGTCAGGTTGGCCGAGCGCGGCTCCGACATCGCGCCGTCCGCAGCCGCGACGCAGCTGTGGAAGACAGTGCCTTCCGCGGTCGCCCGCAGGGCGGCCGGCAGGTTGAGCGGGTGGATCGTCTTCACGATGTACGCGGCCGCGCCGGCCGCCAGCGCGCTGTCCACGTCAGCGGGGTGTGAGCTCTCCGAGAACACCACGACCTTCACGTCGCCGCGCTCGCTCAGGACCGCCTCGAAGCGCTGCCTGTACTCCGCGAATCCGCGCAGATGCGGGTCCACCAGCACGAGGCCGGGGTTCGTCCGGGCCGCTACCGCGCAGAGCTCCTGGCCGGTGTGCGCCTCTCCCACGACCTCGATTCCGTCCGCTGCCTCGAGCACGGCGCGCACGCCTTCGAGGGTCATGAGCTCATCGTCGCCGAGAAGTACGCGGAGGGCCATTTCCGGAGCTCAGCTGTCGGTCGCAGCCCTCAGTGACGCCGGTGCCGGCCTGCCGTCGTGCTGCGGCTCGGCCGCGCCGCGCTCGCGGTCGCCGTTCCGGGACGGCGGCACGAGCCCGGCCACCTCGTAGGTCTCGTCCGCGTCCAGCGTCTCCCGGTCCAGCAGAGCCTCCGCGAGGCGCTCGAGCCGCTCGACGTTGGCGTGAAGCTTCCCGAGCGCGATCGAGTAGCACTCGTCGATCACGCGGCGGACCTCCGCGTCGACGAGCTGGCGCGTGCCCTCGGAGGGTCCGTCCATCCCGCCGTTCATGTATGTCGACCCCGGGCCCGGCAGGACGGACACGAGGCCAACACTCTCGGACATCCCCCAGCGGCCGACCATGAGGCGCGCGATGCGGGTGACAACCTCGAGGTCCGACTCGGCACCGGAGGTCACGTCGCCGTAGATGATCTCCTCGGCCGCCCGCCCACCGAGCGCGCCGACGATCTTCCCCTTGAGATACGCGGCGCTGTAGCCGTAGCGGTCGACGTCCGGCGACTGGAAGGTCGAGCCCATGGACTTCCCGCGCGGGACGATCGACACCTTGCGAACCGGATCCGCGCCCGGCTCGAGCATGCCGAGCAGTGCGTGGCCGGCCTCGTGGTAAGCGGTCCGGCGGCGCTCCTCCTCCGAGATCGTGATCTGACGCTCGGTTCCGAGCACGATCTTCTCCAGCGCGGTGCTGAAGTCCCGCGCGGTCACGCTGTCGCGCCCGTGGCGCGCAGCCTGGAGCGCGGCTTCGTTCACGAGGTTCTTCAGGTCCGCGCCGACCATGCCGGGCGTGGTCGCCGCTACCCGTCCGAGGTCCACGTCGTCGGCGAGCGGCACCCCGCGCGTGTGTATCCGGAGGATCGCCCGGCGGCCGCGCTGGTCGGGCGCGGTGACCACCACACGGCGGTCGAACCGGCCCGGTCGCAGCAGCGCCGAGTCGAGGATCTCCGGCCTATTCGTAGACGCAAGCACAATTACCCCCTCGCTTCCCGAGAAGCCGTCCATTTCCGTGAGAATCTGGTTGAGCGTCTGCTCCCGCTCGTGCTCTCCGCCGCCGAACCCCGCACCCGCGCTGCGCGAGCGGCCCACCGCGTCGAGCTCGTCGATGAAGATGATCGCCGGGGCGGTCTCCTTCGCCTGCCGGAACAGGTCGCGGACGCGGCTCGCGCCGACGCCCACCACGAGCTCGATGAACTCCGAGCCCGAGAGTGAGTAGAACGGCACGTCCGCCTCGCCCGCCACCGCGCGCGCGAGCAGCGTCTTGCCGGTGCCGGGCGGCCCCGAGAGCAGGATCCCGCGCGGGATCGCGGCGCCCAGGCGGCGGTAGCGCTCCGGGTCGCTGAGGAAGTCCACGATCTCGACGAGCTCCTCCTTGGCGTCGTCGATGCCGGCGACGTCCTCGAACGTCGTGCGCCCGTGGCCCGCCTCGTAGCGGCGGGCGCGGGAGCGTCCGAGCCCGAGCATTCCGCCTGAACCCCGGAAGCGGCGCCACACGAGCACGAGCAGGGCGACGAACAGGAACGTCGGGCCGAAGGACACCAGCGCCACCTGCCACAGCGGCCGGCCGCTTGGCTGATCGGCGCTCACCTCGACCCCCTGGGCGAGCAGCGCCTCCAAGGGGTCGTCCACCGCGAATCCCGGGCGGAAGGTCTCGAACTCGCGGACCCTCGTCCCGGCGCCGCGCGGATACCGAACGGGACGGCGGAGCTCGCCGTCGATCTTGTCTCCGATCGACGTGATCTCGGCGATGTTCCGGGACTCGACCTGCTCGCGGAAGAACGAGTACGCGATCTCGGTCGGCGGCTCCGGCTCGGTGACGCGCGAGCTGATGTAGGCGTTCAGAGCCAGCAGCACGAGCACGACGAGGACGAAGCGGAGTCGCCAGCCCGGGCGGATCCAGGCGCGCCAGCCGGCGTTCCGACCGTCCTCCGGCGGTGTCACTGAAGCCCCTGGAGCGTCTCGATCAGATTCAGCGCGCCGGGCCCAAGCAGGACGACGAACATCGACGGGAAGATGAAGAAGGCAAGCGGGAAGAGCATCTTCACGGGCGCCTTCTGCGCCTGCTCCTCCGCCGCCTGGCGGCGCCGCTTGCGCATCTCGACCGCCACCGAGCGGAGGATGTCGCCGACCGAGACTCCGAGCGCTTCGCCCTGGACCACCGAGCGTACGAATGACCGCAGCGCCGCCGTGTCGGTCCGGGCGACCATGTTCGTCAGAGCGTCCTGCGAAGAGAGGCCCATGTCCTGCTCCTGGACGGCCAGCCGTACCTCCTCGCCGATCGGCCCGCGCAGCCGCTCGCTGGCCATCCGGATCGCTCCGCTCAGGCCCATGCCGGCCTCGACCGTCACGACGAGCAGGTCGATGAACTCGGGCACCTCGCGGTCGACCTGCTTCGCGCGCTTCGCAGCGCGCCGGCGGACGATCGTGAGCGGCAGCATCCAGCCCGCCGGCAGCGAGACGGCCGCGGCCGCGAGGATTAGTCCCGGCGGAACGCTTCCAAGGCCGAGCCAGAGAACGAGCCCGGGCATGAGCAAGGCGGCGAGCACGCGGTAGCCGAGCAGCGCGCGCGGCGACGCTTTGAACATGCCGGCGGCCATGAGCTCGCGACGGAGGGCATCGTCGCCCACGTTCGTGACGTGCGCCGCCACCAGGTCGCCGATCCGCTGCGCGATGCCCTCGCCGGACGGCTCGGCAAGCGGCGCAGCGTCGCGTGTAGGTGTGAAGCCGTACGCCTCGAGGCTGCCGAGGCGAGCCGTAGCGCGGATCCGGGGCATGACCGCGGCACGCGCCGCCAGAGCGACGGCGAGCCCCAGCAGCACGATTCCGGTGAACGCGAGGAGGATCACGTCTTCCCGCTCCTTGCCATCAGACGTCGATCTCCACGAGGCGCTTCAGCGTCATCGAGCCGAGGACCAGCCCCAGCCCGGCGAGGGCTAGCATCATCCGGCCCGCCGGCTCCTCGAACAGAGGGGCGATGTATTCGCGGTTCAGCAGTGAGATCACGCCGATGAGGACCAGCGGCAGCGCGGTAAGCACTCCCCGGGCCAGCCGCTGCTGAGCCGTGATCGCTCGGATGTGGCGCCGAAGCTCCTGCCGGACGCGGATCGTCGACACGACCCTGTCGAGCACCTCCGCCGCGTTCGCGCCGGCCTGACGCTGCAGCTTCGCCACCAGCGCGACGTGCGGCATGTCCGGGCTGTCCATTCGCTCGGTGATGCCCTCGAGCGCGTCCTCCACGGCCACGCCGAGCTGCTCGTCCGCAACGGCGCGCTCGAACTCCCTGCGTACGGGCTGCGGCGCGTTCTCGTTGGCCACTGTCAGGGCACCCACGAAGCTGTGGCCGGCGCGGAGGCCGGACGCCACGACCTGCAAGTGGTCGGCGAGCTGATCCGCGAACTTGAAGCGCTCGCGCTTCAGCTTCATCCGGATCATCGCCCGGACGAGGAACGGCGTGCCGAGGCCGGCGAGACCAACAACGAGGCTGCCCGTGACGAGCGAGATCAGCCACACCGCGGCAATCGTCCCGAGGAAGGTCAGCGCCACCAACTGCACCGGCGCGAGCGGCAGCCGCGCCACCTGCATCTCGTGCTTCAGCGCCGGCCACCAGCTGGTGCGCTCGAGCGACTTCTCCGTCTCGAGCAGGACGCGGTCGGTGACCGCCGCGAGCGATGTGGCCTGCCTCTCCTCCGGCGAGGCAACGAACGCTTCCAGCCGCCGCGTCATCTTCGCCGCGCGGCTGCGCGGGCGCAGCGCCATCACCAGCGCGAACGCGATCAGGAAGGCCACGAGGGCGATCACCGCGACGAGCGCCGCCTCCGAGCGCCAGAACGTCTCCGCGACCGTCCGCTCGAACGGCGGCGCGGCGGGGATGTCCAGCGCCGGGGTCGTGTATCGCGCCGACGCGGTGCCAATGCCGCCGACCGAGACCGTGACGTTCACCGGCTTCTCCGGCCCGATGCGCGAGCGGTAGCGGATCAGGTACTGGCTCGCGAGCTGCCGGCCCAGCTCGTCATAGATGCCGCTTAGCTGTTCGGGCGACGCGGCCTCCGAGTACGACCCGCCGCCATCGGCGGCAAGCTCTTGGAGCGGCGCCGCCTGGAAGTACGGGGAGTGCAGCCCGACCGTGAAGATGCGCGCGCCCGTCTCCTGGGCGAGGGCCACGAGCTCGTCTTTGCTGAGGCGGCTGTCGTCCGGCTGGCAGATCCCCCGGCGCACCCGGCATCCGTCCGACAGGACCACGACCGAGCCGCCGGACACCCCCGCCCTGCGCAGCGCCCTGATGCCCGCGCCCGCCGCGTCGTAGATCCGGGTGCCGCCACCGAGGTCGGGCGTGTTCAGCAGCGCGGCCTCGATGCGGTCGGTGTCGGCGGTCAGGCGAACGAGGAAATCCGACTCGCGGTTGAACGCGAGGACGCCGAGCGCCTGCTGCGGGTTGCGCCGCGAGGCAAACGCGCGAGCGGCCTGCATCGCTCCCTCGATGGCGCGGCCGTACATGCTCTTGCTCGCGTCGATGGCCAGAATCACGCCGAACGTCTTCGCGTTCGCGGCAGTCCCCGCCAGGACGGACATGTTCGCGACCGGTCGGCCGTTCTCGCGGACGTCGACCTGATTCTCCGCCAGGGTCCTGGGGGACGGCAGCGTGAGCGCGTAGGTCCGGCTCGGAAATCGCGGCGTTCCCGCCTTGCCGATGTCCAGCGCCTGCGCGGCACCCGGCGCGAGCAGCGCCGCGGCGAGCGCTATGGCGGTCGCCCGCCTCACCGCCGGCCCATCCCCTCCCGGATCGGCGGGCGCCCCAGTCCTCCGACCTCGCCGGCGACCTGACCGAACAGCGCCGGCGGTAGGACGACCCTGTGCTTGTCGAACTTCCCGGTGAAGGCCGGACGGAGGCCGGTGGGCGCGAGATGTCCGAGCACCGCGTTGCTCGCGGTCACGTCGTCGAGCTCGAAGGTGAAGAGATCCTGGAGCGTGATGACCTCCGACTCCATTCCCTGCATCTCGGTGACGGCGACCACCTTTCGGGAGCCGTCGTTCAGCCGCTCGAGGTGGACGATCAGATCCAGCGCGGACGCCACCTGCTCACGGATCGCCTTCACCGGCAGGTCGTAGCCCGCCATCAGGACCATCGTCTCCAGGCGCGATAGCGCGTCTCGCGGCGAGTTGGAGTGCAGGGTGCACAGCGAACCGTCGTGGCCGGTGTTCATGGCCTGGAGCATGTCCAGGGCCTCCGCGCCACGGACCTCACCCACGATGATCCGGTCCGGTCTCATTCGCAGGGCGTTCCGGACCAGCGCGCGAATGGGAACCTCGCCCCTGCCCTCGATGTTCTCCGGCCGCGCCTCCAGACGGAGGACGTGCTCCTGGTTCAGCCGCAGCTCGGCCGAGTCCTCGATCGTGACGATCCTGTCCTCGTTCGGGATCGCGGTGGACATCGCGTTCAGGAGCGTCGTCTTTCCCGAGCCGGTCCCTCCCGAGATCAGCACGTTGAGCCGGGCCGTCACGCAGCGTTCGAGGAAGTCGACCGTCTCGGGGGTGAGCGTGCCGAGCCGGATGAGGTCGGTCATGTCCCAGCGCGTCTTGCTGAACTTCCTGATCGTCAGCAGCGGGCCTGTGAGCGAGACGGGCGGCAGGACGGCGTTCACGCGGCTTCCGTCCGGCAGCCGAGCGTCCACCATCGGGGAGAACTCGTCTACGCGGCGGCCGATCTGAGCCACGATCTTGTTGATGATCCGACGCAGGTGCGAGTCGTCGAGGAACTGGACCCCGGTCCGAAAGAGCTTGCCCTCGCGCTCCGCCCAGACGTCGTACGGGCCGTTGACCATGACCTCCGTCACCGTTTCGTCGGCGAGCAGCCGCTCGATCGGACCGTGACCGAGGGTGTCGTCGGCGATCTCCTCGGCGAGCCGCTCGCGGTCCTCCCGGGCGATCTCGGTCTCGCGTGCGAGCTGCTCGTTGATCTTCGCCATGACGCGCTCGCGCAGCGTGTCGGCCTCGAGCTCCGCGTCGAAGAGCTGGGGGCCGAGCTCGCTGATGACCGCCATGTGCACGCGGTTCTTGATCTCAGCGAACGAGTCGGTGCCGGCGTCGCCCGCGCCGTTGGCGGCGGCCCCGCGGGTGGCGGCCGCCGCCAGACGCTCACGAAGCTCCATCGGCTAGGCCCTCCGGAATGGTCGGCGACGCCGGCCAGGCGACGCGCCGTTCCTGCGCGGTGCCTCCGCCGGCTGATAGAGCGCGGCAAGCTCCTTGAACGCGCGGCCGATCTCTGAGCGCGGGGACGCCGTCGCGATCGGCTTCGCCTCGTTCACCGAGCGCGTAACGTCACGATGGCTGGGGACGAGCACGTCCGGCTCCCGTCCGAGCGCGGCGGTCACCGCCTCGGCGCTCAGTCCCACCCGGCTGTCCGCGCGGTTGAGCACCAGCCGGATCCGTGCCGGGTCGTGTCCGAGCATCGCCAGGGTCTCGAGGCCGACCCGCGCGCTCTTGAGCGAGAGCACGTCGAGCGCCGCCACCATGCAGACGTCGGTGGACCGGTCGGTCGACGCGATCACCTCCGGGGTGAAGCCGGGAGCCGTGTCGATGACCACGTACTCGTGCATGGAGCGCAGCAGCGCGTACACGCGGTGGAGGAACTCCGGCGTGATGCTGCCCGCCTGGTCCGGGCGGGTCGGCGCCATGAGCACCTGCGCCCCGGATTCATGCGGCGTCAGGAACGCGTGGAGCTTCTCGGCATCCAGCGCGCCGCCCGAGGTAGCGAGGTCGTGGATCGTGCGGTCAGGCGCCAAGTCGAGCGTCAGGGCAAGATCGCCGAACTGGAGGTTCAGGTCCACAAGCGCGACGCTCGCGCCCTGCGAGGCGAGCGTCGCCCCGAGGTTCGAAGCGACGACGGTCTTCCCGATGCCGCCCTTCGGCCCGAGTACGCAGATCATGCGCGAGTGGCGCCCCGCGCCGTTGAACCCCGTGCCGTTGCGACGCGCAATCGCCTTCTGGAGTGTGAACAGGACCTCCCCTTCGCTCGGGAGCGTGCCGTCCTCCGGGGGCGACGACTGGACGAGGACCTCGTCCGCCCCGGCCTCGAACGCTGCCGCCACGAAACCGTCCGGCGCCCCCTGGTAGACCGCCACGATCGGCAGCTGCGGCCGCCGTTTGACGGCGGCGGATACGAACGACAGCGCCCGCTCGCCGTCGCCCGCGCAGGCCACGATCAGGAGGTCCGGACCCTCGTCGTCGAGCGCTTCCCAGGTTTCGGCCAGATCCGCTGCCGGCCGGACCAGCTCGATGCTGTCCTGCGGGCCGAGCAACTCCGCCAGGGCGCCGGCATCGACGTCCGAGTCGAGCCCGACGACCGCCCTCAGCGACTCCGTCACGGTGTCACCTCCTCACCGAGCAGGCTCTCCAGCGTGACCGTCGGAATCTCGACGTCGCGCGCGCCGGCCTGTGGCCGCAGCAGCAGCCAGAGCTTGCCGTGGTCGGCCGCGTATGCCACATCAGCCGCCCTCGCATCGGGAATCTTTACGACGACCGGTCCCGAACCGCCGCCGCCGGCCGCGCCATTGCCTGCGCCGGCCCCGACGCTGAGGACCAGGACGTTCCGCATCAACGGCTTGATCACGTTGATTCCGTCAGGCGTCTGTATCCCCACCAGCAGGTCCACCCGATCGCCGGCCGAGACCTCACTCGAATTTCCGTGCACCGGGTCGCTCGGAATCGCCATCGCTCGAAAAGCCCCGCTCAGCTTGTTCTGCGCGCCGGGCGTCGTGGGCGCGAACCGCGTGGCCACGAGCTGCTCACCCGGATAGATATCCGCGACCGTCACCTGGCCCTTCACGGTCGAGGGATCCACCACGGCACCGTCCTTGAGCTCACCCTTCGGCACGGTCGCCGTCTGGAACATGCCTTCCGAGGCCAGCACGTCGCCGGAGGTCCCCTCTTCGATCAGCCGCTTCGCCACGAGGACGGTCGCCGCCGCGTCATCCTCGGACGTCGACTCCCGGTACTGCTGAAGGAAGACCAAGAGCAGCGCGGCGGCGAGCAGCGCCGCGATGGTTGCCACCGCGAGCGTGCCGTTACGGGTTGACAGCGCACGGTTCAGGTCCGGGCCCCGCTTTCCGTTTTCGCTGCGCTTGGGAGTTTCGGTGGTTGGCATTGGTCCTTCCTCCTAGGCGGAGCATCCGGTTGGGTTGTTGCTCGGGCTGAAGTTCGTGGGCACCTGCTCCAGGCGCATCGTGGCCGCGCCGCTGATGGGCGTCGCAGCGGTATCGACGACGTCCGCGAGCAGCGGAATCCAGTTGTAGGTCGTGCGGACGGAGATCCTCACGGCGTCACCGACCTCGGGCGGCTCACCGTCCGGAAACTCGACGCAGACGAGGAGGCCGCCCGCCACGGAGTCGGTCCCGCCGTCGCGGAGCTCGCTCGTGTCGGCCTCCTGGCGGAGCCAGTCCTGAAGCGAGAGGCCGTCGTCCGCCCCCGGGTTCTTGTTGACGGCGGCAAAGCGCGCCCCCTCGCTCGCCAGATGGTTCTCGTCGAGCCAGTAGTTGAGGGCCTTCCCGAAATGCATGATGCCCGCGACGAGGACGAGGAAGAGGGGGACGACGAAGGCGAACTCCACGAGTGCGGTACCGCGTTCATCGCGACAGGCGCCCACACGCCTCACGGCTCGATGGCCTCGTTGACCGCTTCCTGCACGGTCTCGAGCACTCCGTCGATATCGGCACCGAGGACGCCCAGGACCGCCACCACCGCGACCATGACGATGGCGAGGATGAGCCCGTACTCGACCAGGGCCTGGCCGTCGTCGGCGCGCAGCGACCGCGGTCGCGCTGTGAGTGGAATGGGGGTTTCGATGGGATCGGCCTGATGCGGTTGAAAATTGCGGGATGTGCCGCGAGCCGCCGCTCGGCCCCTCGCCTGAGGGAGGAGCGGCGGCCGTGGCGAGTCCGAACGACCGGACGACTAGTCCGTCTCGGTCGCGCCGTCGGCGTCGTTGCCGTCGAGCGCTGTCTCGACCTGCTCGAAGACACCGTCCACGTCGACGCCGAGGACACCGAGGACGGCGATCGAGATGATCGACACGAGGACCAGGATGAGGGCGTACTCGACAAGCCCCTGCCCCTCCTCGCGATTCAGATCGCGGATGCGATTCATCACGCGGGTGTGAAGCTCAAGGCTCTTGGCTGCAAGCTTCTCCATATGTTTCACCTCCTCCTGCTGGAGTCCGTTTGGGGGTGCTCCCTAGCCGCGAAGCTAGGTCCGCGCGGGCCTCTGCGAACCGCCCGTAGGTCCAGTCCTTGACCTAGACCTTCGGATGGGGCGTACGCGCCGGTGCGCGGCGATAGTCGGGCCATGGCACGCGAAGCCCGCGTGGCCCGCGAGGACGGCAGCACGCTGTGCGAGCGCTGCCTCGTGGCCGACACTCCGCCGCGGCGGCTGAAGGGCCTGATCGGGCGCGCTGGGCTCGCCCACGATCACGGGCTGCTGGTGACGCCGGCGCCGGCCGTGCACACCTGCTTCATGCGCTTTCCTATCGATGCCGTCTTCGTGGACCGCGACCTGCGCGTGGTCGGCGTGGCTACCGGACTGCGGCCGTGGCGGTTCGCTCGCCGCTCGAGGGCACGCGCGGTGGTCGAGCTCGCGGCGGGTGAGGCCACCCGGCGCGGCGTGCGGATAGGCGAGCGCCTCACGCTGACCCCGCTGCCGTGTCGCTCTTCGTAGCCTGGCTCGTCTTCCCCGCGCTGCTCGCGGTGCTCGCATACGGCTGCGGTCTGCTCGCCGAGCGGATCAGCGGCGAGACGCTTCCAGCCGCGCTCGTCGCGGGGGTCGGCGTCGCGGTCATCATCGTCGTCGCGCGCTTCGCGACCGCGCTCGACGCCACGGCCGAGCTGGCCGCCCCGCTCGTGGTGGTGCTTGCGGTGGCCGGGCTGGTTCTTGCCCGGGGCCGCGCCATCCGCCGGCCGACGGCATGGGAGGCGCTCGTCGCGCTCACGGCCTTCGCTGTGTTCGCCGTGCCGATCGTCGTCTCAGGCGAGGCGACGCTCGCCGGCTATCGCAAGCTCGAGGACGGGGCCACGTGGCTCGCGCTCACGAGCCACGTGCTCGAGCACGGGACGACTCTGCCCGCCGGCATGGAGCGCTCGACGTATGCGCTCGTGATCGAGTCGAGGCTCAACACGGCCTATCCCTTTGGGTCGTTCCTGCCGTTCGGCGTAGCGGGACAGCTGCTGGGGCACGAGATCGCGTGGCTCTTCCAGCCGTACATCGCCTTCCTCGCCGCGCTGCTTGCCGGCACGCTCTACGTCCTCGCCGGCTCGGTGATCGAGTCACCATCGCGGCGCGCGCTGGTCGCGATATTCGGTGCACAGGCCTCGCTGCTCTTCGGATACGCGATGTGGGGCGGCGTGAAGGAGCTTGCGGCGGCGTGGCTCGTTGCGCTGACGGCCGCGCTGGCAGCGCGCGTGCCGCCCCAAGCGGCCGGCCTCCGCGCGGTGCTTCCGCTTGGAGTCGCCGTCAGCGCCACGATCGCCTGCCTCGGCCTGGGCGGGATCGCGTGGCTCGGGCTTCCTCTCCTGGCCACGCTGGTGGTGCTGGTGGCGCGAGCGGGATGGTGGAGGACCGCGGCCCGAGCCGGGCTGTTCCTCGTCCCGTGCGTGCCGCTCGTCCTCGTCACGCTGTCGTACGGCGACGTCACGCAGACCGCAGGCGGCGTGCTCACGGCTCAGAACGAGCTCGGCACGCTGCGCCAGCCGACGAGTCCGCTCCAACTCGGCGGCGTCTGGCTCGGCGGCGACTTCCGCTTTTCGCCCGAGTACCCGGCCGCGACGCTCGCGCTCCTCCTGGCGGTCGGGGCCGGCGCGCTTGGTGGGCTGCGGCTGCTGGTTCGCTCGCGCGCGATGGGCCCGCTGCTGTACGTGGCGGGCGCGGCCACCGGCTGTGCGGCGGTTGCCGCCGTCGGCGCACCGTGGATCGACAGCAAGGCGTTCGCCATCGCGTCGCCGGTTGCGGTGGTCCTCGCGCTGACGGCGGGTGCGGCCGCTATCGAGGCCGGGCGCCGGCTGGCAGGACGCTCGCTGACCGCGCTTGTGGCCGGAGGCGTGCTTGCGTCGACCGTGCTGGCGCTCGGGCACGTCACCCTCGCACCCCGCGACCGCCTGGAGGAGCTCGCTGAGATCGACGGGCGCTTCGCGGAAGCCGGCCCCACGCTCGTAGTCGACCGTGAGGCGTATGCGACGCGTTACCTCTTTCGCCACCTTGCGGCCGAGGGCGCCGCGGACCGCAACCTGCTGAGCCGGCCGATCCGGCTGCGAAGCGGCGTGCGAATCGAGCACGGCGAGGCGGCCGATGTTGACGAGTTCCACCCCGATTCGTTCGCCGACTTTCGTCTGCTCGTGGTCAGACGCTCGCCCCTGGGCAGCCGTCCGCCGGGCAATTTCAGCCTCGCGTGGAGCGGCCGCTGGTACGAGGTATGGCGCCGGACCGCCCGGGCGCCCATCGAGCATCTTTCGCTGAACAGCCGGGCCGCGCCCGGCGCGACGCCCGGCTGCGAGGAGCTGGCCCGGTTCGCGAGCCGCCACCACGGCGATCAGCTGCTGGTCGCGACCGCGCGAAGGCCGGTCGTGGTCCCCTTCTCAGGCTCCGTCTTGCCCACGGGATGGGTGGAGGCGACCAGCCTGCCGGGAGCGGCCGTGCCGGGCTCGAGCGGCACCGTGAGGGCTCTCGTGGTGCTCCCACGCGACGACACCTACGAGCTCGCGCTCGGCGGAACCGTGGCCGGGCGGGTTCACCTCAGCGTCGACGGTCGCGGGGTTGCCACGGAGCAGCACCGAATCAACAACGGGCCAAGCTATGAGCCGCTCGCCAAGCTCAGACTGGCCGCGGGCCGCCACAGAGTCGAGCTCCGCTTCGACGACGGCCCGCTGCTCGGCAAGGCGGGCCGGCACTTCAAGGTCGGGCCGCTCGCATTCGTGCCTGCCCGCGGCTATCCCCCGATGAGAACGCTGCCGGCTCGCGACTACCGGTCGCTCTGCGGCCAGGGGCTCGACTGGGTCGAGGCGATCCGGGCGGCGGACGTGCGACCGTTGTCTTCCGGTGTGGAAGCCCGTGCGGGCGGAGCATCACCGCCGCGCAGCTGACGGCGCAGAGCCTCGACGCCCGTGGCGATCGCCTCGCCGCTGGACGATGTGGTCGCCCAGTCGGTCCAGAAGGAGCGCGTGGCGCTCGCGGGCTTGATCGCGGGCGCGTCGAACTTGAGCCGTGTGGGGAGACGCAACGCGTCGCCGAGCACGACAGCCTCGCCCACGTCGAGCAGCGGCAGGACGTGAACCATTCCCGTCATCGAATCTGGCATCAGCTGCTCGACGACCTGCTGGTCGTTGTCGTTCGTGAGTCGCATGACGACGAAGTTGTTGCACTGGCTCAGCACCGTCCGGCTGACGTCGGCCGGCCGCTGACTCACGATGAGGATGGCGACGCCGTACTTCCGGCCCTCCTTCGCGATCTGCTCGAACGCGCGCAGGGCCTGGTGACGAATCGCGTCCCCGTTCTGAACCGAGGGGATATAGCGGTGCGCCTCGTCGCAGACGAGGCACAGCGGCGTGCGCTCGTCGGGGTCCATCCAGAACTGCACGTCGTAGAGAAGGCGGGCGATCACGCCGGTCACCACCGGCAAGGCCTCGGCCGGGACCTCCGAGAAGTCGATCACCTTGATTCCGGAGCGGTCGCCGTCGCAGCTCAGGAGGGAGTCCACGAGCTCCACCAGCCACGCGTTCTCGAGGCACTTCGCCGGCGGCGTGAAGATGAATCCGTAGCGACCGTCGGAGATTCGCGCCTCGAGGCGCGCGATAAAGCGCGTGAGGCGGCCGGCGAACACGCCCGGCACGACCTCTCCGCTCGGCTGCTTCAGGACCTTCTCGATGTCGTCCGAGCGCAGCCACTGGGCGAGGTTCTCGAGCCGGTATGGGACCGGCGAGTCCACCGTGATCGTGGCGGCTGTCTCCTCCAAACCCTCCTCGAGCAGCGCGGAGCGCCGCAACTTGTGGACGTGATCGCCGAGGCGCATCGCCTGGGTCGGCGCATCCGGGTCCGTGGCGTCGAGCACGAGGCTCAGGAGCTCGTCGCGCGTGAGCAGCCAGTAGGGGATGAAGACGGCGTCGTCAGCCGGCTCCTGGACGTCGTTCGGGCCTGCGACGCGGAAGCGCCGGGCGATCGGCGCCGCTCCGTTCTCCCCTCGGGCGAGCGGCTCGTACTCGCCGTGCAGGTCGAACACGACCACGTTCGCGTGCGGCAGCTGCGCCGCGCGGTCGAGTATGTGGGCGACCGCCCAGCTCTTCCCGGTCCCCGTATTCCCGAGCAGCGCGGCGTGGCGCTGGAAGAGCCGGTCGCCGTCGGCGATCGCTGGACCGTGAGGCTCGGCCACGAAGGAGCCGAGCCCGAGCCGATGGCCCTCGGGCACGGCGTCGCCGAGGGTCGACATGAGTCCGTGAAGCTCCTCCCCTTCGATCAGGCGGCAAGAGCCGCCGACCTGGGGGAAGTGATCGGCGCCGCGCTTGAACGCTTCGCTGCCGCCCCCGGGCCGGAACGTGCCCACGAGCGTCACCTCGGCGACCGCGCTCGTCAGCGCATCGACCAAGCCGACGAGCGACTCTCCCGCAGCGCGGCACTCGAGCGCGACCAGATCGGACACCGTGAGCCGCTCGAGCGCGGCGGGATCGGATATCTCCACGAGCACGCGGCCGAACTCGACCCTGGACACGCGCCCGATCAGCGCTCCGCTTCTCAGATCGACGATCAACCTGCCTCCTATTCCTCCAGCGCCGGCGCGCCGAACTGGTCACCCTCGGGGGAGTCCGCGAACGTGCCGAGCA
>WUUC01172858.1_pt1 | contig 15988 bp, 15 predicted proteins | sample 6278441 | NCBI WGS metagenome assembly WUUC01 (sample SAMN13675441, study PRJNA597444) | soil metagenome | isolation source: soil | place: USA: Washington | collected 2017-10
CCCGCTACACGAAAGTCCTCGGCTCCGCCGTCAACCCCGTCCTCCGCGAAGGCAACTCCGACCGCCGCGCCCCGAAGGCCGTCAAAGACTACGCCAGGAAACACCCGCACTCGATGGGCGCCTGGACCGCCACGTCCAAGACCGCCGTCGCCACCATGGGTAAGGACGACTTTTTCTCCAATGAGAAGTCAGTCACCGTCGACGCCGCGACCGACGTGAAGATCGAGTTCGTTCCTGCCGACGGCTCGCCGGCAAAAATCCTCAAGGAAAAGACCCCGCTCAAAGCCGGCGAAATCCTCGACGCCACCAAGCTCTCCAAGTCCGCACTTATCGCCTTCTTCGAGCAGCAAGTCGCCCGCGCCAAGGCCGAAGGCATCCTCTTCTCCGTCCACCTCAAGGCCACCATGATGAAGGTCTCCGACCCCATCATCTTCGGCCACGTCGTCCGCGTCTTCTTCAAAGACCTCTTCGCCAAACACGCCGCCACCTTCGCCGAACTCGGCGTCGATCTGAATAACGGCTTCGGCGACCTCCTCGCCAAAATCGAGAAACTCCCCGCCGACAAAAAGTCCGCCATCGAGGCCGACATCGCCGCCGCCTACCAGTCTGGCCCCGCCCTCGCCTACGTGAATTCCGACAAAGGCATCACCAATCTCCACGTGCCGAGCGACGTCATCATCGACGCCTCCATGCCCGCCATGATCCGCACCTCCGGCCAGATGTGGAACAAAGCCGGCAAACAACAAGACACCCTCTGCGTCATCCCCGACAGCTCCTATGCCGGCGTCTACGCCGCCACGATCGAGTACTGCAAAAAAGCCGGCGCCTTCGATCCCAAGACCATGGGCTCCGTCCCCAACGTCGGCCTCATGGCGCAGGCCGCCGAGGAATACGGCTCGCACAACAAGACCTTCACCGCCCCCGGCAAAGGAACCATCCGCGTCACCGATTCCTCCGGCAAACTTCTCCTCGAACACGCCGTCGACGAAGGCGACATCTGGCGCGCCTGCCAGACCAAGGACGCCCCCGTGCAAGACTGGGTCAAACTCGCGGTCAACCGTGCCCGCCTTTCGAATACGCCCGCCATCTTCTGGCTCGATAAGGCCCGCGCCCACGACGCCCAGATCATCGCCAAGGTCGAAAAATACCTCGCCGAGCACGACACCAAAGGCCTCGACATCTCGATCCGCCCGCCCGCCGAAGCCTGCCAGGTCACCCTCGAGCGCCTCGGCAAAGGCGAGGACACCATCAGCGTCACCGGCAACGTCCTCCGCGACTATCTCACCGATCTTTTCCCCATCCTCGAAGTCGGCACCAGCGCCAAGATGCTCTCCATCGTGCCCCTCATGAACGGCGGCGGCCTCTTCGAAACCGGCGCCGGCGGCTCCGCCCCAAAACACGTCCAGCAATTCACCGAGGAAAACTTCCTCCGCTGGGACAGCCTCGGCGAATTCTTCGCCCTCGCCGCCAGTTTCGAACACCTCGGCATCACGCAGAACCACGCCAAGGCCAAGGTCCTCGCCGACACCCTCGACGAAGCCAACGGCAAGTTCCTCGAAAACGACAAGAGCCCCGCCCGCAAAGTCGGCGCCGGCATCGATAACCGAGGCAGCCACTTCTACCTCGCCCTCTACTGGGCCCAGGCCCTCGCCGCGCAAAGCAAGGACGCCGAGCTGAAAAAGATCTTCACGCCCATCGCCGAGAAACTCACCGCGGGCGAAAAACAAATCGTGACCGAGCTCATCGCCGTCCAAGGCAAACCCGCCGACATCGGCGGCTACTACCGCCCCGACGACAAAAAAGCCTCCGCCGCCCTCCGCCCGAGCGCGACCCTGAATGCCATCCTGGCATTGCTCTAGCCGCCGGCTTCGCTTTCTACCCAATCCCCCTTAGGTGCACCATGGCCGCCGAATACCGGGTGCACCTGCGCTTCCATGAAATATCTTCTAGGCCGGTGCTACCTCCCACTAGCCGAACGAGCCGCTGACTTCTCTCTTCGCACACCCGGACGGTTCAAGGTGGCGGTCAAACTGCTCCGTGAAGATTTTGCTTTGGCTCAAGGCAAACGACGCGCGGAGTTAACTGCCGACAGAGCGTGGCGCTGCGTTCCCGCGTATCGTCAATTTCTCGCAGCGAAGGGCCTCGCATCGGCGCGTGGTCCGTTTGAGTCGCTGCCGGTGATGGAGAAGGACAACTACGTCCGTGCTTTTCCAACGGATCAGCGATGTGTTGGCGGCGATTTTCTTCAGGCCGGCGTGATGATCGACGAATCTTCGGGATCGACCGGCACTCCTTACAACTGGGTTCGAGGTAAACAAGAACGCGCGCTGCTCTGTCGTGAAGTCGCGAGTGCGCTTGCCTGGCGCTATGGCACCGGCCGGCGCATCGCCATCAACGCGTTCAGCATGGGCGCGTGGGCAACGGGCGTAAACATGGGTGAATCACTCGGCCTCTACACGGTCGTGAAGTCCACAGGGCCGGACCTGGAGAAAGTCCTCCACACATTGGAGTTCTTTGGGCCAAAGGTCGGTTACTTCATCTGCGGCTACCCGCCGTTCCTGAAACTGGTGCTCGATTCCATGTTGCAGCGGGGTTTTCCCGTTGAGCAGTACGAACTGCACGGCATTGTCGGCGGCGAAGGAATGACCGAGGGGTTTCGCCGCTATGTGCTGCGCCACTTCAAAACGTGTTACAGCGGCTACGGAGCATCGGACCTCAATCTCGGCATAGGTATTGAAACTCCGGAAGCCGTGCATGTGCGGGGATTACTCAACGACCACGCAGACGTGCGTGCAGCGCTTCTCCCGGGGGATCACCGCGTACCCATGGTCTTTCAGTACAATCCTTTTCGATACTACCTGGAGACAAACGAACGGGATGAGCTCATCGTGACGATGAACCATTCGCGCGTTCTTTCACCTCGCGTGCGCTACAACATCAAGGATGAGGCGCTCCTTATCCGGCGAACGGATCTGCTCACGAAACTCGCGGCTGCAGGGCACCCTATCCCTCGTCAGGGCTCACACTCACTGGATCTGCCCTATTTCCTGCTCTTTGGTCGCCGCGATCAGACCATCAGCATCATGGGCGCGAACATTTATCCCGAGGATATGGAGCGCGTGCTCTACGCGATCCCCGAAGTCGCCCTCGGTATGGCGTCTTTCACCATGAGCGTGGAAGAGAAAGCCGATGGAAACGTTTTCCCCCGGATTTGCATCGAATGGCAGACCGGCAGCCGTCCAACGATCCAGCCCGCCGAGCTGGCGCAGCGGATCGTCAACGACCTGTCAGCGCTTAACTCAGACTTCCGCAATGCCCGTGCCGAATACGCTGGCGCGCTCGATCTGAGCGTCGAATTGCATCCCTTCGGCGAAGGTCCGTTTGCCAACCGCGGCCGGCGGATAAAAAATCGCTACGTCACATGAGCCCTCAGGAAGGACACACGGTATTCGGCGCCAAAACAGGCGCTGTCCTCGTCCCTATCCTCATCGTAACGACCGCTTGCACCACGATTTTCCGCAGCGAGCAACAAGGTGACGCTGCGCGCGGTCGCGTAACCTTTCAACAAGGAGACCTCGGTGCGCCCTACCAAACAGGCGTGCCGTACGCGTACTTCATCGCGCTGATGGATCGTTATCCGACGGTCCTCGCGCGTGACTGGGAAGATATTCGCGCGCGTTACGGCCTGCTGGAGGGCGCCCAAACGCCCAAGGCACTTCCGCTGGGCTTCGCGTTGCGAGCGGACTTTCTCACCGGCACGCCCTTCCTGATGACGAACTGCGCGCTCTGCCATCAAGGAGAGATTGCTGGCCGGCGCATCGAAGGAATCGGCAATCGAAACTTGCGGCTGAACGCGATGGACAACGCGCTTTCCGAGATCGGCAGTCGAAGCGATTTCACGGCGGATGCCATGGTGGCCGCCGCTCGCGCAGCCGCGAAACGCGAAGGGATTTCGTGGAGCTGGCGAAGTGACGTCGCCGCACGCGAAGCCACCAAAAAAATCCGCGAGATCAGCTCGGGCCACACCACTCTTGACGCCGGTCCCGGCCGAAACACGCCCATCGAGTTCGCAAAAGCGGCCTGCAAGGTGCCTGTGGCTGCTCCTCATGGGTTCGTCAAATTTCCAGCCGTGTGGATGTTCAAGAAGCGCGAGAGCTTCGGATTCGACGGATCGTTGACCGGTGAACTCTGGCTTACGTCGTCATCGGTCGAGTTCAACAAAGGGATGTCCTCCCGTACAATTCTCGCTCAACCGGGAACTTGGCGCGACCTCTACGCGTATCTAAGTTCCCTTGAATCCCCGCCGTTCCCCAAGTCCATCGACAGCGACCTGGCCGGACGAGGACACCGCCTCTACGTCGAGAGTTGCGCACGGTGTCATGGGACCGTCGGTGCAAGTTATGTCGAAAAAATCGTTCCGCAGGAAATCGTAGGCACCGATCCGGACCGGCTTAACGCGGTGACAGACGATCTTGTCCAGGCACGAAACAAAACCCCGATCGGCGCCCGTACGCCTTTGGTAAAACAGGATGGCTACGTCGCGCCTCCTCTGGATGGAATCTGGGCCCGCGCGCCGTATTTGCACAATGGATCAGTCCCGACGCTGAGAGATTTGCTCCTCGCTCCCGGCGAGCGCCCGACAGGTTTTCCGGTGGGCAGCGGGACGGGCTACGATTTGGACAACGTAGGATTGGCCTCCACCCGTGAGCCGGGTCCCTCATCCGCAGCCTACGATTTCACCACGACTTCCGCTGGAGGCAGCAACGCCGGGCACATTTTTGGGACACGACTGCCGGACGAGGACAAGCGGGCTCTGCTGGAATTTCTAAAAACGCTCTAATGACGCAGAGCCCCGTCCAGTTGGAAACAGTGCACGACAGAAAAACCCTGCGCGAATTCGTGCGCTGCGCACCTCCGATCTACGGCCACTCGTCTCCGTGGATTCGTCCTTTGGACGCGATTATCCAGGACTTCCTCGACGAGAAAAAAAATCCGTTCTTCAGCGCTGGCAGCGGCCGCGCATTCATCGCGAGACGCGGGCACGTGGTGGCGGGCAGGATTCTTGTTCACGTATGGGAAAGGCATCGATCCTTGCACGATCAGCCCGTCGCTTACTTCGGGTTTTTCGAATGCGTGGATGACGACGCTGTTGCCCGGGCGCTCTTTGAAGCGGCTCGCCGCTATGCCAGGGAAAAGGGCTGCAGCCAGCTTCGCGGTCCAATCAACATGACCATGGCCCAGGAGATGGGCGCGTTGGTTGACGGGTTTTCCGCCCCACCGTCGATCGATATGGTTTTCACCGCCCCATGGTACCCTCGCCTGCTTGAGGCCAATGGCTTCAACACCTGCCTGCGCGCGAGTACATGGAAAAATTCGTCGCTGTCCGCCCTTCAAAGCGACCACCCGGCGCCTATCCACGACCCGCGGTTAACAGACGCGAAAATCACCTTCCGGACGATGAACTTCTTTGGCCGCAATGCCGAGATGGAGCAGATTCGTCAGGTCGTGAATTCCGCTTTTTTAGGCAACCCGGGGTTCGTTCCGATCACCCGGCCAGAGTGGGTGTTTCAACTCGGCCCGCTGCTGCCGCTCCTCGATCCTGCGATCGTCCAGATCGCCGAATCAAATGGAACGATGGTGGGCGTTTCGCTCGTGGTGCCCGATTTCAATGAGGTTTTGAAACGGGTGAACGGACGACTACTCCATCCCGCGATCTGGCGCTTCATCCGCCCCCGCTCAATTAGAGCCGCCACCATCATCCTTTTCGCGGTACGAAAACAGTTCCAGGCGCTCGGCATCAGCCGTCAGTTAAATCTCCGCTTGATGGACGCGCTCAGACTTCACGGCTACCGTTCGCTCTCGATCACGTGGATCGCCGATGAAAATAGCGCGAGCCTCGCTCAAGCCCGCGCGCTCGGCATGGAGCCCCTGCATCGCATCGCGCTCTACGAAACGAGCCTCAACTGAAATGACTCCGCTTCAAAGCCGCCTGCTCGAATCCGCCTCGCTCGCGCCATCCCCCCATAATACGCAGCCATGGCTTCTGCGTTTTCAAAACGACTCACTGGAGCTGTGGGCCAACCGCGACCGCATGCTCCCGGCGGCAGATCCGAAGAATGCCGATCTTCTCCACGCTGTCGGCGCTGCGCTCGAAAATTGCCTCCTGACCTTGGAACACCACGGGCAGCTCGGAAGCTATGTCTGCGCAGACACCTTTGGCCTCGATCGACCGATCATCCAGTTAACATGGAGCCATTCTCCCAACCCGCCCCAAACGACTGCGCTCTATCGCCAAATCCCTCTCCGCCAAACGTCACGCCGCCCCTTCGATGCCCGTCCCCTGACTCCTGAAATTGTCCAGCGACTCACGGCAGCGGTTCACCCTCCGTTCGTTCTCCGGATCGAAACACAGCCCGACGCAGTAAGGCGTATCCGTGAAATCGCGTCCGGTGCGGATGTGACACTCATGGGTGATCCAGGCATGAGCGCAGAGTTCTACCGCTGGATGCGGTTTAAGAAAAAAGAGGCGCGCTGGTTTCTTGATGGGTTGAACGCTGAATGCATGAACTGGTCCGCCATCGAAGCGTGGGTTGCCCGATACCTCTTGCGGCCAAAACCATTGGCTGCGTTACACCGCTTGCATCTATCGCGCCTGCTCTTCGGCCAGGTAAATCAGCAAGCGCCGCAGACGCCAGCCATCGCGTTGCTCTCGTGGAAACCTGACTCCAACGACAGCCTCGGAGGAAGAATCGAGGCTGGCCGCCAGCTCGAAAGGCTGTGGCTGACAGCCGCTGCAGACTCGCTTTGTACGCATCCACTCAGTTCAGCAGTGGATCTAGCAGAAAGCCGCCAGAAAATATTCGAGCACTTCGGCGTCGCCGAAGGCGAACAACACGTGAGCCTTTTCCGAATCGGCCATGCGCCTCGGACGCCGCGAAGTTACCGCCTGATGGCGGACGCGCTGCTCCAACCACCCAATTAATTAGCGTCTTCTTTTAGACAAAGTGGGCGCATTGCACGCCGGCGCGAACATCAGCGCGCTCAGCCCGATTTCTTCTTTGCCGCCAGCTTTTCGGCCGCGGTCTTCCGTTTGTGCAGCACGATCACATTCCCATCCGGATCGCGCACGCCGACCATCCGGCACATCGGAAAATCAAACGGCCCGATCGCAGGCTTTACCTTTTTCTTTTTCAGATGCGACAGTGCGCCGTCGAAGTCCGTCACCTCAAGCGTCGCCGTCGTTCCCTTCTTCGACGGCGGCCAGATCTTCGGCGCACAACCGACAGCGATGGTCCCTTTGCCGATATCGTACTCGACAAAGTTCGGGGTGAGCACGCGCGCCGGTTTCAGACAGAGCACACCTTCATAAAACTTCCGCGCCTTCTTGATGTTGGTCACGGCGTAGGCCGTAAACGCGATTTCTTTGTAGGTAATCATAAGTGAAGAGGTTCGCCGCGACAGACCCGCCCCTGCTGAAACTGATCCCAAGCAATTGTAGTCTCGGTAACAGATCAAAAGAGGATCGACCCCGCCATCGCTAACGCCTCTCAGGGCCGCGGCGAAGGCGTGCGAGCGTGGGACGAAGTCACCGTGAATTCGGGATGAACGTTGCAGCATCTCAGTCCGCCCAAGCCACGAACCCGAGCCGTGACCCTAGCCGCTTCCGACTAACGTCCAGCCACTCCTCAGGCACATCGCACACGCGATGACTCGAGATGCCGGCCACCCTCATTCCTGCTTCCAAGAAATTGGCCTAGCCTCGGTGCCCTAGCCGGTCCGGCGCGGCTCGCCCATTTTTTTATCGCGCAGTTTCAGAGCCGGAAGTGCGTCCCCGATAGCGAAAGGAGTCGAATCTGCGGAGCGCGTCAACGAGGGTCTTCCACGATGAAAATAGTCTACGCCCTCCTCGTGCTATTCGGCGCGGCCTACGGTTTTTTACTTCTAAACGTCTACCTCACCCAGAGCTCGATCCTCTACGCACCGACCTCTGAAACGCGTCCGAAATCCTCCCTGCTCTCATGGACCATCGGCGACCGTACCATCGGCTACGCTCGCGAAGTCGTCCAGCCGCGCACGATCTGGCTCATGCTCCACGGCAACGCTGGTCAGGCCGAGCACCGCGACTACGCGCTCACTCTGCTCGATCCAACCGATTCGCTCTACGTTCTCGAATATCCGGGCTTCGGGCTGCGCCTCGGCAAACCTTCCCGCGAGTCCATCAATGCGGCGGCACTCGAAGCCTACCGAATTTTGCGTACCCAAAATCCGGGCACGCCTATCGGCGTCATCGGCGAATCCATCGGCAGCGGCCCCGCCTGCGAACTCGCCCGCGCGTCGACTCCGCCCGACAAGATCGTCCTTCTCACGCCCTTCGACACTCTCGCCAACGTCGCTGCCGGCCACTTCCGCATGCTCCCCATTCGCCTCATGCTCCGCGACCGCTGGGACAACGTCGAAGCCCTCCGCGCCTACCGCGGCCCCGTGGAGATCTACGCGGCGATCGACGACCAAGTCGTCCCGTTCACACACGCCAAAGCGCTCGCCGACCAGCATGCCTGTGCGCTTTTTCGGACCCTTCTCGGCGGCCACAATGATTGGCTTCACAAAAACTCCGTCCGCATCGCACGCTGACCTCAAGTTAACGAAACCTTCCCATCCCGTTGCCGTCATATCCGCACAACGTGAACTCCCCAAAGAATTTCCTTATCGTGGTACTGGCCCTGACGAGCGTCACCGCTGGTGCCCTTGCGTGGCAGCAGTACCAGCGCGCTCAGCAAACCGTCGTCACTACGGCTTCGAATAACGACGATCTTCTCAAAAAACTCGCGGCCTCCGAGCGCCATGCCGCCGACCTCGAAGCCCGCCTCGCAGCCCTGGAATCCGCGCCGGCTCCCGACGCTCCGCTCGCTCCACCCAGCGACGCTATCGCCGCTGAACGCCGCGGCTCAGATCGCACACAAGGTCCCAATAACGCCCGCCGCGCCGAGGCGACGGCGCTCATGAACACCCCCGAGATCCAGCAGCTCATGGCCGTCCAACAAAAGGCCCACCTGGACAGTCGTTATGCCGCCCTCTTCAGGCAGCTCAATCTCTCCCCTGCGCAACTCGATACCTTTAAAAATCTCCTCCTCGAAAAACAAAACTCTCAACGCGATGTCATGATGGCGGCTCGCGAAAATGGCCTCAATCCCCGCGAAAACCGCGACGAACTCCAAAAGCTCGTCGCCGGCGCACACGCCGAAACGGACGCCGCAATTGTGGCCGCCATCGGTCAGGAAAAATTCGATCAATACCGCAGCTACGATTCCACCGGCAGTCAGCGCGCGTTGGTCGATCAACTAGGGCGCACGATGAGCTACTCCGCCACTCCGCTGAGCGAGTCGCAAAGCCAAGCCCTTGTACGAATCCTGGCGCAAGCCTCTCCTGCGACCAATACCATCACTGACAACCAGCGCAGCGCCCTCCCCGGACCTTTTTCCAGCAACGGCGGCCGCGTCACCATCACCGATGCGATGCTCGCGCAGGCCCAGACCGTCCTTTCGCCCGACCAAGTGAAAGTCCTTCAAGAGCAGCAGGCCGCGCAGCGAAGCGAACAGAAGCTTCGCGAGCTCATGCGCGCGCAAGCCCGAGCTGCCCGTCCGCCCGGCGAGTAAACGCCTCAAGCTCCAACGTGTCCCCACCGCCCTCAGTCACACCGCGGCCTTCGCCGCTTGCGCGTACTTGCCGATGATTCCATCGAACGATCCGTTCGTGAAAAAAATCACGATGCGTTCCTTTGTCCCCGTCTTCACCGGCAACGTCGAGCGTGTGAGCGCGTTCAACAGTGCGATGTTGCTTTCAGGCGCGTGCGCATCGACGCCTTGCGCCTCGAGTTGCTGCACGACTGCATCGCCGTCGAAGCGTTCATGCGCGCCCAGCTTCTCCGCGCGACTCACCGCGCCGAGATAAACTTCATCAGCCATCGCAAGCGCTCGGGTGAAGCCCGCCTGGAGCGTCTTGGTCCGCGCCGTATTGCTCCGCGGTTCGAACACCGCTGTGAGCAGCGCGCCTTTGAAACGCGCGCGAAACGACTGCAACGTTTCCGCCAGCGCTGTCGGATGATGCCCAAAGTCCTCGACGACTTTCAGCGTCGCGGCATTGACCAGCAATTCCTGACGCCGCTTGACCCCGCGAAACCGTGCGAGCGCCGCCACCGAAAACGTCGCTGGCTTCTCCGGCGAAACCGCCAGCGCCGCAGCCGTCGCCGCCATCGCCGCGTTGCGCGCATTATAGAGTCCCGGCGTCGTCCAATACACATCCGCCCAGACGTTGCCTTTCCATAAAAGCGTGAACGCCGCGCCCGCCTCATCTTCGGTGAAACCGGCGATGCGAACGTCATTGCCTTCGCCGATGCCGACTTTGATCACCCGCGTCCAGCCGAGTGAGCCCAGCGCACGTAGATTTTCGTCGTCGCCGTTCATCACGATCCAGCCGTTACGTGGCACGATCCGTGTGAGATGACTGAAAGTCCGCTGCACGTCCGCCAGATCGCGAAAGATGTCCGCGTGATCGAACTCTAGATTGTTCAACACCGCGATATGCGGCGCGTAGTGGATGAACTTACTGCGTTTGTCGAAAAACGCGCTGTCGTACTCATCGCCCTCAATCGCGAACGGATCGCCCGCCGCTCCAAGATGATTCCCCATCGGAGGATCCTGCGGCACGCCGCCGATCAAGAACCCTGGATCGCCCCCATTTTCGCGCAGCAAAAACGCCGTCAGCGCCGTCGTCGTCGTCTTCCCGTGCGTGCCCGCGATCACGATGTTCTTCCGTGTCTTCAGGACCGAATCATGTAAGAGCGCAGGCAACGACGTGAACGCTAGCGCACGCGTATCGAGCAACCACTCCACCTCGGGATTTCCACGCGACATCGCGTTCCCTATCACCACGAGGTCGGGCGCGAGCGTTTGCAACCGCGCCGGATCGTAGCCCTCGTGCAACGCGATCCCCGCCTCCGCGAGCACCGTGCTCATCGGCGGATAGACGCCCGCGTCAGCGCCGAGCACTTCATGCCCGGCCGCACGCGCCAAGAGCGCGGCATTCCCCATCGCCGTTCCGCAAATACCCATGAAATAGATTTTCATGATTTCAAATGCAGCCCCGCTAACGCGGCGGATAAAGGATAGGCGAGACCGGTGGGAGTGGGTACTAACTCCATAAGCGGGCGTAGCATAAAGCCGTCAGATTCGAGACCTCCTGCAACACTGGCAATGCACTTTCGGCACAAGTAAGCGCACGCTTATTTCAACCCGGCCACCTTCGCCAGCGAATGCGCGATCAAGACTCCAGAACATCGAGGAACGAGAAAACTGGTTATCAGAGTGGGGCGCCGTGCAACTCGCAGCTCGGCCAAATCGAATGCACCTGCAAGATGCACTCGAAATAGCCTCTAAGAGAACGCGCTCTTTTACTACGCTCTCATAAACAATAGCTTGGTTCAAAACGTTCACCTTGGCACAGCCGGTGCGAAAGTAGACCAGTCTGTAGATTCACCAGTCTGTAGATTCAACGACTCCGGCACGGAGACTTCCAGCCGTCGTCTAACCACAACCGTAATCCACCCTCCCATGTCCAAGTCACTCGCCCTAGCCGTCCTCGTTGTCGGCGCCGTCCTTCTTGTTTGGGGTATCAACTCTGCGAATTCAGCCGGCTCGGAAGTGAGCGAGGCGCTTACAGGCGCTCCCACCGACAAGAGCATTTGGCTAATCGCACTAGGTGCCCTTGGTGCTATCGCCGGAGCCGTCAGTCTCTTCCGCCGCCGCGCCTAATCGTCAACTCAGTTTCTCCCTCGGAACCTCAACCCTTAAAATAACAAAATATCATGAGCGCTACCACTGCCTCCTCCCAAACAGTCGACGATCTTAAGGCCCTCCTTCACGACGCTGAAGAAGCGCTTTCAGGCGCCGGTAATGTCGCCGAAGACAAGATCACCGAGCTTCGCGACCGCATGCGCGCCGCGCTCGAAAAAGGCGGCAACGCCTACCAACGTGCCCGTGAGTGCGCTAGCGAAAAGCTAGGCGAAGCCGATGTGTATGTTCGTTCTCATCCCTACCAAGCTATCGGCACCGCCGTGGCGGTTGGCGCGATCGTCGGCCTCCTTATAGGCCGTCGTCTTCCTTAATATCCGGGAAAGCGCCTTCTTCTCGTCGCTCATCGTTGATGAACACCTCTACTGCCGAATCTCCTCCTGCGGGCTTGGGCCGTCTGCACGCCAGTGCGGCTGTCTTCGCCCGCGGCGTCGATCATCGTGCTGAACTGGCCGCCATCGAACTAGTCGAAGCGCGGAACCAGGCGGCCGGATTATCGGGCCTGTATCTTATCGGCGGCGTTGTCGCGCTCCTTACGGGGGTGGCCATTAACTTCCTGGTAGCCGCGATTTGGTGGGATACTCCTCACCGCATTCTTGCAGTGGGATTGTTCACCGGATTGCAGGCTACAGTCGCCACAATCGCGATCGTCGCGGCTACACGCCGCATGCGCGAGTGGGCTCCACTTTCCCAAAGCTTTCAACAACTGAAAAAGGACGCTCAATGCCTACGCGAGCTGCTGACCTCCCCGCGCAATTAACCAACGACGAATTGGACGCGCGAAAAAAATACCTCGTACTTGCTTGTGCCTGCGACCGCGTCGAACTCGCTCTTGCCTGGCGTCCGCGCCCGAATACGCCCCTGAGCGCGTTATCGGGCCTCGTATCCGGTCCTTGGTTGCAGGTTGCCGCCGCGGCGCTCACGCCTCTGCTTCCACGCAAAATCCGAGCCGCTGCTTTCCTCTACCGCCTGTGGCGTTCCCGCCACTGACCGGCGCTTTTGCGTGTCGGACCCGCCTCGGAGAGCAAGGAAGAGTTTTTCAGCTGAAAGATTTACCGCAACCGCAGGTACTCTGCGCGTTGGGATTCTTGATCTCGAATCCTTTGCCCTGCAGCCCGTCGTCGAAGTCGACGTGTGAGCCGTTCAAATACGCAAGGCTCGCTGCATCCATGATGACCGCCACGCCTTCGCTTTCGAACTGAGTGTCATCGGGTTTCGGCTCGTCGAAAGACATACCGTATTGAAAGCCCGAGCAGCCACCCGACTCTACGAAGACGCGGAGGCGCTTCGCTGGAGAGTTTAAGTCATTTTGCATAATGCGCACTTGTGCGGCCGCGCGCGTACTGAGCGTAATCATGCGCGCAACGTAAGTCTGCGCATCGCTCTGTCAACGGACGCGGGTAGTCCAGCAACTTTCATGCTAGGGGCGCTCTGCGCACTTGCCAGTTCTCCTGCGCTCTCCTTTCCTTCGCATCATCGTGGCATCCCTCAAGCACATCTTCAACGAGCTGCACTACGAGTTGACCCGCAAGATCGCCGAGGGCGGCATGGGCATTGTATACGAGGCGACTCAGCGAGGCGCGGGAAACTTCCGAAAGGTAGTCGCGGTGAAACTCATCCGCGAGGAGTACTCCACCATTCCCGAATTCCAAAAAAATTTCATCGGCGAAGCGCGTCTCGTCGCGGATTTGATCCACACCAATATCGTGCAGACTTACCATCTCGGCCAAGTTGGCGGACAGTACTTCATGGTGATGGAATTTGTCCGAGGCATTCACCTTGAAAACGTCCTCGATCGGCATCGCGCGCTGAAAAAGCCCATCCCCGTCGATCTCGCCGCGTTCATCATTTCCCGCGTCGCGCGCGGCCTCGCCTATGCCCACACCAAACGCGATTCCGAGGGCCGCCACCTCAACATCGTTCACCGCGACATCGGTCCGAAAAACGTACTGCTTGCCTACGAAGGCGACGTGAAGCTCACCGACTTCGGCATAGCGAAGGCCCTCGACCTCATGTACAACGAGGAGGGCAAAGTCATCGCGGGCAAAGACGAGTACCTTTCCCCCGAACAGGCGAGCTACGCTGTCACGGATGCTCGCGCCGATCTCTTTCCCCTCGGCATCGTCCTCACCGAATTGCTTCTCGGCCGAAATATTTTCCGCTCCGCCGACCGCCTCGAATCCCGCCGCAACATCCTCACACTACCGATCCCTCGCTTCAGCACTCTGCGCCCCGAGATCGACGCGCGTCTCGAGGCGATTATCCAAAAAGCCCTCCAGCGCGACCGCGATAAACGTTACCAAAGCGCGGGCGAGATGCTCACCGACCTCGAAGTTTATCTCTATAGCGACCGCTACGGCCCGACCAATGAAAAGCTCGGGGTCTATCTCAAAGAGCTTATGGAGTACCACGAGCCCGGCGTCACCCCGACCCTTTCGCGTTTCCCTGCCCCGTCCACGATCTAGTCCCGACAATTATCAACACCGAGGCAGAACATGAGTGGACCTTCATTTAGTCAGGATCTCAGACAACGTCAGACGCAGTCACTCGTACTCGCGCCTCAACTACGCCACTCGCTGAAAATCCTCCAGGTCGCCGCCCTCGATCTGCGCTCCGTTATCCAGGAAGAATTACAGAACAACCCCACGCTCGAAGAGCTCCCGATGGAAGGCATTAGCCTCGACAAGGAGCGCGAAGCCGACGCCGCCGACACCCGAGATTCCAGCGAAAATGGCACCAGCGACGAGACCGATCGCCGCGAGGAAATGGATTTCTCCAAGGAGTTCGAAATACTCAACAAGCTCGACGAAGACTGGCGCGACTACATGTCCCAAGCCGGCGGAAGTCAGGCCTACACCTCCGAAGACGCGGAGAAACGTCAGCATTTTTTCGACTCCCTCGTCACGGAGACCTCACTGCAGGAACACCTGATCGGCCAAGCGGATCTCGCCGATCTTTCGACCGAAACGCAGGAAGCCATGCGTTACCTCATCGGCAGCCTCGATGACCGCGGCTTTCTCACACAAACGCCCAACGACATCGCGCTCCAAACCGGACTGCCTCTGGACGCGGTTCAACAGGCGGCAAAAATCCTCAAGGGCTTCGAACCCGCCGGCATCGGCTGCCAGACCCTCGAAGAGTGCCTGCTTCAACAGCTCGCCGCCAAAGGTCGCACCGACTCCCTCGCTTCGCGCATCGTCCGTGATTACTTTCAACTTCTCTCCCGCCGCCGCATCCCCGAGATCGCCCGCAAACTCGGCTCTCACATGGACGACGTGCAGATCGCCATTGAGGAAATCGGCACGCTCGATCCCGCGCCCGGCCGCCGCTTCGCCGATGATAGCAACCGAGTCGTCGTGCCCGACGTCACCGTTGAGAAGGACAGCGACAAATGGGTCATTCATCTTAACAGCGATTACATCCCACGCCTCCGCATTTCGAATACATACCGCGACCTCATCGCGAAAGGCAGTCTCTCTAAAGACGAGCGCGAATACCTCCGCGAGCGCATGCGCTCAGGAAAATTCCTGATCAACTCCATCGAACAGCGCCAACAGACCATCGAGCGCATCACTCGCGAAATCCTGAAAGTACAACACGAGTTTTTCGAAGAAGGCGTGTCGAAACTCCGACCGCTCACGATGACGCAGATCGCCGATGCCGTCGGTGTCCACGAGACGACCGTTAGCCGCGCCATCGCCAACAAGTTCATTAAGACGCCGCATGGCGTTTTCGACTTCAAATACTTCTTCACTCCCGGCTATCAAAACGACAACGGTGCTTCGGTCTCTAACACTAGCGTGAAGGAAATGATCAACGACCTGATCGCTGGCGAAGACCGTAGCCAGCCGCTCAGCGATCAGGAAATCGTCGCCAAGCTTCAAGAGAAGGGCATCAACATCGCCCGCCGCACTGTCGCCAAATATCGCGAAGAACTCGGCCTGCTCCCGAGCAACCTCCGCCGCGACTACACCTAAGTCTCGGGCTCACGGTGCCTGCCGAATCCTCAAGATTCGGAGTAGATCGGAGCGGAGCACTCTAAGTCCCGCGCCATCCAAGTGATCTAAGGAAGCGCTGATTTAATCGCATACGAGTTAAAGCCGGGAGCAAGGAAAGGCACATGGGTTGCTGGCGGTGAGGGC
>WUUC01129095.1_pt1 | contig 15986 bp, 16 predicted proteins | sample 6278441 | NCBI WGS metagenome assembly WUUC01 (sample SAMN13675441, study PRJNA597444) | soil metagenome | isolation source: soil | place: USA: Washington | collected 2017-10
TCGTCGCGCTCGGCGGCCGCGCCGCCGAGGAGCAGGTCTTCGGCGAGGGCTACTCGGGGGTCTCCTCCGACTTCGCCCGCGTCTACGCCGTCTGCACGCGGATGATCACCGAATTCGGGATGGGGGTCGCGCTCGACCACGACGGACCGCCGCCGATCGCGCTGCCGATCGACAAGTGGCACGTCTCCGACGCGACCCGGCGCGAGGTCGACCTGGCGGCGATGACCCTCGCCCGCGAGGCGCACCGCCGCGCCCGGGCGCTGCTGGCCGCCAATCGCGCCTGCCTCGACGCCGTCGCCGAGCAGGCGCTCGAGCGCGAGACCCTGAGCCGCGAGGAACTCGACGAGATCTTCGCCGCCCACGAGCTGCACTCCCTCGCCGAGCCGCGGGGCGGCGCCGCGATGGTGGCGATGACGCAGCGCCCCAACCCGACCGAGTAGCGCCGCACTTCCAACTCGTGGTTCCTTAGTCACCCAGGAAGTTAAAAAGGAACCATGCGATTTGGGATGCAGGTACGATCCTGGCTGTGCAGCCAGTTTCTGACGATTCCTTTCCTGACGATGCCCACTACTTCCCGCCCGGCCGCTCGCTGGCGCGGCGCGTCCACGGCGAGCGCTCGGTCGGGCTGCTCTACGGCCAGCGGGCGCTGCTGATCGGCGCCCTCGAACCGCTCACCTACACCGGCACGATGCTGAGCACCTCCTCGGGCGACTGGCCGTTCACCCGCCTCGCCCGCACCGCGAAGATCCAGGAGACGGTCTTCCTCGGCACCCGCGAGGAAGCCGACAAAGCGCTGGCCGCCGTGCATCGCCTGCACGAGCGGATCAAGGGCTCGCTGGCGCAGGCCGCCGGCGCCCACCCGGCCGGCGCCACCTACTCAGCCTTCGACCCGGAGCTGATGCTGTGGACGCTGGCGGTGATCGCCGACTCCGGCCGGGCGATGTACGAGGCGATGGTGCGGCCGCTGAGCGCCGCCGAGCGCGAGGACCTCTGGCAGGACTACGTCCTCTTCGGCGAGCTCTTCGGCCTGCCGGCGAGCTCGGTCCCCGGCAGCTACCGCGAGTTCGAGGCCTGGTTCGACGGCCGCCTCGCCTCCCCCGACCTGCGCGCGACCCCGCACGCGCTGGAGATGGCGCCGCTGGTCGCCTTCGAGCAGCCGGTTCCGCGGGCCGCCCGCGGCAACCTCGCGACCCAGAACCTGATCATCAAGGGGACGCTGCCGCCGCGGGTGCGGGAGATCTTCGGCATCCGCTGGAGCGGCGCCCACGAGGCCGCCTTCCGCTCCATCACCGCCGCCCACCGCGGCGCCCGCCCCGCCTTCCCGCGCCGGGTCCGCCGCGGTCGCAACGACGCCTTCTTCGACGTCGTCACCAAGGGCGAGCACCTGCGCGGCGGCACCGTGACGCCGCGGGTCCCGGCCTAGGTCCCGTCAGATCAAGCCGAGGCGGGCGGCCTGCGCGGCCGCCGCGGCACGCGAGGGCAGGCGCAGCTTGGTGCGGATGTTGGCGACGTGGCGATGCACGGTGTGGGGGCTGAGCACGAGCTGGTCGGCGATCTCGCGATCGCTGAGCCCGAGCGCGACCAGGCGCAGGACCTCGAGCTCGCGGGGGGAGAGGTCGGCCTCGGCGACCGCGGCGGCGTCAGCGGCGGATTCGACCTCGGCGTCGGGCTCCAGATCGAGCTCGGCCGGATCGACGCCGAGACCTTCGAGCGCGGCGCGGAGCGTTTCGCCCGTGCGCCCGAGCCAGGGGAAGTGGTCGGAGCCCTCGAGCGCGACGAAGGTGGCGCCAGGGATCCGGGTCGCGAGGTCCTGGCCGAGCCGGTAGGGAATCGCCCGGTCGCCGCGACGGTGGAGCACCAGCGCCGGCGCCTGAACCTGGCCGAGGCGATCGCTGACGTCGAAGGCGTAGATGCATTCGAGCGCCCGCGCCGCCAGCTCGGCCGAAGCCGACCGGCGCTGGAACTCGACGAAGGCCCTGCGCGCGGCCGGCGACGCCTCTGGCATGAAGACGTCGGTGAGGACGCGGGAGCCGACGCCCCAGTGACCACGAACGACGCCGACGATCGACTCGCGGGCGTCCGCGTCGGCGATTTCCGGCCCGCTCGCGTAGGTCCCGTACTCGACCAGTCGCCGGACCCGGTGCGGGTGGGCGACCGCGTAGGCGGTGGTGACCGGGCCACCCGAGGAAGCGGCGAAGAGGTCGGCCGACTCGGCCCCGACCGCGTCGATCACCCCGGCCAGGACCGCGACCTGGTCGTCGAGGCTGGTCGAGGGTGGCTGCGAGCGGTCGGAGAGGCCGGTCCCGGGGGCGTCGTAGCGGACCACGGTGCGGTGGCGGCCGAGCGCTTCCACGAAGGCACGGAAGGACGGGTCGCGCCAATTCATCTCGAGGTGGCTCATCCACCAGCCGCCGAGGACCAGCGGCGGGCCCTCCCCCACCACCGACCAGGCGACCTGGCGCCCGTCGACCGCCGTGAACTGGATCGACTGCTCGGCCATCGCGGCAGGCTACCGCTCGGGTGGCCGGTTCCGGCCAGGGCAGGTTGGCCGGTTCGGGCGAAGTCACAGCGACGCGCGGCTGGTCGAATGGGATCCCCACCGCGAAAGGAAAACGATGCCTCCCACCACCAAGTCCAAGCCCGACCCGACGATCCCCACCCCGGCCTTCCCGCCGATCCACCGGCACGGAAGCGAGGTGGAGGTCGAGGTCGCCGACAGCCGCTTCGGCGCCGCCATCTACGAGCCGTTCCTCTGGCTCGGCGAGAAGCGGGGGATGGCCGACCGCCGCCGGCGCCTGCTGGCCGGGGCCAGCGGCCGCGTGCTGGAGATCGGCGCCGGGACCGGCCTCAACCTCGCCCACTACCCGGCCCGGATCGAGGAGCTCGTCCTCGCCGAGCCCGCCACCGCGATGGCGGCGAAGATCGACCCGACCCACTTCGGCGGCAGCGCCCCGGTCAGCGTCGTCAACTCCCCGGCCGAGAAACTGCCCTTCGCCGACGACTCCTTCGATACGGTCGTCTCGACCATGGTCCTCTGCACCGTCACCGACCCCGAGCGCGCCGTCGAGGAGATCGTACGCGTACTGCGACCCGGCGGCAGCCTGCTCTTCTGCGAGCACGTCGAATCGGACTCGGCCCTGCTGAGCCGCGCCCAACGGCTGCTGGCGGCGCCATGGGCCGCCTTCGCCGAGGGCTGCCGCTGCGACCGCCGCACCCTGGAGACGATCGGGTCGCGGATGCGCGTCGCCTCGGCCAACCGCGAACGCTGGCGCGGCATGGCCCCGGTCGTGCGGCCGCTGGTACGGGGGCGGGCGGTGCTCGCATGACGGCGACGCTGACCGTCCCGGCCCGCTTCAACGGCCCGCGCGAGAGCGGCAACGGCGGCTACACCGCCGGGCTGCTCGCCGCCGAGCTGGCGGGGACCGCGGCGGTTTCGCTGCGCAGCCCGGTCCCGCTCGACACCCCGCTGGCGCTGGTCCACGAGGACGGGCGGGTGCGGGCCTTCGACGGCGAGACGCTGGTCGCCGAGGCGGAGCCGGTGGCACCGCTGGCGCTGGAGGTCCCGGAGGCGGTCTCCGCCGCCGCGGCGCGGCGCGCCGCCGCGGCCTACCCGCACCCGCACGACAGCCCTTTCGCCCGCTGCTTCGTCTGCGGCCCGGCCCGCGCGGACAGCTTCGGCGTCTTCGCCGGCGCGGTCGCGGGCCGCAACCTCGTCGCCACGCCCTGGACGCCGCCGCCGTGGACCACCGGCGAGGACGGCGCCGTCGCCCCCGAGTTCGTCTGGGCGGCGCTCGACTGCCCGACCTACTTCGCTGCCTATGGGGGCGAGATGCGGCTCGCCTTCATGGTCCGCCACTGCGTCGAGCTGCGGGCGCCGGTCAGCGCCGGAGTCGAGCACGTCGTGATGGCCTGGCCGCTGGCCCGCGAAGGCCGCAAAAGCTCCGCCGCCGCCGCCGTGCTCGACGCCGGCGGCGCCCTGCTGGCGCTGGGCGAGGCGCTGTTGGTCGAGCCCCGCGGGTACGAGGAATAGGATCGTGGGTAGATGAATCGCATGCGAAATCCCTCACGACTGCTGATCCTCTTCGCGCTGGCCCTGGCGCTGATCCTTCCCGCCAGCGCCGCCGCGGTCGAACGGACCGTCTCGGTCACTGCCGACGCGACGCTGAAGGTCCCGAACGACAGCGCCACCGTCGGCCTCTCGGCGAGCGTCGAACGGCGCACCAAGGGCGCGGCGCTGCGCGAGGTCTCCAAGCGTCTGCGCGGGGTGATCGCCGCGGTCCAGGAGATTCCCGGGGTCGAGGAGGGCGACGTCAAGACCGGCCGCATCTCGATCCGCAAGAGCTTCCGCGGCGAGCGCCCCGTCTACCGCGCCAGCGAGGGGATCGGCGTCACCCTGCACCAGCCTGACCGGGCCGGCGAGCTGATCGCCGCCGCGATCGGCGCCGGTGCCAGCGGCGTCAGCGGCCCGCGCTTCTTCGTCGGCGACACCGAAGCCGCCTACTCGGCCGCGCTCGCGGCCGCCTTCGACAAGGCGAAAGCCAAGGCGGCGACGCTCGCCGCACGGGCCGGGGCCGTGCTCGGGCCGGCGCTCAGCATCGCCGAGGGCGGGCAGGCGGAAATCCTCCCCGACTCCCTCGCCAAGGGCGGGCAGGAGGAATCGGCCGGTTGCGGCACCAGCACCGGCCCGGTCAAGCGCTGCGCCGCTCCCGCGCCGCCGACCAAGCCGGGCACCTCGACGGTGACCGCGACGGTCGGCGTCGTCTTCTCCCTCCAGTGAGTTCCCGCCCTTGATCTGGGTCGAAGTCTTCGCTGTCCTGCTGGTCAGCCACCTGGTCGGCGACTTCCTGCTGCAGACCGACTGGCAGGCCGCCCACAAGTACGGCGGCCTCGGCGCCGACCCGGTCCGCCGCCGCGCCCTGCTCTCCCACGTCACCACCTACATGCTGGCCTTCGTGCCGGCGCTGATCTGGATCGCCTCCGAAGCCGGGATCGGCCGCGCGATCCTCGCCGTGCTGATCATCGGCATCCCCCACTGGGTCCAGGACGACGGCCGCCTGCTCGACCTCTACATGGCCGTGGTCAAGGGGCTCTCGAAGGGCTCAGCCGGGCTGCGGGTCGCCGTCGACCAGTCCTTCCACGCCGTCATGCTTTTCCTCGCCGCCCTGATTCTCGCCAGCTAGCGGGTTCAGCGGCCCGCCCAGGGTCCAGACCTTGATCTGGTGGGCGCGGCCGCGGACGTCGCGGTCGCCGACCAGCAGCAGGTCGCCGGGGTCGACCTCGAGCGCCAGCCGGGTCGACTCGGCGACGAAGAGCTGGTGGCCGGAGCCTTTGGTCATCCCCTCCAGCCGCGCCGCCGTGTTGGTGGTGTCGCCGATCGCCGTGTACTCGATCCGCCGTTTGGAGCCGACCTGGCCCGACATCACGGTGCCGCTGTTGAGCCCGATCCCCATCGCGAAGCCGTCGCCGAAGCCTTCGCGGGCCATCCACTCGTTGAAGCGCGGCAACCGCACGTCGAGCATTTCGCGCGCCGCCGCCAGCGCCCGGTCGGCGTGGTTCTCCTGCCCGATCGGCGCCCCGAACACGGCCATGATCCCGTCCCCCATGTAAGCGACGAGGGTGCCGCCGTTGTCCATGATCGCGTCGCTCATCTCCTCCAGGTAATGGTTGAGGACGTTGATCACGTCTTCCGGGCGCATCGACTCGGAGAAGGTCGTGAACCCGCGCAGGTCGCTGAACAGCACCGTGCACTCTTTGCGCACGCCGCCGAAGCGGAGGTCGCCGTCGCCACGCTCGAGCACGTCGGCGACGACCGCCTCGGGGACGAAGCGGGCGAAGGTGTCGCGCACGCGCTGGCGCTCGAAGGCGTTGAGCACGTAGTTGACCGAGAGGGCGCCGGCCGCGGCGAGGATCAGCGCGAAGAGCGGGTAGACGACCGGCAGCACGGTCCCGGAGTTGAAGGCGAGCTGGGTCAAGCCGGCGTAGGCGATGCCCAGGGCCAGCGCGCTCAGCAACGCCGTCAGCGGCTTCAGCCGCAGGGTCACCGCCGCCGGCGCCGCCGCCATCAGCAGGATCAGGAGGAAGTCGACGAGGGCGCCGGAGGAGGACAGCGGGAAGTCGCTCTCGGCGGTCCAGACCGCGTTGGCCTGGATTTCGGGGCCCGACATCAGCTCGTTGCCCGAGGTCGAGGTCGGGTGTACGTCCTGCAGCGAGGGGGCGGTGGCGCCGACGATCACCGTCTTGCCGCGGAAGACCGAATCCGCCACCTTGCCTTCGAGCACCCGCGAGTAGGAGACGTTGCGGAGGGTTCCCGGCGGTCCGCGGTAGTCGATCCAGGCCTCGTCGCCGGCTTCGAACTCGCTCGGTTCGATCGTCTCGCCAGTGGTCGCTTCGGCGGTGGCGACGGCGAAGGTGACGAGGCCGTCGACCGAGTGGTGCATCTTGCGGATCGTGCCGCCGGGGTCGAGCTCGTAGTTGCCGTTGGCGGCGCGGGCGTCGAATTCGCGCAGGACTTCCTCGCCGCCGAAGACGTTCGTGCGGCCGCCGACTTCGACCTCGGTGGTCGAGAGCACGACTCCCCCCATGCGACCGATCGATTCGATCAGCGCCGTGTCCTCGCGCGGGGTGGTTTCCTCGGTGAACTGGATGTCGACGGCGACTACTTTCGCGCCCGCCGCGCGCAGACGGTCGATCACCCGCGCGTGCAGCGAGCGCGGGAACGGCCACTGCACCCCGAGATCGTTGAAGGTGACGTCGTCGACGCCGACGACGACGATGTCGTCGGGGCGCTCCTGAGTTCCGCGGACCGAGAAGCGGGCGTCGACGCTCTGCGCCTCCAGCGCCCGCATCAGGTTGGTCTCGTAGGCGACGATCGCCAGCAGCGCCGCCCCGAGGGCGACCAGCAGCATCGCCAGTTCGCGCCGGCGGCGAGGCGAGCGGGGTGCGCTCAACCTTCCTTCTTCGCCAGGTAGCTCTTGCCGGCCGCTAGCGAGAAGTTGGTGCCGGTGACGAAGTCACGGATGCTGACGACGCCCTTTTTGGTCTTGAAGAAGGTGCCGTTGCAGCGGTCTTCGGTCAGCCAGACGGTGCCGCGCACGGTCGCCGAGCCGTAGCTGCCTTCGGTGCGGAACTTGCCCTTGCCGCTGCCCCAGAGCTTGCGGCCGGACTTGCCGGAGGCGGTCGCGGCGGAGCCGCTCGCCCCCTTGCAGGAGCTGAAGTTGCCGCCGCGCAGTTTCAGCACGACGAGGCCGGCGCCCTCCTTCTGGGCGATCAGGAACTTGCCGCCGTAGAAGACCGCGGTCTGGGTTTCGCCGGCCTTGTTGACCGAGGTCAGCGTCACCTTGCCGTTGGTCGCATCGACGATCGAGCCGACCGGGATCTCCTCGTCAGCCGCCAGCGTTTTGAATTTGTTCTGGCCCGGGACCTTGACCTTGATCGTCCCCGACTGGGTGCCGGCGACCAGCAGTTCGCCGTTGACCGGCTGCAGTCCGGGGGTGGGCGGAGCGGGCGGGTTGGGCGCCGGTGGGCCGGGAGGCGCGGGCAGGCTGAAGCACTGCGAGAACTCGGAGACCTGTTCGAAGCTCTCGGGGATCACTTCGGTCGCGGTGGCGGTGATCACGCTCTGGCCTGCCGGCAGCTGGTCGAGGTCCGCGGTGGAGAACGAGAGGTTGCCGCCGGCATCGGCTTGCTGGGATGGCGAGGCGCCGAGGTAGGTCTCTCCCTCCCCAAAACCACTCGGGTCGCAACTGGTGTTGGCGTAGAAGTCGAAGGCGTAGGTGGCGTTCGGCGCGGCGCCGCTCAAAGTCCCGCTCACCGTCGTCGACCCGGCCGCAGTCGCCAGTCCGGTCAGCACCGGCGCCGGCACCTCGTCGTCGGCGAGGATCGCGATGCCGAGGCCGTTGTTGTCGAAGATCGAGTTGCCGAAGACGCCGGTGAGCGATTCACCACTGGCGATCGTCACCCCCGGGCCGCCGTTATGAGCGATCAGGTTCGAGCTTTCGATTTCCACCTCCTCGTCGAACCGGTCGCGGATTTCGGTGTCGATGGCGAGTGCTCCGACTTTGATCCCGCCGGCGCCGTTGCCCAGCGGTCCGCCGTTGGCGTCGGTGCCGATCAGGTTCCCGGTCACCTCGGTCCCGATCCCTTCGATCACCAGCCCGTACTCCTCGTTGCCGGAGATCACGTTGTCAGCGCAGCCCAAGCCACCGACGTTGACGTTTTCCACCGAGGCCCCCACGAGAACCCCGTTCACGTTGTCTCGGGTGGTGACACCGTCCAGCTCGGTGCCGATGTAGTCGTTGCAGAGGGTGACGTCTTCGCTGCCCTCGACGATCTCGACGCCGGGATTGAACCCCCCGATCGCCAGCCCTTCGATCACCACGTCGGAGGCGCCGGAGATTTCGAGGCCGTGGGAGGAGCCCTCGGCGGCGCCGGGGGTGAGGGCGACGCCGACTTCTCCGCCGGCGCCAACGGCGGTGCCGCCGTCGATTTCCACCGCCTCTTCGATCGGCGGCAACGACCCGAGGTCGATCAGGTCCACTTCGAGCTCGGCTCCGGCGATGATCCCCCCGAAGAAGATTTTGTCTTCCCCGGCAGTGTCGTTCGCCTGGATGATCGCCTCGCGAAACGAGCAGAACGAGGAGACGTTGAAGCAGGGTTCGAACTCGGATTCGTCCTTGTCTTCGATCGTCGTGACTTCGATCGTCAGCGCCGAGGCGAGCCCGGGCAGCACCATCAAGGCGACGAATGCGACAGCGAGCGTTGACGCAAGGCGTTTCAAAAGGATCGGGCACCTTATCCGAACATCCGTCCAACGCCAAAGACCCTTTATCGTGGCCCCCTTCGGATGGGCACGCTCGCACACCAGCTGAAGATCGGCATCAGTGCCCTGATGATCGACACCGAGAACCGCGACCTCGGGCTGCTCGGGGTGGCAAGGATCGGGACCTCGTTCGCCTCCTGGAGCTTCGCGATCGCGCTCGGCGTCTACGGGTTCGAGGCGCACGGGGTGCTCGGCGTCGGCATCGTCGCCCTGGTCCGGCTGCTGCCGGGAGCGATCGCCTCTCCGTTCATGGGGCTGCTCGCCGACCGCAACCCACGCCGCGACGTGCTCGTGCTCGCCAGCCTGGCGATGGCGGTCGTCCTCGCCGGAGCCGCCTTCGCCGCCGGCCAGGACGCCTCCGCCGACGTCGTCTTCGTCTTCCCCGCCCTCTTCGCGATCGCCCTCGCCGCCTACGTCCCGGCCGAGACGGCGCTCTTCCCGGTGCTCGCCCGCACCCCGCAGGAGCTCTCGGCCGGCAACGTCAACCACGCGGCGATGGAAAACGCCGGCTTCATCGTCGCCGCGGTCGCCAGCGGCCTGCTGCTGACCGCGACCTCGCCCGGCACCGTGTTCGCGGTCGCCGCCGCGGTCGCCGCCGTGGTCACGCTGCTGCTGGCGCTGGTGCGCCGCGACCGCCGCCCCGTCTACGAGGACGACGAGGAGTCGATCGGCGGCGTCCTGCGCGAAGCGACCCAGGGGGCGCGGGCGCTGCGCCGGCACCCCGGCCTGCGGCTCGCCTCGCTGACGCTGGTCGCCCTGCTCCTCTTCGAGGGCTTCGCCGACGTCATCCTCGTCACCCTGGCGCTGGAGCTGCTGCACCTGGAGGAGGGCAGCGTCGGCTTCCTCAACGCGGCCTGGGGGGTCGGGGCGATCGTCGGCGGGATCGGCCTGGCGCTGCTGCTCGACCGCGGCCACCTGGTGATCGCGATCGCCGGCGGCAGCCTCGCGATCGGCGCGGCGACGATGCTGCCCGGGTTCTGGCCCGAGGAGCTGACCTCCTACCTCGCCTGGTTCGGGATCGGGATCGGCTTCACCTTCGTCGAGGTGGCGGCGAAAACGCTGATGGGGCGGCTCGGCGACGACGAGACGATGGGGCGGCTGGTCAGCTCGCTGGAATCCGGCCGCCTGGCGGCCCAGGCGCTGGGCTCGCTGGGGGCGATCGTGCTGGTCGAACTGCTGCACCCCGACGGCGCCCTGATCGCGCTCGGCGCCCTGATGCCGGTCTTCGTCTTCCTCTGCTGGACGCGGCTGCGCGCCTACGAGGTCGGCGCCCCGGTCGCCGAGGAGCAGTACCAGCTGCTGCGCGGCAACTCGATCTTCGCGCCGCTGCCGATTGCCACCGTCGAGCGGCTCAGCCACGACCTCAGGGCGGTCGAGGTCCCGGCCGGCGAAGAGATCATCACCCAGGGCGACGTCGGCGACCGCTTCTACCTGATCGAGGCGGGCCAGGTGGAGGTCTTCGAACACGGCGAGTTCCGCCGCAACGAGGGCCCCGGCGAATCGTTCGGCGAGATCGCCCTGCTGCACGACGTGCCGCGCACGGCGACCGTCCGCGCCACCGCCCCGACCCGCCTGCAGGTGCTCGACCGCGAGCAGTTCCTGCTGGCGGTGGTCGGCCACCGCCGCAGCCAGCAGCTCGCCCGCTCGGTCAGCGAGGAACGGTGGCTGGTCCGCGACTGATCGCCGCGGCGGCGGCGCTGGTGACGGTGCTCCTCGCGGGGGCAGCCTTGGCGAGCCCGGCGCGGGCGGCGCTCAGCGCCGACTCGATGTATGACCCCGGCACCGTGGTGGCGATCGAGATGCAGCTGCCGCCGGACTCGGTGGCGGAACTGGAAGCCGAACCCGACGAGTACGTCGAAGGCACCTTCAGGGTCGCCGAGAGCGGCGGCACCCCCGGCACGCTCGGCCCCTACTCGAGCCCGCTCACGGTCGGGATCCGGCTCAAGGGCGGCCTCGGCTCGTTCCGTGACCTCGGCGGCAAGGCCGCCTTCAAGCTCAAGTTCAACGAGTTCGTCAAAGGCCAGAAATTCCTCGGGCTGAAGAAGCTGACCCTGAACAACATGGTCCAAGACCCCTCGATGGTCCACGAGGCGCTCGCCTACGACGCCTTCCGCGCCGTCGGTGTCGCCGCCCCCCACACCGGCTACGCCTACGTGTTCGTTAACGGGGTCGACTACGGGATCCACCTCAACCTCGAGACGCTGGACGACGTCGCCCTGGAAAAGCGCTTCGGGGCGCTCGAGGACGACCAGCATCTCTACGAGGGCGCCTACGGGACCGACGTCCTCCCGGGCGGCGCCGCGGCCTTCGAGGTCGACGAGGGGGACGAAGAGGACCGCTCCGACCTTGAGGCACTGATCGCCGCCGCCGCCGCGACCGAGCCCGGCTTGACGACGCGGATGGAGGCGGTCGCGGACCTCGAGCAGATGACGCGGATGTGGGGAGCCGAGCGCTATCTCGGCCACTGGGACGGCTACGCGGCCTCGAACGTCAACAACTACTACCTCTTCAGCGACGCCGCCGGGTCCTTCCAGATGCTGCCCTGGGGGGCCGACCAGACCCTGTTCGCCTGGTGGATGCCTTTCGCCAGCTCCGGCGGCGTGCTCTTCGAACAGTGCCTCGAGGAGGAGGCCTGCGCCACCGCCTACGTCGAGGCGCTGAAGGCGACGCGGGCCGCGGTTGCCGAGCTCGACCTGGAGGGCCAGGCGGACGAGATCGCCGATCTGCTGGCGCCCTGGCAGGCGAAGGAAATCGAGGAGTCCGCGCGGGCGCCATACGACGCCGAGGAGATCGGCGAGGGCCTCGGCGACACCACCTACTTCCTTCAGGCGCGGTCGAAAGCGCTGAACAAATGGCTGGGGATCGAGGAGCCGATCGTGATCGTCGACGCCCTGCCCGAGCCCGAGCTGCCCGTCACGTTGCCCTCCCCCGAACCAGCCCCGGAGCTCTCGCGGCGGCTCGAGGTCGACCGCTCCAAGCTCGGGCGCGGAGTGCTGATCACCCGGGTCGCGGCGCCGGGCGCGGGCACCGTGCGCCAGCTCGCCGCGATCACCACCAGCTCGGGGTCGGTGCAGGCCTGCGCCGCCCGCTCGCAGGTCACCGCCGCCGGCCCGACGACCCTGCGCTGCCGTCTCTCCGCCGCGGTCCGCAAGCGCCTGGCCGTGCGGCGGCTGGTCCTGCGGCTGGAGACCAGCTTCGAACCCGAGGCGGGAACCGCCCCGAGCTTCAGTGCATCGGTGGCAGTCCCCCGCCAAGGCTGAGTTTCCGGCGCGCTTGGTCGATCTCCCAGCCCCGGCGCGATCGCTTCGGGCGGCCGCGGAGCGCCGGGATAGGGTCGCCAGATGGCTCCTCGGCCGCCTGGGCAACTGTCTTTCCTCCCCCTTCTCGCGGCCTGCGTGGGTGGGTTCATCTTCGCCCACGACTTCGTCGCCGCCGGCATCATCGTCCCCGAGATCCAGGACCACTTCTCGGCCAGCCTCGGGTCGGCGCAGTGGGTGATCACGGGCTTCTCGATCGCGATCGCGCTCTCGGTGGTGCCGGCCGGCCGCCTGGTCGACGGCTTCGGGGCGGACAGGATCTTCGCCGCCGGCGCCTTCGCGTTCGCGGGAGCCTCGCTGCTGGTCGCCCTCGCTCCCGAGCTCTGGCTGCTGCTGGCGGCGCGCTTTCTCGAGGGCATCGCCGGAGGGCTGCTCTGGATCGCGGCCATCGCCCTGGTCTTCGACCACTACGGACCGCCGCGAGCCGCGACCGCCGGCGCCCTGATCGTCTTCGCCTCCGGGCTCGGCCTGGCGCTGGGGCCGGTCGACGCCGGCCTCCTGATCGAGTGGCTCGGATGGCGCGCCGCCTTCCTCTTCAACATCCCGATCTGCCTCGCCGTCGGCTTGGTGGTCCTGCGCAACCGATCCGAGCGCGTCAGCAAGGGAGACCGCTCGATCGACTGGACCGGGGTGGCGCTGCTCGCCGGGGCGCTGGTCGCCCTGCTGGTGACGCTGCGCTACGCGCCGGAGTGGGGCTGGGGCTCGGCCGAAGCGATCGCCGGCACCCTCGTCTCGTTGTTTCTGTTCGCCGCCTTCGTCCTGCAGCAGCGCGCCTGGGGCTACCGCGCCCTGGTGCCACCGGACATCGCCGCCAACCGCACCCTGGCGGTGGCACTCGCCTGCGAGGCGCTGCTGACCAGCAGCTACTTCGTCGTCATCTCCTTCGCGCCCCAGGTCTTCGCCAACGTGCTCGGGGCGGACTCGATCGAATCCGGGCTGATGCAGATGCCGACCATGGCCGCCTTCGCGCTGGGCGGGGTTCTGACCGGGGTGATCTTCACCGGGCTGCCGCCCTCGCTCACCGCGATCGCCGGTGGCGCCGTCTCCGCGGTCGGCGGCCTCGTCCTCGCCCTGATGCCCGACGACCCCACCTACCTCGCGCTGCTGCCCGGGCTACTGCTGATCGGCCTCGGGGTCGGGTCGCTGCTCGGGGCGCTGTTGACGATCGGGATCAGCGCCCTGCCCGAGGAGCGCAAGGGCCTTGCCGGCGGCCTCCTCTACACGGCGCAGCTGGCCGGCGGCGCGATCGTCCTCGCCGCGGCCACGGCGGTGGCGGCCGGGGTTTCAGACGGGGCCTCGGACGACGCCTTCGAAGGAGTGGTCCAGGGAGCGCAGAGCGCCTTCCTCTTCGGCGTCGCGGTCGCCGCGATCGGCATCCTCGTCGCCATCTTCGGCTTCAGGGCGGCGGCGCGCCGATGGGCGGTACTGGGCTCGAACCAGTGACCCCATCCTTGTAAGGGATGTGCTCTCCCAACTGAGCTAACCGCCCGGGTGCTCAGTGGAGGGTAAGCGCTTTTGTTCGGAGGGGTCGAACAAAAGCGCTAGGCGCTGCGATGATTCCGCCCGATGATCTCGCTGCCCCGCAACCACTTCATCGCGCTGATCGTCGGCGTCTGCATCCTCAGCGCCGCGATCGGCACCGGCGTGGCGCTGCTGGCCGAGACCGGGCCGGCGGGGCCAGCCGGCAAGCAGGGCCGGGCGGGACCGCCCGGGCCGGAAGGCCCGGAAGGGGCGTCGGGCGCGGCCGAGGTCGAAGGGTTCGAAGTCGAACTGGAAGAACTGCGGGGCGAGCTCGAAAGCGGCGGCGACGTCGGCGAACTCGAAAGCCGGGTCGAAGGGCTCGAAGAAGAAGTCGAAGGGCTCGGCGGCGTCACCTCCGAACTCTGCTCGGAACTCGACTTCTTCTGTTGAACCTCGGCCCCACCCGCTCCGTATAAGGGGCATGAAGAAGATCGCGGTCCTCGCCCTCACCCTCGGCGCCGTCCTGGCCGCCCCGGCCTCCGCGGCCGACAGCGCCCAGACCAGCGCCACCAAGCAGGTCGACGTCGTCAACTTCGCCTTCAAGCCGGGGACGCTGACCGTCGCCAAGGGCACCACGGTCGAGTTCGCGAACGAGGACGCGACCGCCCACACGGCGACCCGCAACGGCGGCGGCTTCGACAAGCGGATCGGCGCCGGCAGGACCGTCGCAGTCCGCTTCCAAAGCCGCGGCAGCTTCGCCTACCACTGCAAGATCCACCCGACGATGAAGGGCAAGATCGTCGTCCAGTAGCCTCGCCGGGGCCATGGATACCGCCATCCTCTGGCGCGCCGCGCTCGTGCAGCTGGCCGCCGTCGCCGTCCTCTCGCTGGCCCTCGCGCTCGCCCTCCCACACAGCTTCTTCGAGGACTACGGCTGGATCTCCGGTCCGCTCGCCTGGATCGTCTGCGCCGCGATCACCGCCCGCCTCCTGCGCCTGCCGACCGGCCCGACCATGCTCGGCGCCGTGCTCGCCGGCCTGCCCAGCCTGCTCTTCGTCCTGATCGGGCTGCACTGGGCCGGCGCGATCGTCGCCGTCGCCCTCTTCGCCGTCTGGTGCTCCCGGCTCAGGCCCGGCGCATCGCTCAGCCGAACTTAGCGCCGTATCAAGCGGGCTTCTTCAGGGCAAACCAGACGAAGGTCAGCGGCACGAAGACCCAGAACTGGGCGCGGGTGTAATAGCGCAGCTCGCTGCGCAGATCGACGCCGCGCAGCTCCGCCCGCAGCCGCCGCGGCGAGCGCAGCGAGATCGCGTGAAGCGCCAGCGGCACGTAGTTGATGCCGACACCGACTGCCCAGAGACCGAGCACGGTGCCGAAGGTCCCCGCCCCGGAGAGCAGCAGGAAGAGGCCGATGCCGATGCCGCCGATCGCGCCGAGGACGAACTCGGCGATGATGATCCGGCGGCGCCGGTCAGTGCCGCTGAGCGCGTGCATGTCGACGGCCGCCAAGCGGCGCACGTCGACGAGAGGATGGTGAGATCTCATGCATCTCCGCTACCCGGCTGCGGCAGGGGGGAACGTCGCCCAGCCCAGTGCGATGTGCGGGCAAAACGGCGGCCGGCCTGGGACTCCAGGGCTTCCTGCCAGTTCTTCGAGGGGACCCTGCGCGGTGCCAACGCCTCCGCCGCGTCCCTTTCGAATGTGTCTTTGGTCGGCGGGCGTTCTTGGGTGCTCAGACGACTACCGTGCTAACGAGCACGGCGCCGATTTTGCCACCGGCGAGCAGCGAGATAACCAGGTTCTGCTCGGGGGCGGTCGTCATTGCCCGCCGAGTGTACAAGCGCCCCGCTAGGGTGGCAACCGATGACCCTCAGCAACCACCACCGCGAGACCGCCCGCAAGATCCTCGCCCACCCGGCCAGCGGCAACGTCGAGTGGCGCCAGGTGCTCTCTCTGCTGGAGTCGATCGGCGAGGTGAGCGAGGAGCACAACGGCCACTTCAAGGTGACGGTCGGCCCCGAGACCGAGACCCTGCACCGACCCCACGGCAAGGACGTCGACGAGCAGATGATCGGCGACCTGCGGCGGCTGCTGACCCAGGCCGGCTACGCCGACGAGGACGCGGTGCCCGACAGCCGCGATCGCGACTACGGCGACAACCGCTGGGGCAAGCCCGAGTAGTCCTCAGGCGACCGGCGCGACCGCGTCGGCGTCGGCGTTGCGTCGCGCCATCAACCAGGCGAAGGCGCCGCCGGTGAACAGCATGAAGGTCGCGTAGACCGCGGCGGGTATGGCGACGGACGCCGCCAGCGAGGCGGCCACGGCGATCGCCAGGGCCGAGTTGTGGATGCCGAGCTCGAGCGCGATCGCGGTCGCCTGGCGGTCGTCGA
>WUUC01176653.1_pt1 | contig 15982 bp, 11 predicted proteins | sample 6278441 | NCBI WGS metagenome assembly WUUC01 (sample SAMN13675441, study PRJNA597444) | soil metagenome | isolation source: soil | place: USA: Washington | collected 2017-10
CAATCGGGTTCGTCGTTAGTATTGGTGGAGCAGGAACGGAATAAGGCATTGGCCCTTCAGCTTACGGAGACACGCCAGGCGCTGGAGGCAGAGCGGAAAAAAGTTATTGAACTTAACAATAGCCTGTCAGCAAGCGAAGCGGATTACCGCAACCTCCAGGAAAAATTGCAAGACCAGAAAAAGGAGCTGGAAAATCTAAACGAACGATTAACGCTGCAGTTTAAAAATCTAGCCAATGAAATTTTCGAAGATAAAAGCAAAAAATTTACAGACCAGAACAAATCGAACATGTTCGATTTGTTGAAACCGTTGGGAGAGAAAATTGTTGAATTTGAAAAGAAAGTAGAGGAAACGCATAAGCATAGCATTTCGCAAAACTCTGCCTTGCGTGAGCAACTTGAAAACCTTCAAAAACTCAATGTCACGATGACGCGCGAGGCTGAGAATCTCACACGCGCCCTTAAGGGTGATTCCAAAACGCAAGGTGCATGGGGCGAGTTTATATTGGAAAGTATTCTGGAAAAATCCGGATTGGAGCGTGATCGCGAATATTTTATTCAGGAATCATTTACTACGGAAGAAGGCAGGTTCAGACCGGACGTAATTATACGCCTTCCGGAAAACCGCCATGTGGTGATTGACTCGAAAGTAAGTTTAACGGCATACAACAATTTTGTCAATTCAAATTCCGAAGAGGAAAAGATCGTGGCGTTGAAAGCACACCTGTTATCTATTCATCAGCATTTGAAAGGACTCGGGAATAAAAACTACCAAAAGAACCTTTCCGATAGTAGCCTTGATTTTATTATCATGTTTATTCCCATTGAACCAGCCTATATTCTGGCCATTCAAAGTGATAAAACGTTATATGAAGATGCCTTGAGTAAACGAATAGTTTTCGTAAGTCCAACCTTGTTGATCCCTTCACTCCAATTGATTAAAAGCGTATGGAAACAGGAGCAGCAAAATCGCAATACAGCTGAAATCGTAAGGCAAGCTACGTCATTGTATGAAAAATTTACGGGCTTTACAGAAGACCTGTTGGACGTTGGCAATCACATAAAAAAGACACAGCTCGCATACGAAACTTCGATGAATAAACTGACGACAGGCACCGGTAATTTGGTTCGCAGGGTAGAAGAGTTCAAGAAGTTCGGTATCACGCCACAAAAAAATGTAGATCAGCGGCTTGTTGAGCGTGCCACGGATCAGGGTGATCTGTTTGAAAAGCCTTAACCCTTGATCGTTCGATAGGCTTGCGCGTGTTCGGCGATTAATCATAATGACTACATTTTTGTTTCGGGTATTAGTCCAACCTTGCCCGTCAATTTAAACAGGTGTGTAAAAACATAAATAAAACCCTACCTTTACTTTGATAGGTATTGCCTTGAAGACGGTATTAGTTCTATATTTGATATAACCTCAGTGCTATACCGCATGAAACTACTCAAACCAGTAGAGAAATATTTTGTTGATCAGTCTTTAGCATCCGATACATTTACCTATTATCGTTACAAGCTGTTGCTTAATGCTTCTATTTTTACAAGCCTGTTCTCATTTTGTTATTTGTTTATTAGCGTGCTAATTGAATTCCAACCCGGTATTCATTTCATGATTTTCAATGTTGCAGGTTTTTTGTTGTTGCCCTTCCTTATCAAGGCGCGTGTTAATTATATCTTGCTGGGCAACATTTATATTCTCATCGGCACAATGGCCGTTGTTATTCTTATTTATTATTCCGGTGGAAAGGACTCACCGGTTTTCCCCTGGCTTGCTGTCCCACCCGTATTGGCACTGCTCATTGTTAACCGGTTCTATGCTTATGTGTGGACGGGTATTACCTTGAGTTTTCTAACTGTTTTTATGTTGTATGCCTGGCACGGTCAACCGCTGAAAACTGAATACAATACAGCGTGGTCCATTCTCTTCATATCGCTATGCTCTTCCGGAATCATCCTTATTATTGTCATGATCTCTATGATCTTTGAAAATAATATGCGAAATGCCCTGGCCGAATCAGAAGCCAATAAAAAAGAACTTGCTGAAAAGAACAGCAGCCTTATAACCCATCAGGAAGAACTTCTTACCACCACTGAACAGTTACAAGAACTTCACGAAAAGAAGGATTATCTGCTGGAGATTATTGCGCATGATTTGAAATCGCCATTGGCCAATATACAGGCACTTATCGGCTTGCTTAAGATTGAAGGTCATGCAATTGACTCTACAGAAAGGCAGGTAATTGACCTGATCGTTGATTCGTCTAAAAAGGCGCAACGGTTAATTCAGAAAATTCTTAGCTCCGAAAATCTGGAAAATCTTACGTATGACCTCAACTTTAAACCGCACGATATTACCGCCATAATAAAAGATGCAATAACAGAAGTAAGAGAATTAGCCAGCAAGAAGAATATAAACATTCACTTTATAGTTGAAGAAGACAAAGAATATCTGGCCTTTACCGATAAGGTATATTTACTTCAGGTATATGAGAATCTTCTCAATAATGCGATTAAGTTCTCGCCCTTGGGCAAGCATATTTATGTAACTGTGAACATATCTGATCATACTATACGTACCGAGGTAAAGGATGAAGGACCGGGCATACCCAAAGAGGAAATGACCCTGTTGTTCAAAAAATTTAAAAAGCTTAGTAATAAACCTACGGCCGGTGAATCATCAACCGGCCTGGGGCTTTCTATTGTCAAACACTATACGGTGCTTTTGAATGGTAAAGTGTGGTGTGAGAGTGCACCTGGTGAAGGCTCTAATTTCATAGTAGAATTACCAATTCACGAATAATTATAAAAACCCCATACATGGATAAAAAAAAAGTAATCATCCTCGGCGGAGGCGTGGCTGGCATGAGTGCAGCGCACGAACTCGCTGAACGTGGATTTGAAGTTCACGTCTATGAAAGAGAGCCCCGTTATGTAGGCGGGAAGGCCCGGAGTGTAGATGTACCCGAAAGCGGCACTGAAACCCGTAACGATCTTCCGGGTGAACACGGGTTCAGGTTCTTTCCCGGGTTTTATCGACACGTAACCGACACCATGAAACGCATTCCTTTTAAGGATAACAAGCAAGGTGTATTTGATAATCTCGTTTCTACAACGCGTGTCATGATGGCACGTTTTGGAAAACCTCCTGTAATCACCATTGTGACTTTTCCTAAATCCTTAGATGATCTGAAAGTTCTTATCAATTCGCTGATCAATTCTGACACCGGACTTACGGCAAAGGATGCTGATTTTTTTGCAGAGAAATTATGGGAGTTAATGACAACCTGCTACGACCGGAGAAACAGTGACTACGAACGAATTGGTTGGTGGCAATTTATGGATGCCGACAATCAAAGCGAAGCTTTCCGTCAATATTTTGTTGGGGGCATTACCCGTACGCTTGTGGCGGCGCAGCCCAAAGAAGTAAGCTCAAAAACAGGTGGCGATATTCTTCTTCAACTCATCTTCCTGATGGGCGATCCAGAGGCTCACCCTGACCAGGTGCTCAATGGACCAACTAACGACGTGTGGTTATATCCCTGGCGTGATTATTTACAATCGATAGGTGTCTATTACAACCACGGTCACGAGATCACGAAGATTAGTACGGCAGAAGGTAAAATAGCGTCGGTTGAATTTAAGTGCGGTACAGAAACGAAAAACGTAACGGGTGATTACTTTCTTGGCGCAGTTCCCGTCGAGGTAATGGATAAGTTAATTACGCCCGACTTATTAAACCTTGATCCGGTGCTTGGCTATATTAATTCCCTGGCACCTGACACAGCATGGATGAACGGCATTCAGTTTTATTTGAATGAAGATGTTCAAATTACTCACGGCCATGTGATGTACACCGACTCACCGTGGGCACTTACATCTATTTCTCAAATTCAATTTTGGAAAAATTTCGATATCACTAAGTATGGCAACGGAAAAGTAAAAGGAATTCTTTCGGTCGATGTTTCAGACTGGGATACACCCGGGTTAAACGGGAAGGCCGCTAAGGAATGTACACGTGAAGAGATCAAGGAGGAGATCTGGCATCAGTTAAAGAAAAGTCTTGAGGACAATGGAACGTGCCTTCTTCGTGACGACATGATTGTTACTTGGTACCTCGATCGCGATATTGTTTTTGATCCGAAAGAAAAGACGACGAATGAGGAGCCGTTACTAGTTAATAAAGTTAATACGTGGTCACTTCGACCCGAAGCGTATACGGGCATTCCTAATTTTTTCCTGGCTTCTGATTATGTACGAACGTACACAGATCTTGCAACAATGGAAGGGGCAAATGAGGCCGCACGCCGCGCAGTCAATGCGATTCTCGAAGCCGCCGATTCAAAAAAACCGCACTGTAAAATCTGGAAACTGCATGAGCCTGGTATACTTGCCATTTACCGGTGGCATGATGAGCGGAGGTTTAAAAAAGGACTTCCGTGGACAAAGGATGTGCCGTTCCTCGTTCGCGTATTGCATTACATCAATCATTATGCACATAAACTGTTTACCGTATGACAACCTCTGCAACTGAAAAACGAAGAACCACTTTCGTAATAAGCGTAATGACAATTAGTATTTTAATACTTATTGTTGATAGCATTAAAAAAGAAGGCTGGATAAGTGCCGCATTTTGGGGCTATGGTTTTAGTGCTGTCTTTCTCGGTTATGCGTTATTGACCCGGGATAAAATTCTTCTGCGCTTCTTTCTGTTCACTGCAACAGCTGGCTTTGCAGAATTGTTTGCCGATAAGTGGCTGGTGGATTATACACAAACGTTGATTTATCCACACGATGAACCTATACTATTGAGTTCTCCTGCCTACATGCCATTTAGCTGGACGGTGGTGCTCATGGAGGTCGGTTACATCGGATGGCTTCTCGCACCGCGGTGGGGACTTTTAAAAGCCAGCATATTCCTATGTATTTTCGGGGCTGTACTGGTGCCGTTATATGAGACCTGGGCGATCAATGCAGGCTGGTGGCTCTATCAGAACACGCCAAAATTTTTTAATGTGCCTCAGTACGTTATTCTTGCGGAAGGATTACTGATGCTTACGATTCCCTTTATGCTTACAAAAGTTGAAAACTCGAAACCAACGACGATCATACTTTGGGGCCTTGTTGAGGGAGTGGTTATGTTGGTCGCGTGTTTTACTGCTTATTTTATTTTGGGATAAGAAAAGTTACAGGTTACAGGTTTCAAGTTATTACGTCAACCTGTAACCTGTAACTATCTAACCTCAAACGCCGGAGCATCTTTTGCATTAACTATTTTTTTCAACTGTTCTTTAATTTCGAGAATAGCGCGTTCAAGTTGTGGGTCAATGCCTTTCGCCATTGCAGACAAATCTTCGTCAACAGCAATATCGGGATCGACGCCATGACCTTCTTTAAACCAAGTGCCATCGAGATTATACATTCTGAAGGTTGGGACGGTTACAATACCACCATCAATTAATCGCGGCACGCCACTTATTCCGATCAATCCTCCCCACGTACGCGTTCCTATGATCGGTCCTAATTTGGCTTTGCGGAAATAATCAGGAAAAGCATCGCCACCAGACCCACTCCATCCATTGATCAACATTACTTTGGGACCGTAGTTGGCATACTGCGGCCATGGCCAGGTTTTGCCGTCGCGCGTTGCCCAACTCACAATGGGTGGACGATTTAGCATTTCAATAAAGCGATCGGGAATTTGTCCGCCGTTATTAAAACGCTCATCAATGATCATTGATTTTTTATTCCATTGCGCATTGAATTGACGGATTAGTTCATTCTGTCCATCAATGCCTGTGCTTCTTACATAGATGTAGCCTGCCTCTCCACCCGTGGCCTCGTCAACACGTTTCCGGTTCTTTTCGATCCATGCTAAATGTCGAAGACGTGCTTCATCATTTAACGTTTCTACAATTGTAGTTTTGGCACCATCCCAAGAGGGTTTAGTATTATAGGTGAGTTCGATCGTTCTCTTACCAAGGCCCTGAAAGGCTGAATAGGGATCACTTTGTGTTGTGAGGGGAACGCCGTTAACAGCAAGAATATAGTCGCCTTCTTTTACAGGAACACCCGGTAAGTTCAACGGTGATCGCGCCTCTGCATCCCACGGAGCTCCTTTAATAATTTGTTTAATTTTATAAAATGCGCCTTCGGCTTGCCAGTCAACGCCAAGGTACCCTACCGATTTGCGTTTTTCCTCTTCTTCTGTTCCACCAAACCGGTAAGTATGTGATGCGTTAAGTTCACCGATCATCTCGCCCAGTACAACATTTACTTCTTCGCGCGTTGCTGCACTTTCGAGCAAGTTGGTATACTGATCTTTCACGGCATTCCAATTCACACCGTGCATAGTTGGATCGTAAAAATAGTCACGCTCCAGACGCCAGGCATCCGTTAACAGCTGTCTCCATTCTGCCTTTGGATCAACGAACATTTCCATCTCGTTGACCCGGAGTGCTTTATCCATTTTTTGATTTTCCTCGGGCTTCACGACGGCAAATAGTTTGTCTTTGCTAACCAGAATTTTTTCGCCATTGGCGGATACCTGGTAAAAGTTCACATCATCAAGAATGGTTTTACTTTCGCGTTTATCAAGGTCGAAATAGAAAAGCCCATTCTTTTTATCGGTTGAGCCCGTGTTGGGATATTTTTGATAGAGAAGTTTGCCCTTTACGGTTTGAAGATTCCCATAATTACCGGCTTCCGGTGGCAGCATAATTAAACGTGATTCTATTCCGTCAATATCAATTTCGACAGGAGATTTTTTTTCGCTTTCTGTTTTTGGTTTTTTATCATCACCTTTCTTTTTGTCATTTTTTATATCTTCTGCCTTTTTATTTTCTGTTACCAAAACCGTATCATTTTTCGGATACAGCAACGAAACCGTAGTCCGTTTTAAGGTAATAACAGCAAGGTTGCTACTGTTTGGATAAATAAAAGTGTTGTCGATACTGCTATAAGCCGGTTCGAAATTCTGATTAGTAACCAGGAAAATATATTTTCCTTCTGCATCGAATACCGGTGAATAGGCATTGTAATAACCGCTAGTTACTTGGGTTAGCTTTTTTGTTTGGGTATCGTATAAAAATACAGCAAGGTGATAGTTATCAAGGTCTCTGGCGTACGTTATCCAGCGGCTGTCGGGAGACCAGCGCGCAGTAAAATTTTCATGATCGTCCTGTGTTGCACGTAATTGTTTGTCAATGAAAGTAAGTGTTGACGTTGGTAAATCATACACCTGAATTTTCATAGCCTTGTCTACAAACGCAATTTTCTTACTATCCGGAGACCAGAATAAATTATAGCGAAAACCTGCACCCAGTGACGTAAGTTTTCGCTCTTTGCCATTTTCCAAAAGCGTTAGTTCGTATTCGCCGGAGCGATCGCTCCAGTAGGCAATTTTTTTACCATCAGGCGACCAGGCAGGTGCACGCTCGGCAATGCCGGAGGTTTGGGTAAGATCTTTTACAAAGCCGTGTTCGGCAGGCAACGAAAACAATTCACCCCGGGCTTCGATCAAAACCCGATTGCCATCGGGAGCAATGGTGGCATGTTGAATGTAATCTGCTGCATTCACTAGCGCAGGCTTTGAAAAAATACCATCGGATACCAGTTCAATCTTTACTTCATTATAGGTGTCGGTTCGCAGACCATAAAGGAACATTTTTCCACCTTGTTCAAATACAATTTCATCGATGCCTAAGGAGGGGTAATGAACATCATTGTCAGTAAACTTAGTTAGCTGTCTGAAGGTTTTGGAGCTGAGGTCGTATGTCCATAAATTCATTTTGTTTTCAGTACCGCGATCGGAAACAAAATAAATGCTGTTTCCAAACCACATTGGGAATTCATCCCCGGCCATACTGTTCTTTGAAATATTTTCGGACGATAGATCCGTGAAATCAAAAATATGAATAGCTGCTACATTTCCTCCGCGGTACCTTTTCCAGGTTCTTCCAATTTGTGTTTCAAAAGTCAATGCAATTTTTTTGCCGTCGGGAGAAATTGTTCCATACTCCGCATAGGCCAGGGGTAGTTTTTCAGGCAATCCGCCCACAGCCGGTACTTTGAAAAATTTATTAAATCTTTCTTTTTCACTATCGCGGCCCGAAGCGAACAAGAGCGCCTGGCCGTCGGGATACCAATCGATCATGCGATCACTCATGCCATGATACGTAAGGCGTGTTACAGATCCCCCAAATGTGGGGATCGAGAATATGTCACGATTTCCGTCATAATTACCGGAAAAGGCGATCGTTTTTCCGTCAGGTGAAAACTTAGGAAAAGTCTCAACGCCAGGAGGAGAACTAAGTTTATAAGCTTTACCTCCTTGTTTTGGAACGACCCATAGATCGTTAGCATATGTAAAGACAATGTGTGTTTGTGAAACATCAGGATAACGGAATAGCCCGGCACTGATCTGGGCATTGGTATTAAGAAACAAAAAGAATGCAAGGAAAAATAAAAGGACTGGTCTCATCGTAGTAGGTTAATTAAGTCTCAATCGAATGTGAAGGTTTTTTTCGGAAATCTAAAATTTAGTTAACGGGTATCTTTCAGTCGTGGCTAATAAAATTCGTTTCAAATTCGCACATTTACATTTATAACTGTATTTCTGATGGCTGGTCTTTCTTTTAGTGTTTTGCGTTTTGGCAAAAAATACCGTCTTACAAACTACGGTGAGAAGCACGAATTTAGTATTGAAAATATTCTTGAAAACGGCGACTTTAAAGTAAAAGATTTGTTTACCCTGGAACACTATCATTTAAACGACCTGTTGGCCTACGGTAAAGGCAAAGATTTTTTACTCGAAGAACTGGAATGAGCGGCGTTCTGTAACACTAAAACGCAAAAAGTAAATTGCCGGGTTATTTTTTTGTACATTATTTAACCCGATAATTGTAAAATCATTATCCGTTGATATTATGCAAAAAATTTACCTGAGTGACTCCGGTCCAAAAGTTTCACCTGCTGTTTATGGATTTTACCGTTGGGAAGATGAGCTCAACACGGCGTCCGCAACCATGGAACGAATCGTTAGTCTCTGTATGGAATTGGGCATAAATACATTCGATCATGCCGACAGTTACGGTTCGTATCAATGTGAAGAGCTTTTTGGCAAAGTAATCAGCCAAAAATCTTTCAAACGGGATGACCTGGTGCTCTTTACTAAATGTGGACTGAAACTTCCCCATCGAAGCCAGCCCGGTGTTCGGGTAAAGCATTATGATACCTCTTCCCAACATATTTTGAAAAGCGTAGAGAATTCATTGAGCCGACTCAAAACGGACTATATCGATGTTTTTCTATTAGATCACCTTGATCCGATTTCAAATCTTGAGGAAACTGCAATTGCATTGGAGCAGTTAATAAAATCGGGGAAAGTTAAAAACATCGGTGTGTCAAGCTTTTCCGTGTTTCAGCATCAATTGTTAGCATCGTACTTGCATACGCCCATCGTATCGCATCATATTGAACTAAATCTGCTAAACACTTCTGCACTGGATAACGGCCAGATTGATTACATAAAACAACGCTACATGCGTCCGATTGTTTCGTCTCCGATGGCGAGCGGCCGCATAGCCGTGGGTACCGATAATGTAGCGGTGAGAGTGCGTGAAAAATTGCAGGAATTGAGTCACAAATACAGCGCGGATATCGAGTCGATTGCAGCTTCCTGGCTAATAAAACTCGGTGCCTTGCCATTGATTGGCACCAAAGATGAGCAACGGATACGCAATGTCGCGAACGCTTTTAGCATCAATCTAGATAATCAGGATTGGTATGAATTGTATAATGCTTCGCGCGGAGAATAGTTTTACTGCAAATTTATCAACACGCGACCAACCAACTCAAAGACCGTAATAAAAAGGAACATTTCGAACGTCACATGCGTTGTAAATGTCATTGGCATGAACAAAGTTTTCTGTGGGGTATTTCATCTTACCTAAAATTTTGCCAAGTTTAAGGGTCAAACTTTATTAACCTATGAAGCACATCGTAATCTATTTACTGGTTGTGATGGCAGGCCATGCCGTAGCGCAGAATCCTGACATGCCCTCCGATTTCTTAAGCAAAGATTTTCACAAAGAACGCAGGCAAAAATTGCGGGAGAAACTTCCGGCCAACTCGGTAGCTGTTTTCTTTGCAAATCCTGTGCGTAACCGTGCCAATGATGTGGACTACGTTTATCACCAGGATCCGGATTTCTTCTACCTTACCGGGTATCGTGAAACGGATGCTGTCTTGTTTGTATTCAAAACGCCACAGACTTCAAGCAACAGCAAACAATATGATGAAATAATTTTTGTAAGACCAAGAAATGAAAAAGCCGAAATGTGGACGGGCCGCAGACTTGGCGACGCCGGTGTTATTAGTCAGCTCGGGTTGAATCAGGCATTTAATAATACGGAGTTCAAAAAATATAATGTAGATTTTACAAAGTTTGATCAAGTTCTCTTTTTTGATTTTAAAAATGATGTACGTAACGAGCCTGCTGACTCGGCCGACTTGTATGATCTTATAGAACAGTTCAAAGCAAAAGTCAACTACCAACAAAAAAATATAAATCTTCCCGTTGAACCGCAGAAAAATAATATAAACCTCGTTGTACTTGACGGAATTATGGATGACCTACGCGGGATTAAAACCAAAGAAGAACTGGAAATGATACGTAAGGCGGTGAAAATTTCCTGCGCCGGACAAGTAGAAGTTATGAAGGCGATAAAGCCGGGCATGTCGGAACGTGAGGTCCAGGGCATTCATGAATTTGTGTTTAAGAAATATCAGGCTGAGGAGCTCGGTTATCCATCTATTGTAGGTGGTGGTCACAACGGTTGCATTCTTCATTATATAGAGAACTACAAACCCTCGATTACAAATAAAGAGCTGATTCTGATGGATCTTGGCGCGGAGTATCATGGCTATACGGCCGATATAACACGCACTATACCCGTGAGTGGAAAGTTTTCGCCGGAACAAAAGCAAATTTATGAACTCGTGTACAATGCGCAAAATGAAGCGATCAAGGCCTGTAAACCCGGAACATCCTTACCCGCGCTGGATGCAATTGCCCGTGGCATAATAAACAAAGGATTGAAGGATCTTGGGATCATTCCGGAAGTAACAACCAAACATACGTATTACCCGCACGGACTCGGCCATCACCTTGGACTGGACGTCCATGATCGCGGCAGCTATGCTACACTGCTCGAAAACATGGTGATTACCATAGAGCCTGGCATCTACATTCCGGAAAATAGTAAATGTGATAAAAAATGGTGGGGTATTTCCGTTCGTATTGAAGATGATATTTTACTTACTAAAGACGGGTACGAATTGCTTTCCGGTTCAGCGCCACGTACGGTAGAGGAAATTGAAAAGATCATGACGCTACCAAGTGCACTTGATGATTTTGTTTTGCCGGAGTTGAATAAATAATTTGAAAACCCATTAACAACTGATTGAATTTAGATTTCGTAGCACTGACTTTGAATTGAACAATCAAAATTGAAATAACATGCTTACCGACGTCAATCCCAAACTACCGATGCGTAATAAAGCTATTACACAGGACTTTTATCTGAACAAATTGGATTTTCACGAACTTGGAAGTGCTGATTTCGAGGGCTATCTAATGGTGCAAAGAGATAGCATTCAAATTCATTTTTTTGAGTTTAAAGAAATTGACCCTGGGGAAAATTACGGGCAGGTATATATTCGCACCGATAATATAGAAGACTTGTATCAAACAATGTTAGACAAGAAACTAAGTATACACCCATCGGGACATTTGCAAATTAAACCGTGGGGACAAAAGGAATTTTCGATGCTTGATCCCGACAATAATTTACTTACGTTCGGGCAGAGCGTATAGTGAAATCAGTGCTCAACCCTTCATTTCGAACTCATAATCGCATTCCAAACACCGACAAATTTTTTGTTCGGGAAAGAATATTCCGAAAAACAAAATCCGTAACGATGACGAAAAATTTTCAATAGATTTTTTCGGAAAATTGCGTTCAATTTTTGTTGACTTACATTGCGGGCAAGCGATCGCATTGTCGTCATCTAAAATCATATTGCTTTCTCCCATTAACGTTCTGGCATATGCTTCGTCTTTTGCGAACAGGTGAAGGCGTACGTTGAACATAATGAAATTTTGACCTGGGTAAAGATTGGACAAATTTTCTTCCGTTAAAAAGCAGGGAATGCCATGCGCATCGAGCTTTGACTGTGCAATGTTTGCGTCGATGGAATTGTCGAATTTTTGAAATACGATTATTTCTTGCTCAGGTTCCATTGAAGTTTCTACCTCATTCAAGTTACGTTTTTTCCAGGCATTTTCCCTATCCTGCTTTAAACGATGTCATCGAAATCGATCCCATCAGTGTTTTGTCATTAAAGAACTGGATCGGTTCGTTCGCCGTCGCTAATCCAAGGGTGTATAGCATAGGTAAGTAATGTTCAGGCGTAGGAATGGAAAGTTTAGCAGCAGAACCCAGGTTCTCATAATTTATTAGGGCCTTATGATCGCCCGCTGAGATCAGCGTTTTAAATTTTTCGTTCATGTCATTTGCCCAATCGTAACCATCATGCTGCATTTTCCAATCCAGGATGCCCAGGTTGTGTACCATATTTCCACTGCCTATAATTAAAACGCCTTTTTTTCGAAGTGCTGCCAATTCAGTGGCAAGCTCATAGTGGTATTGTGGCGGTTGCGTGTAGTCAATGCTGAGTTGCAGAACCGGTATGTTGGCTTCGGGATACATATGCTTCACTACCGACCAGGTTCCGTGATCAAGTCCCCACTCATGGTCCAGTCCGATTTTTGTTTTCTTAACAAGCGAAACAGTTTCCTTCGCTAACGAAGGACTGCCGGGTGCCGGATACTGCACATCAAACAACGGTTTGGGAAAACCATAAAAGTCATGAATCGTTTTCGGCATGTCCATAGCGGTAATGAAGGTACCCTTTGTGTACCAGTGCGCAGAAATAACAAGAACGGCTTTCGGTGCGCGCGTATCTTTACCAATGGATTGCCAGCGTTGACTGAATTCATTATCCTCAATGCCGTTCATAGGAGAACCGTGACCAACAAAGAAAACTGGCATGTTGTTTTCCTGTTCGCTGAGGCTATCACTGAATTTTTTTAAATCTTTTAATGTGTTCATGGTGAAGAGTCCGCCCAGGACGTGTTGGATAAATTCTGCACGAAGCATCGTATTAAATTAACAGCTATTTGAACAATTGTAACTATTTCCGGACAAAATCGGAAATACGTTACGCTTTCGTAAACTCGGCGAGTATTTCCAATTTTACTTCATCGCTCACCACGACACTGCCCGCTTCGGTAAGGGCGTTCCAGGTTAAACCAAAATCCTGACGATTTAGTTTGCCGGTTATTTCAAAAGCAGCAACATCAAAATTGCCACCGAATCCTTTCACCGTACCGTTATATTCAACGTCAAGCTTTACTTCTTTTGTTACGCCGCGAATGGTGAAGTCACCCACCAATAAAAATTTATCATCTGTTCGTTTTGTGAACGATGTCGAGACGAAGGTAATTTTTGGATGCGTGGCAGCATCAAAAAAATCGGCTGATTTAAGGTGCCCGTCGCGTTGTTCACTCTTTGTATCAACACTGTTTACATCGGCCTCGAACGAGATTCGTGCGTCGCTGAAATCATCCTTTGCAGTTTCCACCGTGGCGGAATAGGTATTAAAGTGGCCCGTAACCGTTGAAATTACAAGGTGTCTTACCTTGAATTTTACTTCTGAATGTGCGGTATCAATTTTCCAGGATGTCATAATGGTATCATTTAATTGTTATTACTATTGTTGTATATACAACGAATAATCGAACAAAGAGTTACATTTCTTACTTGAATAGTTTCATTTTAATACGTCTATCCTATTTTTTCAGCGATTTTGAGGTAATTTCAAGTGTTTATTAATGACCTATGCGCATCCCATTACTCCTATTTTTATTAATTCCCACAGTTTGTACATCCCAGGGAATAACAGCCGGTCAACAGAAGGCGCTTAACAATTATGTAGCCTATGCTAATCAGTCTGCCGATGAAGTCATAGTAGTTGTAAAAAGTATAATAGACTACTATCCAAAAATTGCGCGCAAGAATGTGCTCATACGGTATACCTGCCCGACGCAACCGGAAGTGTATTATTTAAATCAGGCCGTAAAAGAAAGTGCCACACTCGGTTCATTGGCTACGGTGCTTAATACCTCGTTGAATGGATTACACGGAGTTGCGATACAGATCGATGAAAAATGTAAAGCGCTCGAGACGTATCATAAACTTGAAGACTATAAGCAGGATAATTTTGCTAAAGCTGAATTGTTAATAGCCGAACTTCAACGGTTGATCGTTGTTTATCGATTACAACAAACGGAGTTGACGACAATCCTGGGGTCGACGTATAAGAAATTAAGTAAACTGTCGGCTACAAACCAATATAACAAAACTGATCTGCAAATGGTCCGACAAATTGAGCATGAACGCGAATTCATAAACTCATGGACGTTTAACCTTAAGGAAGAACTGCATACCGGATGGCCAGTCGATAAACTTGAACAGGATATTTCTGAAACCGACGCGCAATTAAGGACTTTTGAATCGAATTCACCAATCCTGAAGTATCCGGCCTCAAGCATGTACGGTTCTTTTAAAGAATCACTGGCAGCCATAATAAAAATAAAAAGAAGTGGTCTTGACGGATACAATTTCGAAGCAAAGAAATCAGACCGGCATAGTAACACGACTTACCTCGACCTGATCAATTATTTTAATGGCGCGCTCGTTGCTGATCACAATACATTTGTTGAGTTTTCAGAACGCGATGGATACTTTGGATTGAAAAGCATTAAGTACATTCCTGCGTTTGAAATACGATCAACGGTAGAACTTGCTGCGGTTGATGTAAGGCCTTTTCAGTCGATTGATTATGTACCCCTACAAGTTAGTGTTCAAAAAATCCCTATTTCAAAAACTACGTTCGTCGCATTAACGAATTACGTTGATTTTATAAACGAGACGTTGCGACAGGTTGACTATCTCCAACGCCTGGTGAATAACTTGAATTCAAGTACACCCTATTACAGAGACATCACTTCGTTTAAGGGTAAAGGCGGATTGTCCTACACGTATAGCAACTTTGAATTACCTTTATCACGTTATCAAACCACCATCGCGGAAAGCAAAGGCATTCCATCTGACTATGTGAAGTCGTTAAACGATCAGACGCAGGTACTTCTGAATATTCTTAAAGAAATGGATCAGTTGAGCGCATTATTGGAAACAGAGACGAAAGAGAAGCGTTATGAGAATGATAACCTGAAAAAAATTGATGAAACAATTGCGCGAAATGCTGTTCTAGTACAGATAATTGACGATAAAAAAGAACGGTTGTATGATGATGTTCGGCGCATATATAATTCCTATCCCGTTGCAAATCCTTCGAATTCATGGTATGTATCCGGTAAAGCGTTGCAAATGTTGGCCGACTACGACCATGAAGCCTTATTCAAAGCAAAACTTTTTTATGGCGGAGAAACGGGCACCATCGTTTCAACTGTGAAAATTGATCAGGCCGTGCGCGAGGTAATTGCCAATGAATACGCTAACATGAAGGGGATTGAAAAAATCGGCAGGTCAAACGGGCTTTGTCCGTATACGCCGTATGAAGATTTACCGGTGACGTCAAAATTGCTGAGTGAAAAACTTGTTGCACTTAAGTTGCCCACAGCTTCAGGTCATCGGCATCCCTATCACGATATGGTGTACCACTATAATGATATCGTGAATTACTTGAACAAGTTTAGTGAATTATCAAAAGACGTTATGATCTTGAAGACCATACGACAACCAGAACTATTTGATAATGGTCGTGTAGACCGTGTAAAGGGAACATCACCGAATAGTCCAAACCAGGCCGTGGTGAATTCGCCCGTTGTTATCCCG
>WUUC01164786.1_pt1 | contig 15980 bp, 8 predicted proteins | sample 6278441 | NCBI WGS metagenome assembly WUUC01 (sample SAMN13675441, study PRJNA597444) | soil metagenome | isolation source: soil | place: USA: Washington | collected 2017-10
GCCCCGAGCGGCCCGCCTCGCCCAGCGCGGAGACCAACGCGAGCAGCGTGGCGGGGCCGTCCGGCTGGGCGAGCACGAAATCGCGGGCCCGTGCGGGTGAGTACTCGCCCGCGCCGGGAGCGAGCTCGACTGGGTCGCTGCGGGTGGTCAGCGCCGGCACGGTGGACCAGAACCCGGCACCGTACAGCTGGGCCGGCCGCAGGCCCAGGTAGTCGGCCGGGTCCGTGGTGACGATGGCGTGGGTCAGCTGGTTTCCCTCGCGCGTGCCGTTGGCCTCCCGGCCGAGGTAGACGCCGGACGCGGTCGCCAAATGCCCGGTGGCCCACATGTGCGCGAAGGACGGCGGGTACTGCTCGACCGGACGGCGGTCGGCCATCCAGCGGGACGGCGGCTCGTACAGCAGGTTGTCCTTGACCATCATCTCGGCCGCGGCGACCCCGTCGCTGGACCGGGCCTGGAACTGGAGACCGGCGGTGCCACGCAGGCCCTGGCGGGGCCGGCAGTCGGTGTAGATGAGGGTCTCGAACCGGCCGGTCATCGGTCGGCCCGGCTGCGCGGCACCACGTTGTACTCGCTCAGCAGCCACAGCAGCGGCTCTTCGACCCGGAACGGGCGAACCCCGCGGACGTCGACCGTGTTCGCGTCGTAGTCCGGCTCCGCGCCCAGCGACGACACGGCGAAGTAGCGGAACTTCTGGTAATTGTGTACGAAATGGAGGTCGATCTCGGCTGCGCCCCAGTCGTGCAGCAGCGCGCGGACGTGCTCGTGGGTGCCCCGACCGCCCTGCTCGTCGTAGTACGCACCCGGCGTGGGCCGGCTCACCAGCGGATGGTCCGGGCCGAGGACGTCGAAGAACGCGTCGATCTTCGCGAACGCCACGGCCACGGGAATGGGGATATTGCGGCGCCCACCGAGCCGGTGGCTGATCCGCAGGTTTTCGGTCACCCTGTTGACCACGTCGATCGTCCCGGCCTCGGCGTCGACGGCCGAGGCGGGCAGCCGGATCCGGTCCCGCGCCTGCGGGATCATGAACGGATCGAGCAGCAGGATCAGCGCGTCCGCGGCACCCAGGTATCGGAGATTGTCGACGGAGTCCTGGGCGCCCAGATCCTCGCCCGCGGTGTCGAAGAACGACAGATAGGTGGTCTGGTAGCCGGTGACCCGCCGCTGCCGCCAGCCGAACACGATCGGCTCCCGCCGGCCCTCCAGCGCGGCGTTGGTCCGCTGGTAGAGACCGCCATCGGGAAACAGGTCGCCGGCCGGGTCCAGGAAATCCTGGCCCCCACCCGTCTCGGCCTGGAACTGGCCATCTCCGATGAGCCGGACGTCGGCGTCGAACTGCCGGCCCAGGCCGTGCCGCAGCTGGTACGAGAGCACCTTGAGATAGACGCTCTTGCCGGTGTGGCGTGCTCCGACCACGGCGATCAGCGGGCTGTCGTTTTCGCCGAAGCCGGCCGGCAGGCGGCTGTGGCAGTTCGGGCACACCTTGAGCCCGGACTCTCCGGTGCAGTGTGGGCACCGCGCCGCCGCGGCGACCCGCAGCCCGCCGCCGGGTCCGGGAAACGACGGCAGCACCATCTCCTTGATGCCGATGGCCTGCGCGCGGTGATCGTCCCACTGTGGCTGGCACGGTTGGCGGCCGGGCGCCGGGCGCCCGGTGCACCGGAACCAGGGCTTCCTGGTGTCGATTTTCACGTAGCAGTAGGGGCAGGACCGCCTGGCCATCTCAGGACACCTTCATCTCGTCGACCGGATCGATGACGCGCAGCCCAGCGGGCTGCACCACGAAGCAGCGCACCCAGAACGGCTTGGACAGTCTGGAGGGCAGGGCGAACTCCGCCTCCCAGACGACGCCGGGACGCAGGGCCAACCCGCTGACGTGCTCGAGCAGCCGGCCCTGGTCCGGACGGGTCGGCATGGCCAGTCCGGCCGCCGCGACCAGCCGCAGTTCCACGCCGTCGCACGGCCGGTCGGCCTCGACCCGCAGCAACCGCCGCCGGTTGAACGGGTTGATCGAGCCGGGCGGGCGCACCAAGTGATACGAGATGGTGGCCTCGACGCCCTCGACCGTCACCGATACGGGGGCGGAAAGCGTCTCGCTGCCGTGCCCTCGGGTCAGCGTCCGGACCGAGACCCGGCCGCCGGCCGACCCGACCTGGATCCGGCAGCCCGACTCCGCAAACTGGCCCCGGGTCAGCCTGCGGCTGGTCGGGGCGCCGCGCGTCGGTGTGAAGGTGACCTCGGCCAGGCTTACGGATGGTGGCCACTCCCAGGCCACGGTGGCCTCGTTGCCGGTGCGCCGGACCACCAGCCGGCGCACGGGCTCAGTCACCCCCACGGTGATCGGCTCGCCTACCACGGCCGTGCCGGCCGCGGCGTCGATCGTGAACGGGGTGAGGAAGAAGGTCCCGCTCGCAACCGTGGCTTCGAACAGGGTTTCGCCGCCCTGCGCCAGACGGTCGCCGATCAGCGGCTCGCCGAACGCCTCCATCTCGTCGCGGGGCACGGTGGCCCCGTCCGCCCAGGGTGGGCGCAGGTCCGACCGTCGGACCGAGACTGTCCCCGCGGCGGGCGTCTGCCAGGCCACGTGCGCGGTGGCGGTGCTCGCATCGACCGCGGTGGCGTGTGCCCGCACCTTCCGCACGTACGACGGAGCATCGTCCCGGATCGCCGCCTTGGCAACCGCCATCTGGGAGGTCACCTCGGAGCCGTGCTCGTCCCGGTAGACGGCGACGATGCCGTAGAAGCGGTCCAGCCCGTCTCCGGTTACGGCGTCGGACAGCCCGGCGAGGGTGGCCGGCACCGGCTCCCCATCGTCCGGGGAGGTCGGTCCACGGCCGAGGGTGCGGCGGACCCGGACGGCCTCCGCGGCCGGATGCGCTCGCCAGGCGCAGGAGATGTCGTTGCCGCGCACCCACACCTGCACAGCCGTCACGGGCGGCAGGACGCGCGCCACCGCGGACGCCGGCCGGGACCAGGCGCCGCCCACGGTGGCGAAGACGCTGTAGTGCATTTCCCGGCCCGGGGGCGCACCGGCGTCCGTCACCTCGGTCTCGGTGCCTTCAGCGACCGTGTCACCGTCACCCGCGGCCCGCGGCGGGTGCTCCGCGCGAACCACCCGGTAGCGCACCTCGGCGGTGGCGGGCGGTGCGGTCCAGGCCAACCGGATCTGCGCCGCCTGTACCCGGACGACCAGGTCGCACGGTGGCGGCGGCGCCAGCGTATGCAGCCGGTCGGCGAGATCCTCGTCATCGCTGGCGATCCGCAGGGCGGAGCGCAGCAGGCTCGCGGCCTCCTCCTCGCGTTCCGCGCGGGCCGCGGCATCGGCGTCCCGCCGCAGGCCGCCCACCTGGTCGAGCAGCGCGGTTATCTGCCCGGCCAGCTCTTCCCTGGCCGGATCGGTCGCCGGGAGCACGGCCAAGGCCTGGCGGGCCGCGAGGAGCCGGCCCTCGGCGACCAACTCCCGGATTTTCTCGGCCGGACTCGCCTCCGGCTCGGCAGCCGCCGGCAGGTTGGCCACCACCGTCTGTGCGTCGCCGAGCTCCAGGCCGGCATCCGTGGCAACGCGCACCAGCAGGCCGTCCACCAGGCGCTTGGCCCGGCCGACGCGGAGCAGGTCGACGATCTGGAACAGCGCGAGCGCGCGCAGGTCCACGCCGTTGACGATCGCCCGTTCGAGCAGCCCGAGCGCCTCCTTGCGGGCGCGAACCACGGCCGAGTCGGCGACCCGGTTGGCCTCCTGCGCCCGCTCGCGGACGGTGGCGGCGTCCAGCGACACGGCGTCGGGGCCGAGCAGCCGGAACGGCGCGCCGGCGGGATGCACGACCTGGACCACGGTTGGCACGCCGAGCTTTTCCTGCAACCGCAGCAGCGACCGGTACGCGCTGCGTTCCAGCCCGCTGGTCGCCGGCAGCTCGATCGCGTCCACAACGGCCAGCCCGGCCCGCCGGACCGCGTCGTCGACCCCACGCGGGCTGAGCCCCGGCCAGTGGGTGGCGATCTCGTCCAGCTGGGCGCGGGTGATGCGGCCCACCGGCCCGTACGCTTTGGCGAGGTCCTCGGCGAACCGCTCCGCCCGCGCCAGCGCCGCCTGCTCGTGCTCAACCGTGCGGTCGTGCCACCAACCCGGGGTGAGCATGGCGTCACCATGCGCGGCCCGCAGCTGCTCGTCCCGGCTGAAGAGCTGGGCGCACACCCGTGCGGCCGCGTCGACACCTCCGGAGCGCTGGTTCCACAAGCGACGGATCTGCGGAAGGTGCTCGCGCAACTCCGCCGCGGTCATGTCCAGCGTTACCGCGTACTGCCGGGCGAGGTCGGTGTCGGAGAGCCCGCCCGGCCGATCCCGCAGGGGCATGACCACGTCACGCAGGTAGGCACGTTGATCGAAAGGCACGGGCTCACGCCCTGACCGTGATGCCCGCTACCACCCGCTGGGCCTCGAGCACCTCTTCCTCGCTCAGCACACTGACCCGAACCTCGATGACAAGCTCCTTGCCGGTGCTCGGCTCGACCGCGCGCAGTGACAGCAGGCCCTCGTCGTCGACCCGTAGGCTGATCTCGATCGGCGAATGCCGGGCCAGTGAAGGAAGACCGGTGATGAGTCCCGCACCCTTGTCGACCGCCTTGTTGGCCGAGAGATCTGGGCTCTCCGTCGACCCGGCCTGCTCGTAGATCTCGATGGCGACCTCCGTCTGGCCGTCCACGACGGTACTGGCGACGAGGTCGGCGGCAGTGGGCAGCTTCTCGTCGGCGTGCACCAGATGCTGGATGTACGACTTCTCAGGCTGCGACTGCCAGTCGGGCGCGGACGTGTCGCGCAGCTTGACCCCGAACGCCTTGGGCAGCACGTTGACGATGCGCTTGTTCGCGAGCTCCGACAGCGCGTCCTCGCTCACGCCGGTGCGCAGGGCCAGGGCGGCGACTCGTTCCTGGCGCTCCTGCCCGGTGGGCGCGACGTCACCGGCACCATCCCAGTTCCACAGTGCACGGCTGAGAGCGAACCTGGCGGCGCCCTTTGCCACAGCCAGGTCCGGATCGTGCAGCCGGGGGCTCCATCCCCACCGCTCGTTGAGCCGGCGGGCGACGGCTGGCATTTTGCTCGATCCGCCGACGAGCAAGACCTCGTCGATCGCCGCGGCCGGGTCGTCCACACCGAGCTTCTCCACCAGCTTCTGCAGCGTACGTTCCGTGTACTCCATGGTCCGGTGCATGAGGTCCTGGGTGAGCTCCTCGAACGTCTCCCGGGTGACCTCGATGTTCGCCACCGCGCCGCCGAACCGCATGGGCACCTTGCGTGAAGCCGTGCTGGACAGCTGCCGCTTGACGTCCTCCGCGATCAGCGCCAGGTCCTGCATGAACGCCTCGTCGCCCAGCGGGTCGTCGGCCGGGTCGGCGCGTGCCACGAACTCGTCGACCAGGTACTGCACCAGCCGCGCGTCCCAGTCGACGCCGCCGAGTTCCTGGTCGCCGTCCGTGCACAGGACCTCGATCGAGGCGTCGGAGATCTGGATGACCGTGGTGTCGAACGTGCCGCCGCCCAGGTCGTACACGAGTACGGTGCGGTTGCCGCCGGTCACCTCGTACTGAAGGGCGGCGGCCACCGGCTCGGGAACTATCCCGACGACGTCCAGCCCGGCGATCCGGCCGGCGTTGCGGGTCGCATCGCGCTCCAGCATGCCGAAGTACGCCGGCACCGTGATCACGACTTGGCGCACCTCGCGCTGGGTGGTGTCCCGGGCGTCCTCGGCCAGCCGCCGGAGGATCAGCGCGGAGATCGACTCAGGCGTGTAGATCGTGCCGTCGAAGTCCCATTGCGCATCCTTGCCCATGCTGCGCTTGACCCGCTCCACCACGCGGGATGGGTGAATCCGCGAGACGTTCTTCGCGGCCTGGCCGACTACCACCTCGCCGGAGTCCGGTTCGAAGTAGACGACCGACGGTGTCGTCTCACTGTTGGTCATGACGTTCCGCACGACCGTGGGCCGCCCGGTCTCGTCCATGTACGACACGGCCGAGTACGTGGTACCCAGGTCGATGCCGAAGAACGTCAGGTCTTCGTCGGACATCTGTCAGCCGTCCTTACTCGAAGGGGATGGTCATGGCCGCGTCCGTCTCCGGGACGGGCGTCCAGCGGTGCACCCGGACCGTGGCTGGCGCCACGATCCGATCGGTCAGCGTGTCGTGGTAGCCATCGAGCACCACCTCGGCCACGGTGCCGTCATGGGCCGGGTCGGCGGTCTCGACGGCGCCCGCCGCCCGCTGTGCCGAGGGATCGAACGTGGCACCGGGCTCCGGCGCGACCACGGCGATGCCACCACGCTCGAGCGTCAGCTCCAGGTTGTACGCGTACGAGCGCAGCAGCTCGGCGGCCTGCTCGCCGCTGAACGACTCCGGCAGGGCCGCAGCGGTCCGCAGCAGTTCGTGGCGAAGCCGCTGCAGGTCGGTCAACAGCGGCCGGAGCAGGAGATGGCGCTCGCCGGCCCGCAGCTTCTGGTTGTCGTCGTGCAGCCGGTCGATGATCCGTTCGCGGGCGGCTGCGCGCTCGTGGTCGCGGGCGACCTCCGCGCGGAGCGCGACCAGCTCCTGGCCGGCCTGTGCCACCAACTCGACGAGGCGAGCCAATTCCCTCGTGGCTTCGCCATCGTGGTCATCAGTGGCCTGGTCGTCGTGGTCCAAGGGTTCGTCGCCCACCCGGTGCTCCCTCCGCGTCCCGTCGGCTTTCTTCTGACGGACAGGGATCTGGTCCGTCAGAAGAGAGCGACGGCCGAGGGCACTGGGAGAACACGTGAGCGAGCGAAGCGAGCGAACCATTGAACACAGCGCGCTTGGAGCCTCGCGGCCGCCCGCAGCGAAGCGAGGACGGCCGTGAGCGAGGTACGACGCGGGATAGGACAGCTACTGGTGATCGCCATCGCGCTCGTCGCGGCCGGCGGTCCGGTGGCGGCCGCGCCGGGGCGGGACGAGGTGTACACGGCGCTCGGCGTCGATAGGGTCGCCGCGGACTACGTGGTGATGGTCGACATCTCCGGCTCGATGAACCAGGGCGGCCGCTACGACCGGGTCAAACAGAGCCTCCGTTCGTTCCTGGCCGCACTCGCGCCGGACGACCAGGTGACCCTGATAACGTTCGCGGACCGTGCCCGGGTGGTGCGGCAGAGTGCGCCTGTCGGCCGGTCACCCGATGAAGTGGTCGGCAAGCTGCCGAAGACGGCAGACGGCCGAAGCACCGACATCGGCGCGGCCATCGAGGCCAGCGTCGGTGTGCTGCGGCGCCCCGGCGCACCGCAGATCGCGACGGTGGTCCTGCTCACCGATGGCCAGCACGAGCCGCCGACGGGCAGTGCCTATCCGTTCCGGGAAGGCTATTCGTGGAACGAACTGGCTCGCGGCGCCGCGGGCCTGCGCAAGTCGTCGGTCGACGCGTACGCCGTGCCCCTGGCCGGCGCCACCGGCGCCGCACTGCTCGCGAAGGTGTACCGGGGAGCGAAGATCCTGGACCCGGGCGGGATCGACCGGCTCACCGGCCTGCTCGAACGGCCGAAGGCCGCAGCGCGCGCGGCGAAGGCGCGCCAGATCCTAGGTGACGACGCCACGCGTGCGGTGGAGGTGCGGTGGCCCAGCGATGTCCGCGACATCGGTGCCGGTCGCCACGAGCTGGCGGTCGAGCTGCACTCCACGACCGCCAAGCTCCCGCTGCGGGTTGACCGGCTGGCGGTACGCAGCGGAAACCCGCAGGTACGCGTCAGCGTGCCCAATAGTCCAGTCGAGCTGCCGCCGGGTGGCACCGCCAAGATCACCGTGACCGTCGACTGGGACGCGGGCCCGCGCCGGGCGGCTCCACTCTCGACAGTCACCGGTCAGGCGGACCTCGCGCTGACCGCGCACGTCGGCTCGCCGTGGGCTCAGGTCATGAGTGATGACCTGGGTATGACCCTCCAATCTGGACTGGCTGGCGCCGAGGCCACGGGTGAGCTGTCCGCCGAGCGGGGCAGCATCGGCCTCTGGGTCGCTGGCGCCGTGCTTCTGCTGGCCCTGCTCGCGGTGCTGTGGCGGTTGCGACGCCGGCGGTTGCGGCCGGGCCTTGCCGGCTCGCTGCGCGTGCGAAGCGCTTCGGGTGAGGAGCGTGAGATACCACTCAGTGGACGGACGGTGGTGCTCAACCAGGGCACCGCCGGCCTTCCGGGCTACGGCGACGTCAGTGCCGCACGGCTCTCGGTCAGCGCGTCGCAGATCAAGCTCCTGATCTCGTACTCACGGGACGGGTCGGCGACCGGGCGCGAGCACGCCGAGTGCTCGCCAGGCGAGACGGTGACCCTTGGCGGCGTCGAGTTCACCTGGCTTGGCATTCCCGTCCAGCGGAGTGGGGTCGCAGACCGCGTTCCGGTGCTTCCATGACGATCCCCGAACTGCCGGGGCCACCTGATCGGCGGGTGGTCGAAGGGCTGGCGGCGGTGGACCGGTACGTCGACAGCGGAGACGAGGCCGACCTTCTGGACGCCGTCCGGGCGTTCACGGAGGGATACTCGGTCGCGCCAGACGGTCCGGACCGGCTGGTGTCCCTGCACTGGCTGAGCCGGACCTGCGCGGAGAGCGCGGACATCCGCGGCCGTGTCGTCGACTACGACCGCGCGATCGACTGGACGCACCGGTTGCTCGCGGCGCTCGACGCCGCAGACCCGGACCGGGACGACGCGGTGGTCCGCCTGGTCGACCTCCACTGGGACCGCTGGATCGCGCTGCCCGCGGCCGCGCGGGAGGGCGAGTTGGTGGGGCTCGTCGCGAACATCGCTGCCCAGTCGGTCAGCGACGCCGACGCGGCGGCCGTGCACTACCTGGCGCTCATGCACGGCCTGGCGCTGCACGCCCGCGTCGACGCAGGGCTGGCCGACGAGCTGGACACCGTTGTCGCTTTGCTGGAACGGGCGCTGTCCGGACTCCTGGCCGAGGAAGGCGGCCAGGTGCGCGAGTGGGTCGGTGAGGGTCGCCTGGCGACCGCCAACCTGGCGCTCGCGGAGTCGTATCGCCGCCGTGCCGACCGCGACGACGGTATGGCCGACCTCGACCGGGCGGTCGACCTGCTTCGGGACGCCACCGGCTGGTACCGGGCTGAGCCGGAGGTCAGGACGGCACTGTGTCGGGGGCTCGCCGTCGCGCACGACCACCGCCGGCGGGCCCGGGCCGACGACGATCCCAAGGCCGCGGACGATCTCGCCTCGGCCATCGACGCCTGCGCCGCCGCGGGGATCGATGACGAGCCCTGGTTCGACGCATTTCACGGTGAGCTGCGATGGGCGCGCGCGGAGGCGACGGGCGACGCGGCCGAGGCGCGGTTCGCCGCCGAGCTGCTGGCGCGATCCGCCGAGGCGACCGCGGCGAATCCGGACAACTGGCTGGTACAGCATTCGGCCGCTATCGCGTACCGGTCGGTCTGGCGGCTGGCCGACGACCTCTCGGCGCTGGAGCAGGCGGCAAATCATCTGGACCGCGCACTCGCCGGCGACGTGGCGGACCATCAGCACCTGCTCCAGTTGCACGCGGACCGGCTGGTTGCCGAGCGTGACCTCATCGAGGCGGGGCTGCTGCGGCCCCCGGTCGGCCCGTCCCTGATGCGAGGGCTGGTCACGGCCGCCCACGAGGCATTCGACATGGCGGTGCGGGCGGATCCGAACCACCGTGCCGTGTTCGCCGGCCTGCTGGCCTTCGCCGAGCTGACCGCGGTCAAGGCGGATTTCGGCGAGCTTGACGCGGTCCGGATCCGCGGTCTGCTCGGCCTGGCGGCAACCGCACGCGATCCGAACGCCGACTGGCGGCCGTTTCTCGACGGTTGCGCCGTCATCCTGGGCACGCTGGTCAACATCCGCGACCCACGTTCCACAGTGGATGGCGGCGCGGCGAGGCTGAGCCGACTGGCCGAGTGGGCCCCCGATCTCGGACGAGACCTGAGTGGACTCGTCGGCGTCACCAACCACGTGCGCGCGACCGCGACCGGCGAACGCCGGCGCAACCGGGCGGCCCAGCGACAGATGGACCCGCCCCCGACTTCTGCTGGCCTACTGCGCGCGTCCGTCAGCGGGTGGTCCCGCTCACCGGAAGAGACACACACGATGAGGACCTACTGGCAGGTCCTGGAACGCCTCGACGCACGGGACACGGCCGGCGCGAGCGCCATCGCCGAAGCCGCGTTGCCCGTCCTGCAAAACACCGCCTCGTCCACATTCGACGAGCCTTTCCTCGCGATACTCCGCGCGGTCAGCGCCATCGGCGACCCGCTCACGTCCGTGCCGCTGAGCCTCCCGGACCTGCCGACGGGCGAGGGTTTCGCGGCCGTCGCGCAGGTGGCGGCCGGCCTGGTCACGGCGGGTGGTGCCCTCGCGCAGGCCGCTGCCCGCGGCGACCTGGCGCGGCTGCAGGAGGCGACGGAACGGATCGAGGCGATGGTCGCGCACCTTCCGCCGACCGACCGGAGGCTGACCTGCGGGAGCCTGTACCTGACGGCCCTCGCCCACCTCGAGCTCGCCCGGCGAAAGCCGGGAGTCGAGCGGCATGTCCGCACCGCGAGGCGACTCGGCGAGCGGGCGATGGATGTCGCCGGCGGGCCGCATTTCCCGCTGTGGCCGAGGCTGTCGATGCTCACCGCCGAGGCGGAGCGCCTCAGCGCCGACCCGCACCTGCCGCGCACCCGCGAGCTGGGGATATCGGCTCTCCAAGGCCACGCGTGGCAGGTCTTCGTCCAGGCCGGTACGGATGACGCGATCGCCTCGGCACGGAGCGCGGCCGCCGACGCCCGCCGGGTCACCCGCTGGTGCCTCGCCGACCGGCTGGTCGAGCCCGACGCGGACGAGCAGCTCGTGGCGGCGCTGGACGGCGGTCGCGGGCTCGTGCTGCGGACAACCACCGCCACCCGCATGGTCGCCGACCAGCTGGTTGAGCGAAACAGGCCGGATCTGGCCGCGCGGTGGCGGGCGAACCTCAGTGAGGAGCGCGACATGGGCGCCGCGATGGCGACGGCGGGCGTGGGCGCCGGTATCGAGGTGCCCGACGACGTGCGGACCACGGTGTTACACGCGCTGGGTGGCCAGCGGGTGGTCGGCCACGAACCGGTCACCACGGCCGACATCCGTACGGCGCTGGGCGGTACCGGCTTCGACGCCCTGGCGTACCTGTTGGCCGGCGAGCACGGCCTGCCGGGTGTGGCGGTCATCGTGCCGGCCGTGGGTCGCACGATCGTCCTCGACCTGCCGAGGCTGCACCTCGGACCGCAGTCACCGGTGCGCCGCTACATCGCGGCGCAGGTGCGGGCCGGGTCCCCGCCGGACCTCGCCGACCCGGCCCGCCACCACGGGCCGAAGGACCGCGATCTGGGCCCGGTCGATCGGCTGACAGGGGGCGGCGCCGGGCTCGACGAGCTGTGCGCCTGGGCCTGGGAGGCGGCGATGGGCTCGCTGCTCTCCGCCGTCGAAGGGTGGGGGCTGCGTCGAGCGGCCCGGTTGGTGCTCGTGCCGATGGGTGCGCTCGGCCTGGTCCCGTGGCACGCGGCGGCGAACACTTCGCGGGGCGACCGGTACGCGGTCCATGACGCCGTCGTCTCGTACAGTCCGTCCGCCCGCGCGCTGTGTGAGATCGACCCGTCCGCCCCCGCGCCGGTCACGTCGGCGCTGGTGATCGGTGATCCGACCGGTGACCTGCCCTACGCGGGCGCCGAGGCCCGCGCTGTACAACGTGCCTTCTACCCGGACGGCCTATTCCTCGGCAGAGCTGGGACTCCTGACGACGTGCTCGACTGGGTGGGCAGCCGACCCGCCGGACCGGCGGCCCTCCACCTCGCCTGCCACGGATGGGTGGATCCGCGGTACCCGGCCGACGCACACCTGATCCTCGCCGGCCACGCGCCGCTCACCGTGCACGGGTTGCTGGAGCGGTCGCGGTCGGCGGCGCTCGACCTCGAGCAGGTCTTCCTGGCCGCCTGCACGACCAGCGTGAGCGGCGACGACCACGACGAAGTGCTCAGCCTGGCCACCGCCTTCCGGGCGGCCGGTGCGCGTACGGTCTACGGCTCGCTGTGGCCGGTGCCGGATGGTGACACCTCACTACTGATGTTCCTGGTGCACCGGTACCTGCGGGTGGACGGCTGCCTCCCGGTGGACGCACTGCACCGGGCCCAGCTCTGGATGCTCGACCCGGAGCGGGAGATGCCGGGGGGCCTGCCCGAGGAACTGCAGGCACAGCACCGTCCAGGCGCACCGTTCGCCGTCGCGTCGTGGGCGGGTTTCATCCACACCGGCCGCTAGTCCCGGGGAAGGACCGATGATCGACGAAGACGAGCTCAATCCGTCCGACCTGCTCGCCCACCGGGAGCTGCAGCCGCCTGCCGACCGGGGACAGACTGACGTCGGCGACGCCGGGCCCCCCGCCGGTGTCCGCTGTGGACGGCCGCTGCTGTACCCGGTGCCAGCGGCCGACCTCCCGGCGCCGTTGAGGCACCGGCCCGCGGAGGGCCGCTACCTTGGCGCACTGTTCGCGTTCGACCTCGATCCGCTGCCGTCGCGCTGGCGCTACACTTCCGCCCGGTTCCAGGTGGCGCTGACGGACCAGCGAGGGATGGCGGTCCAGTTGCACGGCGATGGCGACACGTTCGGGCTCATCCACGGTGAGGCGGCATCGCGGACCGCTGTGCACACCATTGCCGCGACTCGCGACCGACCCGGATGGCTGCGCCGGCTCGCCGCCCGCCCGGACGCCCCCCGCGCATGGGTATCCGGGGCGCAGAGCCCTCAGTTCGGCTGGGTGTACGACGATCCCCGCGGCGAGGTACTGCTCCCCCGGACCTACGGAATGCACGCACTGCTGGAGGTGGCGGCGGACGCTCGCGAGGCACGCGGAACGCTCGACGTACGCGTCGAGGTCGCCCAGGGCTCCCGGGCGAAGCATCGGTTCGGGCTGCGGGAGCGCGTCCCGTTCGCCGAGCCCCTACCGCCGCCTGACCACGCCCGCGAGCCGGGCGGCGCGGCGGTCCGGCTGTGCCTGGCCGTCGACGTGTCCGGCTACAGCACCCGGTCCAACCCGGCGACCGAACGGATCCAGCGCGACCTCGTGGACCTGCTGTCCCGGGCCCGCCGCGCGGCCGGCATCGCTGACTCCGCCGTCAATCCCCAGCCGCAGGGTGACGGCCAGTTCACCGTGCTACCCGTCGGCATCGACGAGTCCGCGGTGATCCCGAGCCTGATCCAGGGACTCCAGAGTGGACTGCGCGCGCTCAACCGGGCGGCACCTCCGGGTGACCGGATCAGGTTGCGGTTGGCGCTGCACCGCGGCCTGGTCAAGGAAGGAGCGAACGGCTGGATCGGCGTCGCACCGATCGCCGTACACCGCATCCTGGACAGCCCGGCGTTGCGCACCGCCCTGCGCGAGCACACTGCCGCCGACTACGTACTAGGCCTACCGGACGTCCTCTTCCAGGACGTCGTGGCGCACGCGGTCGAGCCACCGCTGCCCGGCGACTTCCGCCCCGTCACCATCGATCTGCCGGAGAAGAACTTCGTCGAGCGCGGATGGCTGCACATCGGTCCCGAGGACAACGCATGAGCACCGTGTACGCGCTGCTGGTCGGCATCAACCGCTACCTCTCGCCGTCCGTCCCCGACCTGGCGGGGTGCGTCCAGGACGTCGATGACGCGCTGGCGATGCTGCACTCGAGGACCGCGACCGGCAGCACGCTGGATGCCCGCAGCCTGCGCGACGGCGAGGCGACCCGGGCCGCGGTGACCGACGGGCTGCGTTCACACCTCGGGCGTGCCGGCCCGGGGGACACCGCACTGTTCTGGTTCGCCGGGCACGGCTCGGAGGCACCGGTACCGCCTTGGTGGTGGCACGAGGAGCCCACCGGCAAGCTCCAGACCCTCGTCTGCGCCGACAGCCGCCACGGCGGTATGCCCGACCTGCTCGACAAGGAGCTGTCCGCTCTGTTGGACGGCATCGCGCGGCGCGGCTGCCACCTCGCGGTCGTGCTGGACAGCTGCCACTCCGGCGGCGCCACGCGGGAACTGCTCAGGTCCGAGCCGGCCGCCCGGTCGCGGGCGGTGCATCCGCTCGCCGAGTTGCCGCCGCGCGAGGCCCTCCTGCCCGAGTTGCGGCACCAGACCGGCGCGCCGGCGCCCGATCACGTCCTGCTCGCCGCGAGCCGGTCCGACCAGGCGGCCCAGGAGCTGTTCCTCGATGGCCAGGTCCGAGGGGTCTTCAGCTGGGCGTTGCTGGGCGCGTTCGCCCGCCTCCCGGCCTCACCCACGTACCGGGAGCTGCTTATCGCGGCGCAAGCCGAGGTCGCGCAGAACGCCCTGTACCAGGTGCCTCAGTTGCTGCCGCCCACCCCGGGCATCGCCGACCGGCCGTTTCTCGGCGGACATGTGCGGCGCCCGAGCGCCGGCATGATGCTCAGCTACGGCCGGTCCGGCTGGGAGATCAACGCCGGCGGCTGCCACGGCCTGACCGGTGGCACCGGCACGACACGGGTCGCCTGCCCGGGAAGCGGACCCGTGCGGGAAGCCGAGGTGGTGCAGGTACTGCCCGAGCGGAGCCTGGTGGACCCGGTCGGCTGGCAGCCGGACCGGGACCGGCAGTACCGGGTGGTGCTCACGGGCGTGCCAATGCCGGCCACCACGGCGGCGATCGGCGGTCCCGACCAGGACGCCGTTACCGCCGGCAGGGTGGTGGCTGCGATCGGGACAGCGGGCCTGACCGGTGGGCCCTCGCCACACCTGCGTGTCGTCGACCCGGACGACGCCAAGCTGTTCCCGCACCTGCGAGTCGTGATCCCCGAACCGGGAGTGGTGCGCATTCTCGATCAGCACCGGGACCCGATCGGCGAGGACATCACCGGTGTCGACGACGTGCACGGGGCCGGCCGCGTCGTCGACACCCTGGAGCACATCGCCCGGTGGCGGACGCTCCTGGAGCTGGACAACCCGGTATCCCAGCTGGCCGGCGCGGTCGCGGTGGAGATCGTCGAGACCCGGCCGGGCGATACCGTCGCGCCGCTCGACCGGGCACCACTGGACGCGGCCGGCGATGGCGTGGTCCGCCTCAGCTACCGGCACGAATCCGGGCGCTGGCGCGAGCCGAACGTCTTCATCCGGTTGCACAACCGAAGCGACCGCGCCCTTTTCTGCGTCCTACTCGACCTCACCGGCACCTTTCGGGTCCACGCGTCACTCTTCCCTGGCGCGTTCATCGCACCGGATCATCGCGGCGCGGCGCGGCGGGGAGCGCCCGTGCCGGTGTCCCTGCCGCAGGGGACCAACCCTTCGCCCGGCCGCTCGGTGAAGGACTGGCTGAAGCTCATCGTCGCCGAACAGCAGTTCAGTAGCGAACCTTTCGAGATGCCGGCACTCGGCCGGCCGCCGCGGACCCGGAGTCGGCTGGCGGTCCGCGGCCTGCTCGAGCGCCTTGGATACACGGCCCAACGTCGCGACATCGGGCTGGAAACCCGGGAGACGGCGTACGACTGGACGACGGTCACCATCCCGATCGTCACCGAGGTACCGCACTAGATGCCGCGGTGTACGAGCGCCGTCCAGTACCTCGGGTCGGTCAGGTCCCGCCGTTCGACGGTCACGGCGTGGGGCTCGGGCAGGTAGTCCAGGGTCCCGCGGCGCTTGTCCCGCATCCAGTCCCGGACCGTACGGACCGCCATCGCCGGGGGCAGTCCGCCGCGGACCAACTCCGCGTGCAGGACGAAGACCATCAGCGCCGCGACCGGCGGGGGCACCGGACGCAGCCAGCCGACCACACCCGTGAACCCTGCGGCGAGCAACGCGTCGGCCAGCGGCACGAACCCGCCCGCCGCGGGTGGCAGGACGGCCAGTCCTCCCCGCGCCGGTGACGCGCCGCCGGCGAGGCTTCCGCCATCCCAGGAAACGATGGCCGCCGGGGTCAGCTCCTCCGGTCCGGTCAGCTTCAGCGCACCGGACTCGGTTATCCCGCACTCC
>WUUC01034531.1_pt1 | contig 15979 bp, 11 predicted proteins | sample 6278441 | NCBI WGS metagenome assembly WUUC01 (sample SAMN13675441, study PRJNA597444) | soil metagenome | isolation source: soil | place: USA: Washington | collected 2017-10
AGCGGGTGGGCAACCTCCACTTCGCCGGCGAGCACTGCTCGGCCGACTTCCAGGGCTTCATGGAAGGGGGATGCGAGACCGGCGAGCGCGCGGCCGCCGAGATCCTCGCCGACCTCGGGATCACGCAAGAAGAAGAGAAGGAGGCCGCCTAGGAGCGCTCCATGAAACGCGTCGGCTTCCTGCTCAAGGTCAGGCCCGAGAAACTCGAGGAGTACAGGGCTCATCACCAGGCCGTCTGGCCGGAGATGTTGGCTGCGCTGCGCCGCACGGGCTGGCACAATTACTCGCTCTTCCTGCGCGAAGACGGTCTGCTCTTCGGCTATTTCGAGACTCCGGAGAGCTTCCAGGCCGCGCTTGCGGGGATGGCGAAGGAGGACGTCAACGCCAGGTGGCAGGAGCTCATGGCCCCCTTTTTTGAAAACCTGAGCGGCGCGCACGCCGATCAAAGCATGGTCGAGCTGGAGGAAGTCTTCCATCTCGACTGATGCGAGCGTCGCGTTCGAAAGGAAGCGAGGGGTCATGCTGAGCGAGACACCGTCCGAAGATCAGTTACTGTCCGCCTATGCTCTGGCGAGAGACCGTTACGCCCTGCTCGGCGTGGATACCGAGAGAGCCGTGGATGTCCTGTCCGCGGTCGCCCTGAGTCTCCATTGCTGGCAGGGCGACGACGTGGGGGGGTTCGAGAATTCCGGCGAGCCCCTCGGTGGAGGGCTCGCCGCCACGGGCAACTACCCCGGCAAGGCCCGCACAGCCGACGAATTGCGGAAAGATCTCGATCAGGCCTATCGCCTGATCCCGGGCACTCACCGCCTGAACCTGCACGCGATGTACGCCGAAACCGGCGGCCGGCGGGTCGAGCGGAACGAGCTGCGACCCGAGCACTTCGCTGCCTGGACGGAGTGGGCCGGGGCCGCGGGGCGTGGCATGGACTTCAATCCGACCTGTTTCTCGCATCCCCAGGCGGCCGGCGGCCTGACCCTGTCGAGCCACGACGCCGGGGTCCGCCAGTTTTGGATCGAGCACTGCATCGCCTGCCGCAAGATCGGCGAGTCCTTCGGCCGCCAGTTGGAGACGCCATGTGTCACCAACATCTGGATCCCCGATGGCTACAAAGACACGCCGGTGGATCGTAAGGCGCCACGCGAGCGGCTCAGGGATTCGCTGGACAAGATCCTTGCCGAGCCGGTCGATCCGCGCTTCAATCTCGATGCGGTCGAGCCGAAGCTTTTCGGTCTCGGCTCGGAGAGTTATGTGGTCGGCTCGCATGAGCTCTATCTCGGCTACGCGGTCAGCCGCCAGGTGCTTTTGTGTCTTGACGCGGGGCATTTCCACCCGACCGAGAGCATCGCCGACAAGATCTCGTCGGTTCTTCTGTACCTGCCTGAAATCCTTCTGCATGTCAGCCGGGGAGTCCGCTGGGACAGCGACCATGTGGTCACCTTGACCGACGACCTCTACGCCATCGCCCAGGAGATCGTGCGCGGCGGATTCTTGAGCCGCGTGCACATCGGCCTGGATTACTTCGACGCCAGCATCAACCGCGTGGCCGCGTGGACGATCGGGGCACGGAATACCCTTCGCGCGCTGCTGGCGGCGCTGCTCGAGCCGCACGACCATCTGCGCCTGCTGGAGCAGGAGGGGGACTTCACCAGCCGGCTCGCTCTGCTGGAAGAGTTGAAGGGGCTGCCCTCCGGCGCGGTGTGGGATTACCACTGTCTGAAGCAGGGTGTGCCGGTCGGAGGCCGCTTCATGAACGAGGTGCGGACCTACGAACGAAACGTGCTGGCGAAGCGGGAGTAGGTCCCGATGCGAGGAGAACGTCTCGATGTACAGGCCGGATGAATTCCAGCGGGTCGATTATCTTTGGGATGACGCGGTGGCGGATCAGCTCGATCCCGTGGAGCGGCTACGTTATCGCAGCAACCTCCTGGGTGCCGATCAGCGCATCACGAATACAGGAGGAGGCAATACGTCCTCCAAGGTCAGAATGCCGGAGCCGCTGACCGGAGACGACGTCGAGGTCCTGTGGGTCAAGGGGTCGGGCGGCGATTTGCGGACCGCGACGCGGAGCAACTTCGCTTCTCTCGATCTGAGCAGATGGACTGCGCTGGAAACCATCTATGACCGGGCGGAAGAGAAGGGCCCCAAGACGCCGGTCGAAGACGCCATGGTGGAGATGTACCGGCATGCCACCTACAACCTGAATCCGGCAGCCAGCTCGATCGACACTCCGCTCCATGCCTGCATTCCCTTCCGCCACGTCGATCACATGCATCCGGTCTCGGTCATTGCCATCGCGGCGAGCGAGGACCAGGAGAGCCTGACGCGGGAAATCTTCGGCGAGGAGGTCGGATGGGTGCCCTGGCAGCGGCCGGGCTTCGATCTCGGATTGATCATGCGCCGGGAGGTCGAGCGCAATCCACGACTGAAGGGCCTGGTCATGGGGCAACATGGTTTGATCAACTGGGCCGATGACGACAGGGACTGCTACGAGCTCACCCTGACCCTCATCGAGAAGGCTGCACGTTTCATCGAGGCCCGGGGGGAGACTGGCCCGGCTTTCGGTGGACCGAGATACGTCTCGCCGGATCCCGAGACACGCGAGAAGCTGCTGGTCAGGCTGCTGCCGAGACTGCGCGGCATGGTTTCGCAAAAGAACAGGTTCATCGGCACCGTGCATGGGACCGAGCGCGTTCTCCAATTCGTGAACAGTGTCGATGCTCCGCGCCTTGCGGAGCTCGGCACTTCCTGTCCCGATCATTTCCTGCGGACCAAGATCAAGCCGTTGTACGTGGATTGGAATCCACGGCGGGAATCGTTCGAGGCGCTGTTGGAAAAGCTGCAAGCGGGGCTGACCCGGTATCGCTCCGACTATGCCGCGTATTACGAGGCCTGCAAGCATCCCGACTCGCCAGCGATGCGCGACCCGAACCCGACCGTGATCCTGATCCCCGGCCTGGGCCTGATCGCCTGGGGCAAGAACAAGAGCGAGAGCCGGGTCACTGCGGAGTTCTATGCGCTCGCGATCGACGTCATGCGTTCCGCGGAGGCGATCAGCCGCTATCAGGGGCTGCCACGCCAGGAAGCTTTCGACATCGAATATTGGCTTCTGGAAGAAGCCAAGCTCAAGCGGATGCCGGCTGAAAAGGAGTTGGCTCGCCATGTGGTGGTGGTGATCGGGGCCGGCAGTGGCATCGGCAAGGCCACGGCGCACCGCGTCGCCAGGGAAGGCGCCCATGTGGTCTGCGCCGATCTCTCCGCGGAAGCCGCCCAGGAGACCGCCCGGGAGCTGATCGACATCCATGGCGCCGGCATCGGCATCGCCGGCACCGGCATCTCGGGTTGCTCTTCCGCGATCGGGTTGGGGGTCGACATCACCCGCCGTGAGAGCGTGCAGACTCTGTTCGATCAGGCTGTTCTGGCATACGGCGGCATCGACGATGTGATCGTCACGGCGGGAACTTTCGTAACGCCGGACCAGGGCGGCCGGATTCCCGATGACAAATGGTCGTTCACCTATGCGGTGAACGTGACCGGTAGCTACATCGTCGCAGATGAAGCCAGGGGGATCTGGCAGGCGCAGGGTCTGACCGGCAGTCTGGTCCTGACCACCAGCGTCAATGCGGCGGTCGCCAAGCATGGCTCCCTCGCCTACGACACCAGCAAGGCGGCGGCGAACCACCTGGTGCGGGAGCTTGCGATCGAGCTCGCTCCGCTCGTGCGCGTCAACGGACTGGCGCCCGCCACGGTTGTGGAGGGCAGCAGCATGTTCCCGCGGGATCGGGTGATCAGCTCACTGCACAAGTACCATGTCCCTTTCGACGAGAGAGAGAGCACGGAGTCTCTGCGCGAGAAGCTCGCGGGCTTCTATGCACAGCGGACGCTGACCAAGGCGCCCATCACCCTTGCCGACCAGGCCGAGGTTGCCTACCTGTTGAGCACCAGCAAGCTCAGCAAGACGACGGGTCAGATCATCAGCGTGGACGGTGGGCTGCCCGAAGCCTTCTTGCGCTAGACGAGGGGGGCGATCCCGTGGCCAGGACACCGAGCTTCGCCGCCATCGATCTGGGCGCCGAGAGCGGGCGCGTGATGTTGGGGCGACTGAGCGACGCGACGCTGTCTCTCGAAGAGGTCCATCGCTTCCCCAATGTGCCGGTGCACGTCCACGGCTCGCTGCAGTGGGACATCCTCCGGCTCTGGGGTGACATCAAGCACGGATTGGCATCCTGCGCTCTCAGGGCGGACGGTCCGCTCGTCAGCCTCGGCGTGGCGAGTTGGGGAGTGGATTTCGGGTTGCTGGGGCGCGACGGTCATCTCCTGGGCAACCCGGTCCATTATCGTGACAGGCGCACGAACGGAATGATGGAGGAAGCCTTTCGCCGGGTGCCACGCGCGGAGATCTATGAACAGACCGGCATTCAGCTCATGCCGATCAATACGCTATACCAGCTTCTGGCTCTCGTCGTCCACCGTTCTCCCGCCCTGGACGCGGCCGCGACATTGCTGACCATTCCCGACCTGATCAATTTCTGGCTCTCCGGTCGCGCCGCCAACGAGCTCTCCAATGCGACCACCACGCAATGCCTGAACCCCCGCACTGGCGATTGGGCCTGGGATCTGTTGGAACGACTGGGGATTCCCAAGCACATCTTCGGCCCGATCGTTCGGCCGGGGACGGTGCTCGGACCCCTGCGCTCCGCTGTCGCCGAGGAGTTGGGATGGAGCGGCGGCGTCCCGGTGATCGCGCCTGCCACCCACGATACGGGCTCGGCGGTGGCGGCGGTCCCCATGCAGGGCTCCGAGTCGATCTATCTCAGCTCCGGTACATGGTCCCTCATGGGTGTCGAGCTGCCGCGGCCAGTGATCGATGAGCGTGGTCTCGCCTACAACTTCACGAACGAGGGTGGGGCAGGGGGGACCTTCCGCCTGCTCAGGAACATCATGGGATTATGGTTGGTCCAGGAGTGCCGCCGTGTCTGGGCAAACCGGGGCGCCGAATACTCGTACATGGACCTGACGCGGATGGCCGAACAATCCCCGCCCTTTGCTTCCCTTGTGATCGCCGGCGACGAGCGATTCCTGGCGCCGGGCGACATGCCGTCGAGCTTGCAGGCCTTTTGCCGCGAGACCGGCCAGCCGGTGCCTGAATCCGTCGGTGCCGTCGTTCGCTGTGCATTGGAAAGTCTGGCTCTGGAGTATCGCTGGGTGGCCGAACGCCTGGATGAGCTGACCGGGCGAAGGTCGACGGTCATTCATGTGATCGGCGGCGGCGCGCAAAATGTGCTGCTGAACCAATTCACCGCCGACGCCACCGGGCGCACGGTGATGGCCGGGCCGGTGGAAGCGACGGCGTTGGGCAACGTCCTCGTCCAGGCTGTCGCGGGTGGACACCTCGCTTCGCTGGAGGAAGGCCGGGAGCTCGTTCGCCGGTCCTACCCGGTCCGGACTTTCGAGCCATGTGAGACCGAGCCGTGGGAAGAAGCCTACGAACGCTATCTGCGGTTGAGGGGATGACAGGTGTGGGCGCGTCCTTGACTCCTTCCGGTGCCGGCCGTACGCTTGCCTCCGGGCGCCGTTTTCATGATCGAAACCTTTTTCGGAGCTGCTCATGGGTCTCAGAGAAGTCCTCAGTAAGATGAAGCTGGTCGAGATGGAGCCACGGCCGGGTGATGCGGGTGATCCGGCCGGCGTTGACTCAGCCACGGGCTCACCCACGGCGTCCGCCAGCAGCGGGCCGTCCGCGCGGCCGAAGCCGCCGTCGGTGGAAGACATCCTCGCGTCGATCCCGAAGACGCCGCCGCGGCTCGATGAGAAGGTCCTGGCGCCGGCACCGGCGCCCAGATCCGGGAGTGGGGCCGAGAGCTCCGGCAACGAGAGCTCCGATGGAATGGAGATCCCGGATTTCGAGACCATCTACCGTTCGGCCGGGATCACCGATCCTGCGCACGGCTACAGCGCGTCCAAGGTGCAGGAGATCCTCTCCTCGCCGGAATTCGCCCCGCTGGAGAGCAGGGCGAAGGCCGCGGCCCTGTCGGGTTTCCTCAAGATGAACCCCACGGGTCCGGTGCCGATCGCCGACGTGATCCAGGACGCGGTGCGGCGCGATCAGGCGCTCGACAAGTTCGAGGAGATTCTGCGCGCCAACCTCTCCCGCCGCGCCGAGCAGATCGAGAGCGACAACGCCCGCCTGCAGGCCGAGATCGACGAGCTCACCCGGCGCAACCGGGAGCTGATGGAAGCCAACCGCAAAACCACCGAGGCCGAGCAGGAGAAGCTGTCGCTCTGGCTGACCCGCAAGCGGATCGAGGAGCACAGGCTGTTCGAAGCGATCGCGCCGTTCGTCGAGGAAAACCCGATCTCGACCGACCGCGGGGGCAAGTCCACCCCGCCTCCGGCGAGCTAGGCCGAGGACAGGCACATCTCCTCACGTCTGTCCCTCCTCTGCCTGCTCCTGGCCCTGGGCTGTGCAAGAGGGAGCGAAGAGGTGGCCGGCCCCGCCACGCTGGGTGCCGGCCTGCGACACCCTTCCAGTCTGGGCCGCCAGGACAATGTTCAGGGAGCGGTCTTGCGGGACGTCGAAGAGGAGGGGCCGGCCGGCCGCGCCGGTCTCCTCTCCGGTGATCTGATCCAGTCGATCGACGGGATCGAGGTGGACGACCCCTGCGGCCTGGAACACGTGCTCGCTGACCGGAAACCCGGACAGGAAGTGACGCTCACCATCCTGCGTGGGGGTGAACGTCTGGAGGAGCAGATCGCGCTCGCCGGCGCCCTCAATGTCGACCGAGCGGCCTGCGAGGCCGGCCGGGCGGCGGCCTGCCATCGTCTCGCGGCTTTCTACGCGGCCGGTGACCGCGGCGCCGGGCTTGCCGCCGATCCATCCCGCGCAGTCGAGCTCTACCGGCAGGCCTGCGACGGCGGCAGCGCCGACGGGTGCGCCGATCTGGGGATGATCCATCTCCAGGGGAGCGGGGCGCCTGCCGACGAGGCCCAGGCGCGCGCTCTCTTCCGGCAGGCCTGCGACGGCGGGAGCGCCACGGGCTGTGCGCATCTCGCCGATCTCTTCGTGATAGGCCGGGCCGTCACCAAGGATGACGCCCACGCGCTCACCCTCTACCAGGAAGCCTGCGAAGGGGGCGACGGAAGCAGCTGCTACAACGTCGGTCTCCTATTCGAGAAAGGGCGGGGATCGATCCAGAGCCCGAGCCGCGCCCTGATCGCCTACGAGAGGGCCTGTGAGCTGGGGAGCTTCCTCGGCTGCACCAATCAAGGTTTTCTCTACGAGCGCGGGCTGGGCACTCCCGTGAACCTGGAGCGCGCGGTCGATTTCTATCGACGCGCCTGCGAGGGGAGCCCCTGCGCGTCCGGAGACCCTCTGGGCTGCTTCAACCTCGGCGTGCTCCTCCGGGACGGCAAGGGCATCGCTCCCTACAAGGCGGCGGCCGCCGGATATTTCGACCGGAGCTGCGAAGGAGGCAGCGCGCTCGGCTGCGCCAACCTCGCCGACCTGCTCCAAGCCGGGGACGGAGTCCCCAAGGACGAGCAACGCGCCGTCGAGCTGTTCCGCCGAGCCTGCGATGGCGGGCACACCATCTCCTGCCGGAACATCGCCGCTCTTCAGGAGAGTGGGGAGAATGGGGAGAGTGGGGAGGAGGAGGCGCAGGCGCCGGACCGTCTCGAAACCGCCTGCCTCGGCGGAGAGGCGGTGGCCTGCCATGAGCTGGGCGTGCTCTACGACGAAGGGTGGAAAGTCGCCCGGGATCAGGCGCGGGCCGCCGGACTGTACGAGAAAGCCTGCGAGGGAGGGGAGCCCCGCGGCTGCGTCAACCTCGGGGTGTTGGCCGCGGCCGGCACCGGCATCCCCCAGGACGACGCCCGTGCCCTCGCTCTCTACCAGCAGGCCTGCGACGCCGGTCTGCCGCGGGGCTGCTACAACGTCGGAGCGCGCTACGCGGGCGGCCTGGGAGCTCCGAGGGACCCCTACCACGCCGCGCAGCTCTACGAGCAGGCCTGCAACAAGGGAGACACCCTGGCCTGTCTCAGCCTGGGCGTCCTGTACGACGAAGGGGACTGGGTGCTCCAGGACTCCTCCCGTGCCCACGATCTCTATCGCCGCGCCTGCGACGGAGGGAACGAGGAAGCCTGCGCGAAGTTGAGAGCGAAGCCCGCGCGGTGACGAATGTCAGAGGTCAGCGGCCTGCCTCCTCGGTGAAGATGACCTCTCCGGGATCGCACCGGAACGCGATCAGTTGCGGCGTGCTCCCCTCGTCATACCCCTCGAGGTCGATCTGCGCACAGGCCAGCTGGAAAGCCGTTTCGACGCTGCTTCCGAACGCGAGCGCCTGATAGAAGGCGGCGCCGAAGCGGATCGCCGCGCGGTCTCCGAATTCCCTGGACATGCCGATCACGCAGTCGATGTCTCGGGCGATCGCCTCGGCCTGTTCCTGGGAATAGCAGGAATTCAGCACCACGCAGCGGATCTGCTTTTTGAAAACGGCGAGGATGCGGCCGAGCACGTTTCCCGCGACCATCCGCGTCTGGCCGGAATCATCCTCCAGGCAGACTCCATCCACCTCTCCGTGGCCGCTGAAGTGGACGATCTGGGGGCGGTGGCGGAGCAGCGCGGTCTGCAGGTCGGTGGGACGCACGGCGAGCTGCTGCCGCAGGTCGAAGCTTTCCCGGAACTCCCCCTGGCGTAGAGCGAGATCGATCTCCCGGACCTCCTGATCCCAGCGCAAGCGCTGTGCGTCCACCGGGCTGGCCCCCAGGAAAAGAATGCGCAACGGCTGGGCCTTCACCGCGTCGGGGGTTCCGGCCGCCGGCGGCAACTCTCCCCTCGGAGGCGGCGGGACGCTCCCGAGGGTGACACCGCCCCGGATGTCACCTCCCGCGATGACGCCGGAGTTACTATTGCCGGTGATGTGGGTCTGGCGGGAGCCCTGGACTGCGTTTCCGCCCGGCTGTTCATCCGTTGCCATGGCCTTCTCCTGTGGGTGGCTTCTTTTGAATACGTTTCCGTAGCTTCTTCCAGAATGACGGATCCTCGACCGGGACCTCCGTGGGGAGCTGCTCGAGCTCCTCGCGGATCTGGTCGCCACGTTCCTGGAAGGATGGAGCGGTTTCCGGAGATGTCAGCAACTCGCGTTCCTCGGGCGACACCTGGGGACTCGGTTGTTCCTCCCTCGAGTATCCCGCCACCTCCGGCTGCCGTGATCTTTGCGGTTGGCGAGCTTTCAGGATTTCGCCAGCCGCCTTTGGTGGCAGAGACCGTGATGCCGGGGCCGGCTCCTGCCGAGGCTCGGGGCTCCGCACGGCCGCCACCTTTCGCAAGGTGGCGCTCGGCCCGACACCCATGATGCGCTGGACCGCTTCTTCGGGGAGTTGCAACTGATGGAGAAATTCGAGCAGCTCGCTGGTGGACATCCTCTGTAGTGCAAGCTCCGCGCTCCAGAGAAGCTGCTCCATCGGACCGTTCGGGATCCTCCTGGGCTTCGTTTCCGGCTCCTCCATAAGAGCGGCGGCGATCGCGCTCTCCTGCTCGGCCAAAGCGGCTTCCGCTGCGGCCTTCTCCAACTCGGCGGCCCTGAGCTCGCGGAACACGCTCAGCCACTTGTTCCGCGCGAACCTCAGGGGAGCGTCTCCCCGCTGCTGGATCGCCAGGGTCTCTTCCAGAGACCAAGGATTCCTCTGGCTCCATCTCCAGTCCATCCAATTCATCACGAGGACCGAGCAGAAGACGGCGGTGAGCACGAAAACCCATCGCCAGCGGAACAGATCGAACGCTTTCCTCGCCGAGCTTGCGAGCCCCTGCACCTCCTGATCGTCGTTCGCGCGCCAGCGGTCGAACACTGTCCAGACGAAAGGCGTCCCGGCTGGTGAGAGCCTGTTGTCCGGAGACGGCGCGCTTCCGCGGCTCGCCGCCGCGAGGGCTGCTTCCAGCGAGCCGCGCTGCGGGTCCCGCTCGATGTCGATCATTTCCGCCATCACGGGCCGGATCAGGCGGCGGGCCGATTTCTGCAGCGGCGCCGCGAAGAAGACCGCGAGGTGCCCGAAGAACGGCAGGCGCCGCAGGCGGCGAGGATTTGGTGCCACCCGAAAGACCGTGGGGGCGTTCGGGCCGGGGCTCGGCTCCTGCTCGGCGCCGAAATCGCGCTCCTTCCGTTCGAGCTCCGTGGCGGCAAAGGCCGCGAAGGTCAGCGCCGCCACCTGCCGGGCCACCGGATGATCCTCATCCCGCAACCAGGAATACAGGGACGTCTCGATGGGAGTGAGCGGGCGTGGAGACCGGGTCCAGATTTGATAGGTTTTTCCGCCGACCTCGAGCTCGCCGTCTCCACCGCTGAGCTGCCCGCGTTGCTTGAGGTAGGCCCGGACGAAGACCGAGACGACGTTGATCCGGTCGGCCAGGGTGATCTCCGAGATCAGCTCCATCAGCATCGGAGCGACCGGCTCGAAATCGTGCAGGGCCTGCAGACCCGTGGCGATGAGCGCGTGCGTCCGCACGAACGGGTGGTTCTCGGTGGTGAAGATGGACCGCAGCTCAGCGACGACGTGTTGAGTGGTGAGCAGATCCTGGCCCTGGTCGCAACGGATGTAGCCATAGGCCAGCGCGACCGCTGACAGAAGCCGGTCCCGGGGAGTGATCGTCCGATCCCCCGGTTCTTTGGGGCCGGCGCCACGGACCATGAGCCGCCACCCGGCGATCACTCTCAGTGTGCCGAAGGGGTGGAGCGTGAAGGCCATGGCGACACCGAACGCGATGGCGTACATCTGCTCCTGGTCCTGGCCTACCCGGTCGCGGAGGAGGGCCTCGAGCTGTTGCGGATGAGAGGCCGCCGCCAAGGGGAGGGTCAGCTCGAGGACCCGCTGGCGGACGGCGGGGTGGCCATCCTTGACGACGACTTCGACGAGGCCGAGCAGCTCGGGCGCCAGGCGGTCCGGCGGATCGTATTGGAGGGCGTAGCCGATGGCCAGGGCCACGGTTGCACGGATCGCGGCCAGGAGATTGGCGCCTTCGGCTTTCCTCTTTTCCAGAGCCTTGGGAAGAGTGGTCCGGCAGCCGGCCTCCCACCAGGCTCGAAGCACCCGGAAGAGCTCTTCGTGGTGACCCTCGCCGCGCCAGGCGGCCAGTGCCTTGGCGACGACGGTCTGAACCTCGACGGAGCCGTCGACGGCGAGCTCCAGGAAGGAGGCCTCGACCGCTTCGAAGGAGAGCAGGCCGATCTGGCTCAGCGATTCGATCACGGAACGCTGGAGCTGCTCGATGCGGCGTGGTGAGCTGAACAGCTCGCGGTCCGGCCCCTGGGTGAACCGCCAACTGTCGGCATCCTCCTTGGCTTCCGCGGCTTTCTTCTCGCTCTTGCCGGTCCGTTTGTCCTTCGGTGTTGTCTTCGACGGTGGACCGACCTCGGCGAGCTGGCTTCTCCAGGAAGCGGGGCTCTCTTTTTTGGATTCCGTTGTCTCGGCCGGCCTGGGCGCGGGCGGCGAGAGCTGCTTGATCAACCGGGTCATGGCGGGCACCACGGCCAGCAACCTGCGCCGCTGAAGCTCCCAGGCTGCCCGGAGGATCGCCCCCCGCTTCTGTCGCGAGGGAACCTCGATCCGCTCTCCGTCGTCGCCGGCCTTGGTCAGATGGAAGAAAGCGCTGAGGCGATCGAGGTCCCGGTAATCGAACAGGGGGAGGTTGGGATCGGTCCGCCGCCAGGCCTCGTCGACCAGGTACTCCACGGCGGCGAAGATCTGATCGTCGGGCAGGCCATCGAACAGGACGAGCCCCAGAGCGAAGAGTTGATCCGTACGCTCGAGCTGCCGGTACCAGTGGAAAATGGCCGTGCGGTCCCCGCCGAGCTGATCGAGCTGTTCGAGCAGTGCGCGAGGAGTCGCCTCCTCGGTCCGCAACCACAGGCAGAGCTGACGGATCCGGTCCGGCTGCCGCAGGCGGGCCGCAGTCTCCTCCAGCGTGAGCCCTTCCACCAGGAGCGAGCCCGTGTGGAGGTCCCGCGGCAGCCAGTCGGGAAGCCTGCCCCGGATTCTCGTGAGCTCCAGGAGGAGGGTCTCGGTCAGGAAGGGACGGCCGTAGTAGGTCTCCCAGGAGACCTCGTGCCAGGCGCTCTCTTCCGGAGATCCGCTCCGGATCCCCCATTCCGCCCTGGTGCAGTCGGTCGTGATCACCGCGTAGTTGAGCCGGCTCTGCAGAAGCCGGTGGAGCTCGTACAGCCGGTGTCCGATGTGGTGCGGCTGCACCTGCGGCAGGAGCAGGATGGTCGTCGCCGTCTCGTGGAAGGCGGTTTCGATCTTCTGCGGATCGGAGCTGCGGTACCACTCGCGGACCCGGATTTCTCCCGGGAGCTGCTGGCGCAGGAGCCAGGCGAGGTGGCGCGCGACCATCGTTTTGTCGTCCAGGCCCTGGCCGGCCAGAACGATCAGGTGATCGGTCATCAGGGCGTGGGCGAGCCCCTCGGCTTTCGGGGTCGTCGTCCAGCCGGGAGGCTCGACGTCTTTCAAGTCGGGCTCGAAGAAGAGAGTCTCCTGGACGACGTACTGGTCGCCCAGGTAGAGGTCCCGGCCCGCGATGTAGCCCTGGTTGACGTTGTCGGAGATCTGGGTGTTCTGCGCCTCGCTCATTCCGCGCCTCTCCTCACGACCTGTCGGTGATCTCAAGGAGAGACACGGTCGGAGCGGATTTGTTGACCACGGGGGGCGTCGAGGGTCAGGCCGGGCTCTCCTCCTCGAACCGCTCCAGCGAGCCGACGAAACCGAGCGCGGCGTTCAGGTTGTGGCCGGCGAGGTCACGCATCAGGCTCTGGATGTACGGCGAGCGCTCCATCCGGTCCGCATGGCGCCTGGAGATCCAGACGGCCAGGGCGATCACCGCCACGCCGAAGAGCAGGTTGGCGGCCAGCCAGGCGCCGCTGAAGACCGCGTAGGGATCCACGCCGAGCAGGCCTTTCAGCGAAACGATCAGCAGCGGTGTCCAAACGAGAGGCGTCGACAGGAACACCCACTTCGTGACTCGGGTACGCTCCACCTGGAGCGCGCCCAGCCGCTTCTGGATCTCCACGATCGGAGCGCTGTAGTCGATCCCGCGCAGGGCGATTACCTGTCGGACGGAGCTGGACGCGAGAATGATCACGTACAGGTGGAGTGCCACCGCCGGGATCAGGAAGCGTGCGTCCGTCACGTGCTGAGCGATGAACGAGCCCAATCCAAAGAGGAGGAGGGCATCGAGCGGCAGCTCGAACAGCAACAGCCACGACAGCCGCCGGGTGGCGGTTTCCGCTTTGTGCAGGACGGACTGATTCAAGATCCGTGTATTCATTCGCAGGCTGGCGTCCAGCTTGCGGTTCTGCGCTTCCCAGAGTCGCTGCAGGTCTTCGATATCCATGAAGTCTCTCCTGTCTCGATGTCTCAAACGGTTCGCGCCAGGTCCCGCCGGAGCCTCTGTTTGATCCGGCCGATCTTGGTGCCGACGTTGGTTTCCGAAATGCCGAGGATCTCGGCGATGGTGTCGTAACGGTTTCCATCCAGGTAGAGGATGATCAGCGCCCGGTCGAGCTCATCGAGCTGCTCGATCTGCTGTTGCAAGAGCTGGAGGTTCTCGTCCAGCTCCACGGAGCCGCGAGGATCCGCGATTTCGAGGATGGATTCCTCGGCCGGTACGGTGTCGCGGGATCTCCGGGACTCTCTCCGATAGAAGGAGATCGCGACGTTCAGGGCGATCCGGTACATCCAGGTGGAGAAGCGGTAGCTCTCGTCGTACCGGTCGAAAGAGCGCCAGAGCTGCACGACGATCTCCTGGGTCAGATCCTGGCGGTCCTCGGGGCTCCGGCAGTACGAGCCGGCCACCTTGTAGAGGATCTTCTTGTGCTCGTCGAGCAGGCTCAGGAATCTCTCCTGCGATGGTCGTTTCGGCATTCGGGCTTCCTTCTCTCTCGGGTCCGGGGCGCTGCTCGTCGGTGCTGCCTTCTCCCTGTGATTCGCACGGAGGGGCCAGGAATCACACGAGGGCGCGGATGTGATGGAGCGGGGGTGGGGACCTTGATCCCCTTTCCTCCATCACCGGGCGGACTGTGCCGAGTACGAAATGAACCGGGAGTAGAAAAGCGCCGGGCCAGCGGAAGCTCACCGGTCGAGGAGGCGTCCGCCTTTCAGGGCCGGATCACCACCTTGAGCGTCTCCTTGCGCATCATGCTGCGCAGGGCCCCCTCCAGCTCTTCGAGCGGGCGCTCGGCGGAAAGGATCTCGGCGGTGCGGATGCGCCCCTCGGAGAGCAGGTCGAGGGCGCTCTGGAAGGTGGCGGGGCGGTGGTGGTACGCCCCCTTGATGGTCAGCTCCAGGTAGTGGAGCCGGTGAGTGTCGAGCGGGATCACGGTGCCGGGGCGGCAGCCGCCGAAGAGGAGGACGGTGCCGCCGGCCCGGGTCGAGGCGAGGGCATCCTCCCAGGCCACCGGCGAGCCGGTCGCCTCGATCGCCAGGTCGAATCCATCCCCCCGCCCGGCGTGCTTGCGCAGGCGCGGGGCCTCGCCGCCGTCACGGCCGACCAGCAACGCCTCGGAGGCGCCCATGCGGCGCGCCACCTCCAGCCGCTGTGGATTGGGATCGGCCAGCACCACGTGGTGCCCGCGGTCGGCGAGCAGGTTGACGAACAGCAAACCGATCGGACCGCCGCCGTAAACCACGGTGTCCGCGGGGCCGTTCAGCGGACAGACCTCCAGGCCGTGGAGCACGCAGGCGAGCGGCTCCGCCAGCGCCGCCACCTCGAAGGGAACGCCGTCCGGGATGGCGTAGGTGCTGATCTCCGCGAACCGGCGAGGGACCAGGACGTACTCGGCGAAGGCGCCGTTCAGGTAGCGCAGGTTCTCGCAGAGGTTTTCCCGCCCGCGCAGGCACTGCTCACATTCTCCGCAGGGAACGGAGTTGGCGATCACCACCCGGTCGCCCGCCTTCCACTTTTCGACCTCGGACCCCACCGCCGCGACCGTGCCGGCCATCTCGTGACCGAAGGGGGTGGGGACCACGAGCATGCGCGGATGCCCGCCACGGCGCAGGACCTTCACGTCGGTGCCGCAGGTGGTGGCGGCGCCGATCCGTACCAGGATCTCTCCCGGGCCGGGCTGGGGGACCGGGATGCGGCGCAGCTCGACCCGCTCCGGTCCGAGCAGGAAGACGGTCCTCTGATCGGAGGGCTGATCTGATGGTCGATCGGATGCCATGCGTTAAGCGGTCTCCTGGTCGGGGAGCAGCAGCACCTTGAGGGCCCGGAGATCGCGGGCCAGCTCGATCCCTTCGGCGAGCCGCGACAGCGGCAGGCGGTGGGTGACCAGCGGCGAGGGATCGAGCCGGCCGCTGATCAGCAGCCGGTAGATGTCCCGCTGGTCGGTCAGCGCGCTCGAATAGGTGGCGATCAGCTTGCGCTCGGATTTGAAGAACGGATTCAGGGCGAAGCCGGCGCGCTCGCCGGGTCCGGAGGCGGGAGCGTGCGCGAAGAGGACCACCGTTCCCCCTTCCCGGGTGAGGGCGAGGGCGGACTCCAGCGGCCCCGCTCCGCCCACGGTGTCGAAGGCCACGTCGGCGCCGAGCCCGCCGGAGACCGCGTCGACGGCGGCGCGCGCCTCCGCCGGAGACGCAGCCGCGTCAGCCCCGAGCTCGAGGGCCAGCGCCCGGCGCTCTTCCAGCGGGTCCGAGACCGCGACCCGCAGGTGCGAGAAGAGAGCCTTGAGGACGAGCAGGTGAAGGAGCCCCATGCTGCCGCCGCCCAGGATCATCACGGCGGGTGCCGGAACCTCCGGAGAGCCGCCGGTCTGGACGATCTCCGCCAGCCGGGCGTGCCGGATGCCGCGCAGTACGCAAGCGGCGGGCTCCAGGAACACCGCGGCCTCGTCCGGGACGTGGTCCGGCAGTCCGAATGTCGCCCGGCGGACCGCCCGCGCGCCGACCAGCACGTGGTCGCTGAAGCCGCCGGGGGAGAGCAGGTTCTCGCGGA
>WUUC01023281.1_pt1 | contig 15975 bp, 9 predicted proteins | sample 6278441 | NCBI WGS metagenome assembly WUUC01 (sample SAMN13675441, study PRJNA597444) | soil metagenome | isolation source: soil | place: USA: Washington | collected 2017-10
CCTTGGATCTTTCTGACTTATCCCGGATCGTAGTTCCTTCTGATCCTGCTCGACGTCAGCCAACGAAAGTGTCAGCCCACCTCGAAACCACCGCCGGCTTCACAATTGATTTGCCGAAGGGGGGCCTGTAAAGCTTAATTCCCTTCTCTCATTTTACTGAGAAATTCCAAAACTGCTGGTGTCTTTTGCTTCTTCGCATTTCACACACGACCCACTTGGTTAATTCTCGCTTCATAGTTGGGCACTATCTGGGCACTAAGAAAGTGTCTGCCCCCAGAATCAACTGATTTAGACACCAAGGCGGAATGCGCCCCATCACACTTCACGGTTCGGTTACTTTTGACAATCCCTACTGTGATACGTCCAACCTCGGGCGTGTAGAAAGAGCAGCAGGTAGTGACCCAACGACCCACATTTCCTACTGAAACCTGATCGGCAAACCGGCGGCGTCGTTGCTAGTGAGATTCTCGTGATCGACGACTACTACGCCGTTCACGATGACGTAGTCGATGCCCAGCGGGTGAGCGAATGGTTGATCGTAGTCAGCTTTGTCCCGAATGTTCATCGGATCGAACACTACCACGTCCGCCCAATTTCCCGGTGTCAGAGTTCCCCGGTTCGCCAAATGGAATATTGCTGCTGCCTGGCCGCTGGCCTTATGAATGGCCGATGCAAGTGACAAAAGTCCTTCTTCGCGAACATATCGGCTGAAAATTCTAGGAAATGTTCCATAACCACGCGGGTGAGGTAGATAGTCGGCCGAAGGGTTTCTCACGGCGCTATCTGAACCAAATACTGAATATGGATAAGTTGCAACTTGGGCCACGTCCTGTTCATCCATATCGTCGAACACGGCTTGGGCGCCACCCCGAAGAGACACGTCGATCAAATTGTCCACTTGCTCACTCAGATTCTGCGCCGCGACGGGAACTTGAGCCAGAGTTTTGCCGATCCACTCGGGGCGCCCGGCAACCAGGCGCACGAACAAGAGATCTTTCCACCCTTCCTCAGTTAAGCGGGAGACAATGTCCGCATGTAGTTTTTGTCTTAGGTCGACGGATGCGGAAACTTGGCGCAGACCGGACCGATGATCTTTGACTGCCCAGTCCGGCAACAAAATATCTGTGGTTGTACTTGATCGCGTATAAGGGTAAACATCGATACTAACGTATTGCCCGCGAGCGCGCGCTTCATCAAGCAGAGCCAATCGGCTACCAATGGTACGCCACTGTTTCAACCCGGAGCTTTTGAAATGAGATATTTCCAACGCTGCGCCGGCTTGCCTTGCGATCTCCAAAGCCTCCCGAATCGCTTCGACACCTTTCGGCCCTTCATTCCGAATATGCGTCACATATAGTGCGCCCTTATTCCCAGACTCCTGGGCAAGCGCTATCACCTCAGACGTCTTCGCAAAGCGTCCCGGAACGTATTCCAAACCAGTTGACAACCCTAGCGCGCCGTCTTTGATCGCCCGGTCGACGATGACCTTCATGCGATTCAGCTCGTCGGGTGTAGGATCGCGCGCATCAACCCCCATCACCTGTTGCCTGACGCTGTTATGGCCCACGAGAGTGGCAACGTTAATGTATGTTCCGCTTTTTTCCAGTCCGCGGAACAATGCGGCAACGTTGGTGCGGGAGCGTCCGCAGTTTCCGGTAATCAGAGTAGTAACACCTTGACGAAGAAAATTTTCAGCCCGGAAAGCGGTGGACTGAGGAATGTTTCCCTCGACGTGCGTGTGCGCATCGATGAATCCCGGCGATACAATCCGGTCCGTTGCGTCAATGTTGACCTTTGCTCTGGAAAAATAAAATCGCCAACGACTAACTGCAACGATCTTGCCGTCGCGAATGCCGACATCAGAGAAGCGCGGAGGACTGCCCGCTCCATCTACGACCGTGCCGTTTGAGATGAGGATGTCAATTTCTCGGTAAGGCGAAAAGACCAGCCAGAAGATACCCCCTCCGACCGCGCCAATTAGTAGCCCGGCTGCCGCATAAAGCAGGATTTGCTTCAAGTTCATCGGTCTCTAGTCACAAAAGAGCTGTGAGCTCAGCGCTGTTATTTTTCTCCGTAACGCGTCAGAGTTGACTGTGTTCGTGGGATTGTTGGTAGCAAGATTGAGCGCAGTCGAAAACTCGTCAAGTGCTTCGCATGGTCGCCCTTGTTTTTCGAGAGCGTCGCCAAGTAGCTTGTGGGCTGAAGCCTTCTGAGCGTCGATGCCGGTTGCTTGTCGCAACGCAGACTCAGCGCTGTACGGATCATTCAGTTCAAGGCAAACACCTCCTAAATTCACCCAGGGCGATATCCACGCTGGTTCGGCTACGGTCGCCTGGCGGTAATACTCTCTGGCGCTTCCTTTATCCTTAAGATTTAGATAGCAACGACCCATCCGATTTAACACGAGCGCCCAGTTCGGTTGCAGCTTACTCGCGCGCTGATAGCCGGCGATGGCACCGTTGTAATCTTTCCGCGCAAAAGTGATCGACGCTTGCGAGAAGTAAATTCTGGATTCGAAAGCCGAGCTTGGCCGTAGTTCATTTAGCCATGAATAAATCCGATTGGCCTCGGACCATTCCGCTTCAGACTCGGTCTGGTCCTGTTTTAGGTTGGTGAAAATCTGATCCCCTCTTTGCTCAAGCTTCGGTTGGGCGTTACGTGCTATTTCTTCTTTGTCAGTTGCGTTGAGATCTTTCCCCTGGTGCTTCAGGAAAAGGTCATATCCGCTATTTCCTTCGGGCTTAACCAGGTTGCCCTTCCTGATCTCGTCAAGGATCGCCCGCTTTGCAGAGAACGAGAAAAAGATGAAATACACTGCCACCGCTCCAACAAGAATTGACAAGGCCGCCACTCCGGCCAGGACGGGCAAAGCTTTCGAACGTGGTACTGCCGAAGACGGAGACGAGACAGCGGGAGCAATCCCTTGCGCCGGCGAGAAGTAAACCGGCGTGCCTCCCGAGGCAGGGCTTTTCATCACCATGGTCGGTGTGAGACCCGGTTGCGAGGCCACTGATGAGTGAGGTGGTGCGACTGCAGCCACCGGGGCGGCGGCTGGTTGTCCCGGACTGACCGCGGCAATCAATTCGCGAGAGAGAGCGTCCGCAGTTTGTGGACGATCTTCACGTCTCTTCGCCAGTGCGTGTAGAACTACTGCTTCAACCGCCGGAGTGATGCTGAGATTTATTGAACGCAGTGAAGGCGGTTCCTTGTTCACGTGTTGGACCACGACTGCTGTTGACGTGGGAGAGTTGAAAGGTACGACCCCAGCCAGCATTTCGTACATGACAATGCCGAGGCTATACAGATCGGACCGGCTGTCGATCTCCTCGCCCAGGCATTGCTCCGGTGACATGTAATGCGGTGTCCCCATCACGCTTCCGGTCTGCGTTAAGTTGCTGGCTGCGATATCGCGCAACTTAGCGATACCGAAATCAAGTACTTTGACTCGTAACCCGGTAATGGTCACATTCACAATAATGTTATCGGGTTTGAGATCACGATGAACGATGTGTTGTTGATGCGCCACCTGAAGCGCAGCACAGGCTTGACTAATAACTTCACTGACAGCAGATGGGGTTAAGGGACCCTGGTGCCTGATTATGTGTCGCAGGCTGTTCCCTTCAACCAACTCCATTACTAAATAGAGCAGACCATCGCTCGTCACTCCGAAGTCGTAAACTGAAACTGCGTTTGGATGTTTTAGTCTCGCGGCAGCTTGGGCCTCACGGCGAAATCGCTCCGTAGCTTGAGGCTCGGTACTATGTTGCGCGTGCAGAATCTTAATTGCGACTTCGTCGCCGATGAGCAAACGATACGCACGGTATACCGATCCCATCCCACCGAATCCGATTTTGACATCCAGACGATACTTTCCTTCGATGATGCGACCAATTAGTGTCGCCTGGGCGCCGTCAGTTGAGGGCGTGCCGGCAGCCTGGTGCACTTTGGTTATCTCGTCTTCATCGTCCGCTCGAGACGATGCACCATCCGATGGGATCGAGGAGATGCTTAACGCTCCCGGAGCGCGGATTTCTGCGGGACCGGGTTCCGCGCCCGCCACGAATGCTGGGACTACAGGTGCGTGCAGGGCGAATAGCTCGCTTCCGCAGCCGGAACAAAAGCGCGCTCCGTTAGAATTTGGTGACTTACACTTTTGACAGATCATACTAATCTCCAATCACGGGGGCATTGATCGCTTTCGCATGATCATCAGGAACCGTTTCGGTTCCCGGCGTCATCACCTAGTTGTTGATGTAATGAACTTTTAGGTCTCTTTCGCCGGTGATGAGCCATCGCGATCCGAATTTGGTGAGCCACAGCTTGGTATAAACGGAACCGGAAAAATGTTTTTCACCTTCGAACGCGAAAGTTTTGTCGAAGGTTGCGGTGGCCTGAGTACCTGTTTGGTCGAAAACAACCGAGATGTTACTGAGTTGAACGTCGAGTCTAGAATAGCGTCGGTAAGCGACCGCCCGATCGGATTGAATCTCAGCTTTGCTGACGTGGCGGCGTTTGAAGTAAGGATCGACCGTATCTGCATAATATGTCATCTGGGAGTCCAAGTCGTGAGATCTTGCCGCCCCTGACCAACCATTAAGACCCTGATGCACTTCGCTTGTTAGCAACGGTGTATTTATTGGCGCTATCACCGGCGCCGGAGTAGCGGAAACTGGCGCCGTTATTGGAGTGTGTGGGGGTTGACTGACTGCAGGCGTCGGCTGATTTACAGCAGAATTTTGCCGCCCACCAGTCGGGCTTTCTCCTCTCGCTCCAAACAACGTTTGGAAACCAAACCCACCCAACGCTACGAGAAACAGGGTCACCACGATCGTTAAACCCACGGTCACTGCCCTGCTCTTCCTCGCAGTCGGAAAAGAACCACTGTTGATTGAAGGACCTGAAATCGCCGAGCGCGAGGCACTACTCATAACGACCGTTGACTCAGAAGCAGTTCGACTACCGTGACCAACTGATTCGATGTGGCGATCAGGATTTGCTACAGCGGTACTTAACTCGCCCGCAAACGCTCCCGCGGTTTGCGGCCGCGCTTCACGAGTTTTCTCCAACGCGTGTAAAGTTGCCACTTCAACTGATCGTGCAATGCCTGGGTTGAGTGTGCGCAACAACGGCGGCGGCTGATTCACATGTTGAACCACCACAGCTGTTGAGATTGGCGAGTTGAAAGGCACAACTCCGGCCAGCATCTCATACAACACGATGCCCAGACTGTAGATATCCGAGCGGCTGTCCAGCTCTTCTCCCAGACATTGTTCGGGCGACATGTAATGCGGCGTGCCAAGCACGCTGCCCGTCTGCGTCAAATTACCCGCCGTATCGTCGCGCAGTTTGGCAATTCCAAAATCGAGCACTTTCACTCGCAGCCGGTTGGCAGCGACCTCGACGATAATGTTGTCTGGCTTGATGTCGCGATGGATGATGTTGTGGCGATGCGCTTCGTCTAACGCCGCGCACACCTGACGGATGATTTCTGCCGCGGCTGAGGGCGTGAGCGGCCCCTGCTGTTTGATGATTCGTCTTAAACTTTCTCCCTCGACCAACTCCATCACCAGGTATTGCAAACCGTCCTCAGTAACACCAAAGTCGTAAATGTTAATGGCGTTAGGATGTTTAAGCCGGGCTGCTGCCTGGGCTTCGCGGCGAAAGCGTTCGGCCGCGCGCTGATCATTTTGTTCCGCGTGAAGAATTTTTATGGCGACTTCGTCGCCAATGACTAGTCGCGTCGCGCGATAAACCGACCCCATGCCGCCCGCGCCAAGCTTTGCGTCAAGCCGATATTTCCCTTCAATCGTTCGGCCGTTGAGCGGATCGTTCAGGCTGACTTTGTTAACGGAAGCACTGGCGGAACGCGAACTGAGTCCGCTTTGAAGATGTTCATTACGCACCCGCGTCACTTCATCATCGACGAGGCCGATATCTCCCGGGCGCGGCGCGGACGCATGCATCTTCTCTGAAGCAAGGGCGAGCTCTGCACCGCAGCTTTGGCAAAACCGCGCGTGTTCGTTATTTGAGGACTGGCAACTTGGGCAGATCATCTTGATCGGAAAGAAAACTGCTGGTGTCAGTTGATTGTTTATTTGCTCGGCATCTTAAACTTTGCGGCGTTGACAGGGACGTCGTAGTTCACCTCTGAAGTCTTGATGCTTATCACGAAATGGGGCGATATCTGCTTCAAGTGCGTTGCTATCTTCCGGCCATCCATTTCCACATGGTTTTCAAAGAGCAGAGTTGTAGAGATTGTCGCGCCTTTCTTTTTGGGATCCTGATAAGTGGTTTCCTTCCGAATCAGCAGACCGGTTTGTTTGTCGTAGTAAAATGTTTCAAGCGTGCCTCCCGGCAGAATAGCTTCAACAAGGTAAACATCTTGCTCAGCCAGGCGACCGCTTCCCTTAACTCTGCTGCCTGGATAAATCGCATTGAATTCCTTCGCATCCGTCAGTGAAGACATGACGAGATTCCGTCTAATGGAGGCTTGCGACGACGAGGGCATAACCTGGCCCTTGCTCTTGAAGCCCTTGTACCAGAAGATGGCGCCGTCGGAACCCTCTTCAAGAAAGATTCCGATCTTCTCCTGATTGAACGTGTGGTAAAACTTGTCCGGCGTTTGAACATGCTCCTCAAAAGTTCCCGACAAAGTCAGGCCTTTACTGACCTCAGTCCACGTGTAGGTACCCTTTTGAACATAACTTTCGAATTTGCCCGTCCACCAACCGCCTTTATTGCCTTATCGATAATCGATTCTACGGTCGGCATTGCGGACGCGGGCGCCGGTTCACCCGCGATCAAAGGGTGTACTTCGCTCTTGGCAGCTAAACTGTTTCGCGCTTGTGTCTTGGCATGATTGAGAAACCCGGCAATGGCGGCCAGGGCTGGAAGTGCCTGTGGCCGGGAGACCATGGTCTCGCCTTCGTAACGCAGTCCGATGATTCCTCCCGCGCTCTTCGTTTTCGTTTCACGGACCAGGCGTGATTCTCGATCGGCGAACTTGAAGCCGGCGGTCTTCTTCGGGTTGTCAGGATCTGTGAAAACGAGGTGAAGATAGACTTCGTTTTTTTGATTTCCGTCGAGCTCTATCGTGCGTAAACTCTGAAGCGTGTCAGTGGAAACCCCAGCCAGACTGCAAACCAGGCCCTGCTTGAGCCGCGGGTCGATCGAGATGGTTTTGTCTTTGATAATCAGCTTGATTGGATGCATCGAAGAGTTACCCGCTAAACCCCATGAAGAATGATGATGGCGCAGGATTAGCTCGATGTCTCCGCCCGCCCCAATTGCTCGGCCCGCTAATTCTCCAAAGCCGCCAAAGTCATTTTTCATGAACAAACTTTGCGCGAGAATGCTCAGCGCTTGCGGTGGCACGGAGTCGACTGAAACCATTTGCATCGCCGTGGCAATAGCGACATCGTAGTTTCCGCGCGAGTAGGCGTCCTGAATTTTTGAGAGGAGACGCTTACGAGCACTCTCGTCGGCGTTCAGCTTGATCTCAACGTTTGAAGGTTCGCCCGCAGTAATCGAAATCTGCCGTGTCAGCGATTCATAGAGCGGACTGGAAACGGTCACCGAATACGAGCCTGGCTGGCAATCAAGGCTGTCAACTGAACCTCGAAAGTTACCCAAGCCGGAAATTTCAATACTTGCGTCAGAAACATTTGTTTTGATGGTTAGGAATCCGACCGCAAATTGAAGGGCTGCATTGATCCGCCCCTCTTCCGCCTGGACCAACGAAACAGGGAACAGAACCTCTCGATAACGAAGTTTGCGAAGGCTTACGCTGTGATCTCCGATCGGGATATCAGCAATTCTTGCCTTACCAGTGTTGTCAGTGCGCCCTCGGGGGATGTCGTCGATAAAGATTTCGCAGTCAGGCGGGTTTGATGAAATATTGAGGACCTGAGTAATTGGTCCTAGTGTCAATAGAAGCGACTGGGTTTGTCCTGCAGCGACGTTAACAACCTGCCGGCCGGGGTGGTAACCTGGTTTAGTGATGGAGACTGTGTAAGGGCCAGGCTTCAAAGGTCCCGCATCAAAATATCCGTTCCCGTCAGTGGTCCCTATGCCTCGGCCATTGATTGTGACTGTGGCGTTGACAGCATTAGAACTCACCACGAGTCCGCCAACCGCTTTCGTAAACACCCTTTCCAGCGGCGGTCTGTTGGTTTTCGGATCCCGGCCGGGTTTGGTAATAATCGCCGGCTCACTCGTCTTTCCGCTTTGACAGGACTTGCCTCCACAGGGGCCCTGTGCCCACATGCTTCCGCTTGCGGCAATCACGAAGGCGATTAGGCTAACAATCCGCGATATCAGCGATGGGATTTTCATAAGCGCTACCGTCAAGTCATTACAGGATTCCGACAACCCCCAAACCAACTAACCAAAGCCTTCACTTTCTACCCGCTATGAGATCCAGCAGCCCGGCGCCGGCGACCACCGCACAGCCCAGCAACGACCCGTGTGCGCCGAACGAGTAGCTGAACATCTTCTGAGTGATCATGCCGAGAACGTTCTGATTGAGTTCAGCGTTGAGATTGAAGTACTGGTACAGAATGATGAGCGAGCTGATACCGCCGGCACCAACCAATAAAACCGCAGCACCGCTCTTTAGTGACGAAGCAGACCCCAGGAAACACGCTGCTACCACAGCAAGGACTCCCAACATGCTCAATGGCACGAGCAGCAGACTTGGCAAGCCAGTAAAGTTAGCTCCCGCCGGGCCGCTTCCTGTGGCGAGCTGGAAGCCAGATAAGTTGGTACTGGCCAAGAGAAGATTTAGTTCAACCCAGGGAAAAAAGAAACAGAGAAGTACCAGGAGTGCTGCCGCGAGACCAACCATTTGGCCCGTCGTTAGTTTAGAGTTCATGAGGACCTCCTAAGAATGAGTTAGTGGGAACGCAAGAGGCGTTGAATCATTTCCAGGTAAGGCTTTCCTGACTGGGACAATTCTCTATCAAAACTATAGAAATTGTAGTCACGCTTTTTGCCGCCGCTGTTGACCTTGGTATTCAAATACACCGCAACTCGACTCTTTAATTGAATACCTATCACCTGAACCTGGTCGTAAGAGACTTTGAAATTCTCCGCGGGGTTTCGAGTGCTTCGAAACTCCAGTTCGCTCTTGCCGAGAGTGAGTTGAGCTTCACACAGTTCATGGCCCTTGTTCAGTTCAAACTTCTCAGTAGTATGACGCCGAATACGCAGAGCCACGGTTTCACTTCCCGCCAGCGCTCTTTCCAGATGTGATTGCGCCTTGGCGAACTCAGCACGCTCAACGTGGACCAGTCCCACCAGCCGGTGCGCCGCGGCACTCGCAGTCTCTGCTTCAAACATGAACTGTGCCAATTTCAAGACGTCGTCATACGCGCGGTTGAGAAAGAGCGATCCCGCCTGAGCCTGCAGCGAGGCGAGGGATAAACGCTCCAAAATTATTTGCTTCGCAACTGACTCTTCGGGGCCAACTGAAAGATCAAACTTCGCGGGTGCATAACCCAGGGCTTCCACTGTAATGCTGTGTTGACCGGGAGCGAGAAGGATCCTGTCCGAAACGGATTTTGACGGCGCTTGGTTGTCTATTGTGACGCGAGCGTTCTGAACGTTGGAAGTCAGTTGCAAAGTAGCGCTGATGGGCGACAGTGACAGCACGACCTCACGCGAAGCCCATTCGGGCGCAAGCAACACTGTTCTTGTATCGCTCAGGTAACCTTTCTTTCGCGCCTCGATCAGCAGCGTCGGTTTAGCCAGTAAATAGGTAAACAGTCCGCTACTGTCGCTTTTGCCGATTGCTTGTTTCTGGCCTTCGAAGTAAAGGTCGCATTCTGTCGGCTGAGTGCGAATACGTAGTGTGACGGGCTTCGCTTTCAAAGGCGCCTTCAGTTCCTGCTGATCATCACACTCCACTTTTTTGATCTCGGGTCCAAAGAGCTCATAACCCGGCTTTGTCACGGTCACCCTGTAGAACTGGTCTCCTGCAACCTGAAAGGTGTACCCGCCCAAATCATCGGTCACCATCTTGCTTAGGTGCCGAAACTTACCGCGCTTCAATTCACTACCTTCCAAAGCGATCTCACAATCCCGCATTCCGCAGACCACCACGAGGTCTGAGTCTTCGCATACGGACGCCGGCGCAACAGTCGCAGGCGTGCCGTCTCGGGGTGGGCGTGGGATCCGATGAATAATCCTTCCAGGCGGCCGGCGCACGCCGGGAACTTTAACTACTGGACAGGGCTTACCGCCGCAAGGACCTTGCGCGACCAGAGAGTTGTTCGTCAGGAACAGCAAGAGGAACAACCAAACAAATGTCAGAAGTAAGTCGCGATGACGTAGGCACATAACGTTAGCGCAGTTGACCGTCGGAGCTGAGCTCAGGATCGTACGCAACCAGAAACGCTTTTGCTTGTTCCGCTTCCGAACCGCTTTTGTTGCTGGTCAAGAAAAGAAAACGAAGGTAGCTCTCAATTGCTTGTTGCTTATTAGCCGCAGACTGCGCACGGCTGTAATAACTTCCTGGCAGCGCGCGCAGGCTATCAACGGCTTTCATACGCGCCTCGCCCTGCATCTTGCTAAACATCTGACTTAGAGAGGTGCCTTCGTCATCGACGCGGCACATGTTATTGCCGGCGCCCCGCGTATCATTCTGGTGAACGCCTTCTCGTTGTTGGCATTGACCGCCCACTTCGGCTGACAAAGTGTCGGCGGTTCCCGTTGCCTTGGAGATGCTGTCAGTTGATCTAAAAGACATTCGGGTCGCGCCCTGTAAACGAAAGTCAGTTTGTTGATACGAATAACCCTGTTCAAGACGCCTCGGTAGGCTGTCGCGGTAAGCGCGCATGCGCTGCCTTTCTGCTGCAATGCCAGAGCACTGAGGCTCGCCGTATTGCTTCTTGCAGTTGTCGTACTCTCTGTTCTTTACATCAATGTTTCGATCCCACTGCTGTCGCTCCGGGTTCGGATAGCTGAATGTCGATGAAACGCTGTACGGGCGCCGCTCAACGCTTGCGGCTGCAGTGGTAAGCTCTCCAAAGAAGATAACTGTTGGGGCATTAAGCGGGCGTCCCGCTTGAATCGCGCGCAGACTGGCGATTGCTGCTTCGCGACTCAAGACAGTTGATTGTGATAAACCAGCCGCAGTGCTCGCTCCCTCGACAACAGCCGCGACTTCACTAAGCAAGCCCTCTGCATAGCCGTTTCCCGATTTATTCAGAAATACAGCGCCGACGTTTACGCGCGTCTGTTCCTGAAACTCCTGCCTCGCCTGGGACAGCAAGTGAGACACTTCCCCGTCGGCGGGCGTGTAGAGCTGTGCTTTCTGCAGGTAGACATAGGCCGTGCCGTTATCGTTTCGCCGCAGTGCCGCCTGCGCTTCACCTTTGCAAAAATCTGAAAGGCGACGGTTGGCTGCAGCGAGCAGAATCCGAATCGGATCGTCATTGCAGAGTTCATTAGCGAGGATCAGTTTTTCCCTGGCCTCACGAAAGTCTTTCTTGTTGACCATTGAAATGGGTTTAGGGTCGATCGCGGACGCGGTGGTCACTACAGCTCTGCGCCGCCCCGGCCGGGCTGCTGCCGTGGCGCCAATGCCGAGCAACTGTCGCGCCTGGCTATAGAGTTGCTGTGCATACTCACACTTGGCGGTTTTTAACTCGACTGCCAAACGCGGATCGGCGGCGCAGTCGCTGTCGGCAATCTGTTTCTCCAACAACTCCTTGGCTTCCTTGGGCCGGCTTATCTGCCGGTTCTTTTTTGAGTCGCGCACGGCAATTTCATTACGTGCTCTGCAAACACAGGCGCGAGCACGCTCTGAGGCCGGCAGACGCTTCCAGGCGATGGAGCACTCACCCAGTGAAGCCTCCAACTGTTCCCCCAGCCACGCTTTGTCAGCGGCGTTGATGTGTAACTCATGACTCTGTTCCAGCGAGTGCTGGTACATCTGCTTTAGTTCAGGCCAGGTGCTCAGGTATTTCGTAATTGGTTCCGCAGCCGCAATCGCTTCATCCCACTTTTCGGACTTGATCAGTTGTTCAGTCTTGTTGCGAGCATTCTCCACTTCCTGCTGAGCGCGGCTAATTTCCGCAGCAAGCTGTCGCGTTACTTCGTCGTCGCGTATACCTTGCGTGCGGCCAATGCGATCTTTTGCTTTTGCCAGAGAGGCGTAGTCGCCGTCGATGAATCTGCGCAGGTCGCCGCGCGCGCATTGGATCAAAGCCTCATGCATCTTCGCGTTGGCTTCGCTGCTCCGGTAATTGTTTGTTTTCTTGAGGTACGATTCCCAGATGGCAACGCTTCCTTCGTCAGCCGCGTGGGCAAAGAGGGCATCATTCAGTGCCGCCCCCTCGGGCACAAAAAAGACCTTCCATACTGATCGCAAAGGAAGATCGACCTTGCGCTTTTGCTTGCCTTCGCGCGCTTCCCCAGTGAGCATCACTCCATAAAATGATGACAATGGTGGGTCTGCGTTTTTCTGCGGTTTCATATCATCCGGGATTGTTCCCAGCGATGCCTGGCCCGCTACAGAAACGGCCGTGAGCACGCCGGTATTCTCCCATCTTAGTGAAAAGAGTTCGCGAAGCTTGCGTTTGCTGGAATCCTCATAGGTATTCCGCGACACCGTCGCTGCTGGGTTCGACACCGGAAAGTTGAGCAGGCGCACTTCGTCTTTATTGTTGAGCTTGGCTTCAAAGACTATTTGATAACTCAAATCTACCGCGCCTTCGCAGCCGCCATTACTCGCCTCGGCTGAGCGGAGTACGACAATCGCTTGTTTACCCTGTGCGTTAATTGATCCGGCGACCGCCAGAAGCAAGCAGAAAGCGAGAAGCAATTGTGAGAATTGTGTTCTTGCCGGGAGCATAGGAGCCCTCCTTTTGAGCTTAGAACTATGAGCTGAGACTGATCGTCAAATGACTAAGGCATATCCATCGCACAGCGAAAACCCGTTTTGTCACCGACGCCTTTATAACCAGATCGATATGTCCCACTGGCGTAATTCGGTTCACTTTCCCAGGAACCGCCACGAATGACCTTTTCACCGCCTGAACTGGCATTGGCCAACCTGCCGCCGGGATATGGACTCCAGTCGCTGGCGGTCCACTCCCACGCGTTACCGATTAAATCCTGGACGCCAAACGGCGAATCGCAGTTGTAACTTCCGACGCTAGCCAGCCCTTTACGCGCGTTGCCTTCGTCCGCAGCGTTGGCGCATCCGCGTTTCCATGATTTTCCCCAGGGATAGAGAAGACCGGTCGGACCTCGCGCGGCAAACTCCCACTCCTGCTCGGTCGGAAGTCGCTTGCCAACTGAGCGAGCGTAAGCGGCTGCCTGTTCCCAGGTAACTCCGGTCACGGGTTGCTTAGCTGCACCTTGAGGATAAGTTCCATTGGTCCAGCCTGCCGGCATGGCGCTTCGATCTTTGTCAACAAATCGCTTGTAGTCTTCACACGTCACTTCATGAGCATCGATGTAGAATGACTTCACCGCGACCAGGTGGGCGGGCTTTGAATCCAGATCACCGACGTTGCTTCCCATTAGTAATTGTCCACCAGTGACAGCCACCATTCCTGTCGGCGCTCCCTGGTCTACGTCCTCTTTAGGTTTATTCGATGAGGACACCGGCGGATCAGAAACCGTCTCTTGCGGTGGTTGACTATCTTTAGTCGTGACGGTTTCATTCTTTGCCTCTTCCGTGCCTGCTCGCGGCCACATTGCAAGCAGTAGTACAAGGCCGACAACAACTAAGGCAGCGAGACCAACTCCGACATACTTTGTGGGTATTGATTGCTTCAGGCTTGCGGTGGTCGCAGCGCCGTTTTCCGCAGTCAAACGCGGGACGCCGCCTAACGACGGTATCCCCGCGCGCGGACTCGCCAGATGAACTGTTTTTGATAAGTCCGGTTGTGATGGTGAATTTGCTTTGCGCCGCTCTATGGTTTCTTCATCGATAAGAATGTTCGAGAGAAACGGTTGAGATGCTTGAAGACCGGAAACTGAATACGCGGGCGCCCCTTCACTTCGCAGGGCTGCTTTCAATTCGTGGGCCAATGCCCCCGCGGTTGGCGGCCTGGCGTCACGCGTCTTTTCAATTGCGTGCAATACAACGGCTTCGAGGGCGTGGGGCACGGCCGGATTGATTTCGCGGAGCGACGGCGGCGGCTGGCTGACATGTTGCACTACTACCGCTGTCGAGATTGGCGAGTTGAAAGGAACTCTTCCGCATAGCATTTCATACAACACGATCCCCACGCTGTAGACGTCGGCGCGCGAATCCAATTCTTCACCCAGGCATTGCTCAGGTGACATATAATGGGGCGTCCCCATAACACTCCCTGTTTGAGTAATGTGGCTGGCGGTCTCGTCTCGCAATTTGGCAATGCCAAAATCAAGCACCTTCACACGAAGCCCACTCAGTGTTGAGTCAATGATGATGTTGTCGGGCTTAATGTCCCGGTGAATAATGTGGCGGCGGTGTGCCTCGTCAAGCGCCGCACACACCTGCGAAATAATCTCGATTACGGTTGGAAAACTAAGTGGGCCCTGTTTGGTTGCCTCACGTAAACTCGCGCCTTCCACAAACTCCATTACGAGGTACTGAAGGCCGTCGGTGGAGACGCCAAAATCATAAATGCTGACGGCATTGGGATGTTTTAGACGTGCGGCTGCTTGTGCCTCGCGGCGGAATCGTTCTGAAGAATTTGCGTCAGTCTGATCCGTGTGCAGAATTTTTATCGCCACTTCGTCCCCGATCAGAAGCCGGGTGGCGCGATAAACCGTGCCCATTCCTCCGGCGCCGATCAAACCGTCGATCCGATAACGACCGTCAATCGACTGTCCCAGCATTGGATCTTGCTGTTTCTGCTCGAGCAGTGTTCCATCAACGAGGATGGTGCTCGCAGCTTTGTCGTATGGAGCGGGCAGCGTGGCGCCACAACCGTTACAGAAGCGAGCGCTTTCGGTGTTCTGATTTCCGCAACTCGAACAAATCACCAGTAGTACGTCTCACCTTCCTGTAACTTCCTCCGTCACGTGTTCATCTCTGAGCGCGTGGGAGATCCTGTTCTCGCAGAACCATCTTTATTAACAACAATGAACGAGTGCGCGTGACCGACATGTTCTTCAACATCTCCTGGTCCGACTGGGGCATTCGGTTTGACAACATGTTTAGATTGATCGACTGCGCCAGATTGAGCGTTCCCGAGATAAGTGCGGCCGATGAATCGTCCTTCATCTTTGCGAGCAACTCTGTTGGGAAGGTGTTGCCGCGGCGCGTAATAGCAAAACCGATGGCATTCGGAAATCCGATCTTGTCGATCACAAAACCTAACGGCCCTAAACCGGAAAGGCTGAACAACGCAGCCACGACTTTCACTCCCACTTCGGCAACCATCTGGTGTTCCAGCGGCAAGGCCATCGCAAATGAAATCGGTTGTTTGCCGACGACAAAACGCCCCAGCAGCGAATTGAACGGCGGGCGGGAGGTCAGACTCTCGCGAGGATTCAGGGCGACGTTGACCACTGCTTCGATCGCCTTTTGCGATCCAACTACCAACATCCCAGACCGCAGGATTGTGGCGCAGGATCTGTCTGCCTGGTTGAAGTAGACCGTATGCCCCTTGTATTTCAGCTCAGAGGAGCTTTGAGACTTTAATGCTGCATCAACCGCCGGCAGGTTAAACGTTGCGCGAAAGATCCCTGCCACCACTCCCGAAGGCGAGCTGTTGATGCCACTGAAAAGTACAATCTCAGATACGTCGCTTCCGTTTATCTTCAGCGGCGCTAGCCCGCGGTCGAGCTGATCCGCATTTAGCATCGAGCGAAACCGAGGGTCGCGGCTCACAACGGTCCAGTTGATCTTCGCTACCGCAACCGCGGTCCGCGGCACCAACGCTATCGGAGTCGTGGGTCGTTGGGCCGCAACAGTGCTGAGACTAAAACTCAGGCCGACACCGACAATGCACAGCGACAATATTCGCTTCA
>WUUC01011208.1_pt1 | contig 15972 bp, 14 predicted proteins | sample 6278441 | NCBI WGS metagenome assembly WUUC01 (sample SAMN13675441, study PRJNA597444) | soil metagenome | isolation source: soil | place: USA: Washington | collected 2017-10
GCACGCCGAGGTACACGGTCTCGAGATGCGCGAACGCGGTATAGGGACCAGTGATGAGCATCACGGTCTCCCGCGGCTCGACGCGATCGCCGTCACGAAGCGCGAGCACCTCCAGATCGTCCCACCCGTACCCGTCGCTCAAACAGGTACGGAGAACGGCAATCGTTTCGTCCACGCCCCCAAGCCATGCCGTCTGCTTCTGGAACACCTGCATGACGACGTGGGGATGACGGCCGCACCGCATCAACACGTCGCGCGTGCGGACGAAGTACTTATCGGAGTAATAGCCGTCCCGCATCCGCTCGACCGGCAGCTGGAACCGCTCCGGCGGCACGCGCTCGACCGGTCGAAGCGGAGGCGGGACGCCGCTCACCGGATCACGATGCCGCACGCCACGCGATCACCGGCATTGCCCGCCGGATCGCTGGCGTAGTCGTCCGGCTTCGCGTGCAGTACGAGCGCGGACCCGTTCGCGTCGAGGAGCGACCGCTCGCCGTCTGCCAGCGTCACGCCGGTCGCGAGGAGCTCCACCGAGGCCATGCCTGTTTCAGGAACGTGGATGTTCGGCAGATCGCCGGCGTGCGCGCCAGCGGGCGGCAGCAGCCCATGCGGCTGCTTCTCGGGATTGAAGTGCGGACCCGCGCTGTGAAAGGTCGGCGCGTCGCAGCGGCCGGCGTCGTGAATGTGAAACGCCTTCACGCCGGGCTCGACGCTCTCGAGCTCGATCGTGAGGAGAACGCCTTCTGGCGTGTTGCGCAACTGCACCGCCCCGACGTCCTGCCCCTGCGCGTCCTTCAATTTCGCCGTGGCGGTCGCCTGCCCGTGCACGCCCGTCCCACTCTGCTCGGCCGTTGATTGAGCAATCGCGCCTGTGCTGGCAAGCGCGACACACATGAATACATACCCGAATCGATACATGAAGCCTCCTGTGGTTCGGACGCTTCGAAGTGCAAGAACGGATCACACCTACAAGGCAGCAGACGCGGCATCACAGGGAGGCTTAATGGTCCAGACGTGACAGGAATTCGCGCAGGTGTGCGCCCCATATTGCCGGCAGTGAATGCGTACCGTGGCCACGCGTCTCGGGAGTGATTGGCAGGAGCACATGCGTTCCCCGTTTCACGCGTGGCATCAGCCGCTCCATCAGCCCCAGCTCGGGGGGATTCACCTGATCGTCGGCGGAGTTGATTGCCAGGAGCGGCGCGGTGACTTTCTCGAGGTGCGGCGACGGATCGTAGTCGGCTGACGACTCGAACTGGTACAGCATGTCGTTCGCATCGGTCGCGGCGAGCCGCGTCTTGATCTGCTCGGCGTAAAACGCGTCTGCCGCCTCGCGCGTCGGCGCCTGCTTCTGCCACTGAAGCGGACTGCTCGTCATCCACAACAGGATGTTCAGCGCGCCAGTGAGGCCGCGGACGGGAGGCGCCGTGTACGTGCCGTTCTTCCATTCCGGATCCAGACGGATGCTGTCGCTGATCATCCTTCGCATCACCCGGTTCCGTCCCGCGATCTGCGTCGGCACACTCGCGAGGGGTACGAGCCCCTCCATCACCGTCGGGTACATGTAGCCCCACATCCAGGTCTGCATCCCGCCCATCGACGTGCCCATCACCAGCCGCAGATGATCGATGCGCAGGAGCTCCGTCACGAGGCGATGCTGGAGCCGCACCAGGTCGGTGTAGCCGTACTTCGGGAACGTGGCGCGCAGACCATCGCTCGGCTTCGTTGACGCGCCGTGGCCGAGGTTGTCCGGCAGGATGATGTAGTGCGTGCGCTCGTCGAGGGGTTGCCCGGGACCAAACAGGCCGCCGGCGAAGGCGGCTGACTGAAACTGCCGTCCGCTCCCTCCGGTGCCGTGCAGGATCAGCACCGCGTTCGCCGCGCGGCCGCTCGGATCGCGGCGCAGCGTGCCGAGCGTGCGGAAATGAATTTTCAGTTCGGGAAGCCGTTCGCCGCTGGTGAAGGAAAAATCGCGAACGACGAAATCACCCTCGACGGCCGTCGAGTCGCTTTGCGCCGCCGCGCCGATCGGGTGAAGAACGGCCAGCAGCAGTACGACAGCTGGAATCGTGGACGAAAGGCGCGCCATCACGCGGGCAGCCTAGCACCCGCCGCCATCCACCGACAAGATTCAGCGGAGCGTAAACGACAGCTCGATGCTGATCAGCACCGGGACCGGCTCGCCGAACCGTGTGCCTGGCTGAAATCGCCACTGCTTGGCGGCGCGGATGGCTTCCTGATCGAGGCCGAACGTCGAATCGAGCGATCGCGTCACACGAACGTCGCCCACACTGCCGTCCGGAAGGACGATGCATTCGAGCCACACGACGCCTTGGATCTTGGCGCGCATGGCGTCAGCCGTGTATTGCGGCTTCACTTCGCGAATCAGTCGCGGAATTTCGACACCGTTGCCCGGCCGGTAGGCGCCGCCGCCAGTGCCGCCGCCCCACCCGGGTCCGAGGCCGGATCCCTGACCCGGACCCATGCCCGAGCCCGTGCCCGTACCCCCGCCGCCGCCACTCCCGGCGCCCTGCGAGACGCCAGCGGCCTGCGACTCGATCACCCCAGGCGCCGTGGTCTGCGCCGCCGCCATCGTCTGGGCAGGGATATTGACCTCAGGCTCAGGCTCGGGCGCCGGTTCCGGCTTCTGGAGTTCCACGGCCGGCGGCTTCACGACCGGGACCGAGATCTTGTCCTTGCCAGGAAGCTCGGCCTTTTTGGGCGGCTCCGGCATTCGATTGCCGCCGCCACCGCCGCCGCCGCCAGGCCCGGGCACAGCGAGCCACACGATTTCGTCCGGGAGGCGATCGGGCATCATGGCGTGACGGACCGGTTCGGGCATGAGGCTCGCGATTAACACGAACAGGAGCAGCAAGGCGCCGTGCGTCACGACGGACATGCCGATCGCGCCGCCCATACGCTTTTCTTGCTGCTCGAACGAGAAGTGAACCTCAGCCGGACCAAGCCCTTCCGGCCTGACGGTCAGGTGGCCGAGGCCGGCCGTACGCTCAACGGAAGCTGGAGGAGAAGTGCTGGGCATCATGGCCGAGGATTGCGTTTGACTCATTCTCGCTGAGCGCTCAAGGTCCGGCAACTGCAAAACGGGTACCTCAGCAGCCGAACCGGTCGCGAACTGGTTTCTTCTAGTATTTGATGCGCGTTGCGCTCCTGCGGCTTTCTTTTACGTGGTCGGCGTTACGCGGCCTGTCCTCAGACGCGGCCAGCCCACGCGCCGATTGACGCGTTACCTCCGCCGTACGAATGCAGCACAGCCAGCGCGTCGGCCGCCTTGGCATCGCTCGTCACCCCGACGAGTACGCCACCGCGGCTCGTGAGCGTTTCGAAGATTCGCCCATCATGGGCCTGAAAGCCCACGCGCCGTGCGGTCGCGGCCACCCCCAGCTTGGTCAGTTCCTCACCGCTCCCCTGCAGGGCCTCGACGAGGGGGCCCCGGGCGCGGACGACGCCGATCCCGCGGATGGTCAGGGTGGATGCCGCAGTGCCCAGCGTACGCTCGATCAGCGCCGCGGTCTCGGGCGAATCCTTCGCGATGATGCTTATGATCTCGGGTGGGAACCCCTGCGCCTTCAGGGCCCGAAGGCCCTTCTCCGCCCACACGACATCCTGGAATACGCCGATTGTGAACAGCCCCATGGACGTCTCAACCATTCCGATCTCCTGAGTCTGCCCAGCTGGCCAACGCCACCGCGGTCGCGCCGTTCTGCTGCATCGACTCCCGAACAGCGGCAACGGAACTGTCGCTGGTATGCGCGCCAAGCAGAAACGCACCGCCGTCGATTCGGCGCTCCCAGGCGACGGCCTCGGCCTCCGGCAACCCCGCGCGCCTCAGGGTCCTGGCAATTCCGCCGGCCAGGTGGCCCGCCGCCTCACCAAGACCGGCGGCGAGGGGACCATCGGCCACGATTGGACCGATGCCGGGCATCACGAGCGCCATTGCAGACAAGACGTGCGCGCTCAGTTCTCCGAGTCGTGAGGCCGGCGCGGAATCCTCGATCTCCGAACCCGGCGACGCATCCGCCGCCGCTGCAATCGCACCTTCTTCGTCGTGCGTGCGCGCCACGATCGAGACGCGCTCGCGCGCGACGCCCAGCTGTCGCAGCGCCTTGGCCCCCCGCGCAGCAGCCGCCGCATCGTCGAACAATGCCAGGACCAGTGGATGCGACATGCGCATTTATACACGAACTCCGGAGCGGGCGACTATGACTCCGTTTGGTAGCCGTCCCGCGCGCGGACGCGGATGGCCGGACGACTCCCCTTCAACGAGACTGTGATGCTCCGCCACTCGGATTCCCCTGCCACGATCGGACGGGCCGGCGTGTATCCGAGCAGGTACTGGTGGCGCAATTCGCGGGCGATCGTGCCGAGCGTCTTGTCGAGATCCCGCGCGTCCTTGAGCAGGAACGATCGTCCGCCAGACACCACCGCGAGTTCGGCGAGGAGCGAGGGCCTGGCCTTTCCGAATGCGATCGGGTAGATCAGCGCGGTACTGCGGCGCGCGCGTTCGACGACCTGCGCGGCGGTGTGCTGGCTGTAGCGATCGGCACCGTCGGAGAACACGACGAGCGCCTGCCGTCCTGCTTCGGGAGCCAGCCGGTCGAGAGCGGCGATGACGGCGTCGTGCAGCGAGGTCGTGCTCCAGGGATCGAGGCGGGCGACGGCGGCAGCCTGGGAAGCCCGGTCGGTGGACAGCGGCGCGATGACCTCCGCTTCGTTGCTGATCGCGACAACCATCGAGCGGTCGGTGGGCCTGAGCAGCCCCAGAAACGACTGCGTCGCTCGCTTCGCGGTCGTCAGCTTCTCGCCGGCCATGCTGAAGCTGCGATCGACGCCGACGGCCACCGCCAGCGGGAACTCTCCAGCCGCGAACGTTGTGATCTCCTGCGGCGTGCCATCTTCGGCCACCACAAAGTCCGCCTGCGTCAGGCCGGTCACCGGCTCACCGGCTGCATCCGTAACGCTCGCGTACACTTCCACCAGCTGAACGCGGGACGAAAACTGCGGCCGAGGCTCCTGCGCGGCGCATGGTACAATGGCCGCGCCGCAAAGGACGAGGCACACCATGGGCATAGGCATTCCCGAGCTCGTGATCATCTTGATCATCATCATCCTGATCTTCGGGGCAAACCGCCTGCCAGAGATCGGACGTGGCATCGGCAAGGGCATCCGCAACTTCAAGGACGCCACGAAGGACGGCAAGGAGTCGAATCTGAATCCCTGAACGGGCGACGAGCGATTTTAGTGGTTCGTGATTAGCTGCTCGAGAAAACAATCAGCCAATTACCCCATCGCCAATCCCCCATTCAGCCAGTCACACGATTTGTCTCTTATCGCCCACGCGGCGCGTCACGCGCTCGCGGTCGAGATATTCCAGCAACGGGATCGCGAACTTTCGTGTGATCCCGAACCGGTCCTTGAACGTCCCCACGTCGATCGTTGCCGGCTTGCTCGCGTCGCGCAACGCGCGCACTTCCTCCTTCAGTCTCTGCAACGCCGCCTCGTGAAAAACGAGCTCGTCAACACGGGCGAGCACCTTTTGCCGTACGAGCAGCGACGTGACGCGCTCGGCCACGTCTGCCTTCACCCCGACCTGCGCCGCCATCGTCTGCTTGTCCGGCGGCTTCAGTCCGGAGTCTCGATACGCGCGTTCGATGAGATCGCGCGCGCGCGCCTCCTCATCTGAGAGCGCGAGCTTGTGCGTGGCGAGCGCCAGTCGGTCGCGCGCCACGATCTGTTTGGCGGCCACCAGCCCGAGCAGCACGAGATCGAAAACCGCCTGCGGCGCCCGCGCGAACAGCCGTTCGCGCGCTTCCTCTCGCGGCATCCCCTCGACGAGCGGATGCTTCTTATGATGTTCGGCGAGTGCCGCCACGAGTGCTCGCTCGAGCGCGGCGACGCGGGTGGGCGCAATGAGCACTGCACCGGCACGAACGGCGTGTCCCTGCTTCACGAGCCGTGCTGCTGTCGCGTCAACCGCGTCCGCTGCGATCCCGCAGCGTGACTGCAGCGCTGCGATGGGCAGGCCTTCCGCGCCGCTCTCCTCGACGAGGGCACGAAGCGGTTCGTCCCCGGATGCATGCAGGCGTGCAAAGCGCGCCCGTCCAGCGGCGGTACGCACGCCGGTTCTCGGCGGCGCCGGATCCAGCACCGAGCCGCCGGCAATCGTCACTGGCGGCGAATACGCGCGCAGGATGAACCGATCGCCGCGGGTGAGTACTGCCGGCGACTCGAGCCGTATCCGGGCGAACGCAGACGCGCCGGGCTGCACGTCGACGTCGCCAGAGATCGCCACGCGCCCGAGCACCTCGCTCGTGCCCTGGTGAAAGCGCACGCGCGCGCCGTGGCGAAGCGGCTTCGCGCTCGAGAGCAGATCGACGGCTGCATCGAGGCGCCGCGTCACGGCGAGGGCGCCGCGACGCGTCAGTGTCTCGCCGCGCGCGACGTCGTGCACCTCCACGCCGCCCAGGTTCACGGCGGCGCGGTGGCCGGCGGCCGCCGCCTGGTGTTTTTCTCCATGCACCTGCACGCCGCGCACTTTCACGGTGCGGTCCGACGGCAGCAGCACGAGCTCGTCGTCGACTGAAATGAGTCCCGCCCCCATCGTTCCGGTGACCACCGTGCCGAAACCGCGCATCGAGAACGCGCGGTCCACTGGCAGTCGTGGTGCGGCTCCCTGCTCGCGAGCGCGTGAAGCGGCACCCATCGTTGCCAGCGTCGTGCGGAGCGCCGGGATTCCGGCGCCCGTTCGCGCCGACACTTCGAGGATGGGAGCGCCTTCGAGGAAAGAGCCGTTGACCAGGTCACGCACCTCCAGGCGAACCAGCTCCAGCGTGTCCGCGTCCACCAGATCCGCCTTCGTCAGGACGACGAGCCCTGTCGGCACGTGCAGCAGGCGGCAGATGTCGAAATGCTCGCGCGTCTGCGGCATCACCGATTCATCGGCGGCGACGACAAGCATCACGAGGTCGATGCCGCCCACGCCGGCGAGCATGGTCTTGATGAACCGCTCGTGGCCGGGGACGTCAACAAAGGAGAGCGTCACGCCGGCTTCCGTCGTGTGGGCAAACCCGAGCTCAATGGTGATGCCGCGCGCCTTCTCTTCTTTCAGGCGATCGGGGTCGGTGCCGGTCAGCGCGAGCACCAGCGAGCTCTTCCCGTGGTCGATGTGGCCAGCCGTTCCGACAATGAGGTTCATCGGCGGCGGCTGCCCCGACTCCTGCCGTGCGGCTCGCTCTTGTGCGCCGCACGTTCGCGCCTGCCCGGCCGCTGCTTCTTCTTGCCTTTGGCCCGGCTGAACCCCGCACCCGCGCCAGCAGAGAGATCTCGTTTCGGCTTCACCCTGCTGCGAACGGGGACGCCGGATTCCTCGCGCCGCACGTGTTCGAGAATGTCCACGAGTCCGAGATCGACCTGGCGGCGCTCCATATCCACACGCACCACCTGCACGTCCACTTTGTCGCCGAGTCGATAGACCTTCCTGGTGTTCTCGCCGCGCAGGACGTGCGCCTGTTCGTGATACCGGTAGTAGTCGTCGGCCATGCTCGAGATGTGGACGAGGCCCTCGACGTAATGCTCCACGAGTTCGACGAACATGCCAAACGGCGCGACGCCAGTGATGTATCCCTCGAACTCGTCCCCAACCTTGTCGGCCATGAAGCGCACCTTCTTCCACTGGAGGAGTTCGCGCTCGGCCTCATCGGCGCGCCGCTCCATCTCAGACGTGTGCTTCGCCACTTCGGGCAGGTCTTCCTCGACCTCGTCACGCCGCCCGCCGGATATCTGCCCCTGACGCGATTCCCGCAACATGCGGTGGACGACGAGGTCGGGATACCGCCGAATCGGAGACGTGAAATGGGTGTAGTGCTCCGCGGCCAGTCCGAAGTGCCCGAGGCTCACCGCGTCGTATCGCGCTTTCTGCATGGTGCGCAGCATCAGCGCAGCGATTGGGCGCTCTTCCGGCGTTCCTTTCATCCGATCGATGAGTTTCTGGAAATGCTTTGGCTTGATGCCGTGTCCGGTGTGCGCCAGGCTGTAGCCGAGTGTCGTGATGAACGCCTCGAAGTCCTCCACCTTCTTCGCGTCCGGCGCTTCGTGCACGCGGTGCAGCGCTGCCACGTCGTGTTCCACCAGGTGCGTCGCCACCGTTTCGTTCGCGAGCAGCATGAACTCCTCGATGATCCGGTGCGCCACGTTGCGCTCCGATGCCACGATGTCCTGGATCTGGCCGAACTCACTGAGGACCACGTACGCCTCGGGAAGATCGAAGTCGATCGCGCCACGGCGCCGCCGCCTGCTGTTCAGGATGTCGAACAGCTCCCGCATCGTCTCGAACATCGGGACGAAGTCCCGATACATCTCCATCTGCTCCGGATCCCGGTCCGTCAGGATGGCATTGACCGCTGTGTAGGTCATCCGCGCGTCGCTGTTGATCACGCCGTCGTGCATCTCGTATCGCACGACATGACCGCGGCGATCGACCTCCATCAGGCACGACTGCACCAGGCGATCCACGTGAGGATTCAGGCTGCACAACCCGGTGGCAAGCTCCGACGGGAACATGTGGACGGCGCGTTCCGGGAAATACACGGAGGTACCGCGTTCGTACGCTTCCTCGTCGAGCGCGCTGCCCTCCTTCACGTAGTGCGAGACATCGGCGATGTGAACGCCAAGCCAGTAGTTCCCATTTCGCAGCTTCTCGATCGTGATCGCATCGTCGAAGTCGCGCGCGGTCTCCCCGTCGATGGTCACGGTGCGTGTGCCGCGGAAGTCCGTCCGCTCGCGGATGTCCCGTTCCTTGACGACGTTTCCGATGCGGCGTGCTTCTTCGACGGCCTCCGGACCGTGTGCGTCGGGGATGGCGTACTTGCGGATGATGATCTGTGTATCGACGCCTGGGTCCTCGATTTTGCCGAGCACTTCGACCACACGCCCAACCGGACCGCGCGTTGCCGTCGGCCACCGCGTGATCTCGGCGAGCACCATGTCCCCGGGTTCGGCCGAAGACCACTGGCCCGTCGGAAGATGCACATCCGTGAGGACACGCCGGTCGAACGGCACGAGATATCCAAGTCCGGAGGCATCGGTTTCGAACCGCCCCACGATGCTTTGCTGGCTGCGCTCGAGGATCCTGATGATTCGGCCTTCCGGACCCTTGTCCGTCTGTCGCTCAATCCTCGCGACGACGCGATCGCCGTGCATCGCCTCCGTGAGATTGGACGCGGCGATGTAAATGTCCTGCCCGCGAGTCTGATGACCGGCGGCCACATCGGTCGGGTGGTCCGGCACGACGAACCCGTACCCGGCAGGATTCGTGGTGAGTCGCCCGACGATCAGGTCCATCTTCTCCGGCAGCCCGAAGCGATTGCCGCGCATCTGGATCAGTGCGCCGTCTTCAACGAGATGTTTGAGCTGCCGCTTGAAGCTGGCGCGCTCCTCACGGGGAATGCGCAGGGCCTGTGAGAGGTCGCGGGCAGTAGCGGGGTGGTGAACCTTGTCGCGGATGAGTTGCAGAAGGTCGTCGCGGGTGAGCATGTGGTCCGATCGTAGGCCGGAACGTCAGTTCCGGTTATCAGTCGATGAGCACGATCTGAATGTCTCCCACGTTCGTGGAGGTGGGACCTGTCACAATCAGGTCCTCGATCGCGCGGAAGAACTCGTACGTGTTGTTGTCGTTCAGGTAGCACTCCGGGCTGAGGCCTCGATCGCGCGCCCGGGCAAGCGTCGTGGTATCCACGAACGCACCGGCGGCATCGGTCGGACCGTCGATGCCATCCGTGCCGACGCTCGCGACGGCAGCCCGTGTCCCGAGCGCATCGAGTGGCGACGCGAGTGCAAGCGCAAACTCCTGGTTGCGTCCTCCCTTGCCCGCACCGGTGACGTGCACGGTGGTCTCGCCGGAGGAGAGCACGCACAGCGGACGTGCGGCGTGTGCGGCCAGCGCCGCAACATTCGTCCAGTACGTGGGGGCAACAGTGCGCACGTCGCCAACCACCGGTTGCTGAATCACCTGGACGTCATAGCCGAGCGACGCAGCGGCCGTACGCGCTCCATTGACCGCATCCGCCGCACTCCCGATCACACGCGCGAGGGAACGCATGAACCACAAAGCACCGGGCTTTGGCGTCTCTGCCGCGCGACCCGCGGCGCCGTCCTCGAGCGCGGCGACCACTGCGGGCGGATAGCTGGCGCGCCCACCCCGCGCGTCCACAACGGCTAACGCATCTTCGAACGTACTTGGGTCCGCAACCGTTGGCCCCGATCCGATCACCGCGAGGTCGTCACCTACCACGTCGGAGATCGCGAGCGTCAACACGCTTCCGTGGCATGCCGCCGCGAGCTGGCCGCCTTTGATTGCAGACAGGTGCTTCCGAACCGTATTCAGCTCGGTGATGTCCGCGCCGCGCGCCAGCAACGCACGAGTGGTTTCCTGCTTCGCCTGGAGCGACACGGGAGCGCGAGGCAGCGCCATCAGCGACGATGCACCGCCGGATAGCAGTACGAGAAGCAGATCGCGAGAGGTCGCGAGACGCGCAACTGCAAGCGCCCGTTCGGCGGCGGCGATGCTGCGCTCATCGGGCACAGGATGGCCGGCGTCGGGTGGTCCAACTACGACCTGCGACCGTACCGACAGGTTCGTCGCCGAGGCAAGCGCCGCGGCCATGGGTCGCGCTGCTTTTCCAGCAGCCACGACGTGCACGGTGGCCGCATGCTGCAGCGCCTCGATGACGTCGGTCTCGAGGAGCGCGCGGTCGACGAGCACACGGGCGTCAGCCGCCTCGATCGCCGCGCGGACGATGAACGTGAGGTGATCTCGGAGTGTGGAAACGGGTCGTGTCAGTTGATTTGCTTCGGGTCGGCCCAGGCCGAGAGGCCGGTGACGACGTCGAACTGACGCAGGAGCTGGCTGACGACCTTGTCGGCGTCGGCCTTCGTGCAGAGATGATCGAGCTCTGACATCACTTTGGTCAGCGCCTGCTCGACCTCGCTAATCGCGCCTTCCGAGTAGTACTCGCGCTGCTGTTCGAGGCAGCGTTGGCACTTCACGAACTCTTCGCGATAGAAATTGGTCACGGAATGAAAAACAGGGTCGCCGTGCGGACGTGAATCGGTCAGGAAGCGTGACATTCGGCTCCGTGACGGCGGCATATGTTGGTGTCCTTTCAGTGTACGAGCGCCGCGACGACCCGTCAAGGGTGGCCCGGCTACGCCGCGGTCCTCGCGGCGGCGAATCCCCCGAGACATCCGACCGCCATCCCGCCCATTACCAGCCATGCACATGTTCGCAACGGCAAAAACTGTAATGAGGCCGTATCGATCACGGTTCCGAGCGGGGCGCCCCACCACGCCAGGATGGCCTTGAAACCCAGCCACAACACGACGAGCGCGACAACAGCGCCGATCCCGCCCTGCAGCAGCCCCTCGGCGACAAACGGCCCTCGTATGAAGGCGTAGGGCGATCCAACGAGTTGCATAATTTCAATTTCGTCGCGGCGCTGATGCAGCGCGAGGCGAACCACCGTCGCGACCGTCAATCCGGCCGCGACGATCATCACGAGGCCCAGCGCCGATCCCACACTCCTCACGGCATCGAGTCCGGCCGTGACCCGCTGCAACCATTCGCGGTCGTAGCGAACGTCGGCCACACCCGGTTGGGCGGCCAACCGCGCGACGAGCGCTTCGGCCGCGCCGTTCTGCTGCGATTGAGGCGTGACCCGAACTTCCACGGAAGCCGGAAACGGATTGTTCTCGAACGAGTCGGCCAATGACGCGAGCTCGGCAAAATCCCGGCGGAAGCGGCCAAGCGCGTCTGCCTTCGACACGTATTGACGGCCCGCCGCGACTCCGGACGCATCGATCAGCGATTCCAGTGCTCCCCGCTGCTCCGACGTCGCATCGTCATCGAGGTATACCGAGAACTCGGCTGCAGAGGACCACTCGGCGACGAGCCGTTCCGCGTTCGTAGTCAGGAGCAGCAGGCCGCCGAGAACGACCATCGCAAGCGCGATGGCGGTAATCGCGAAGGCGCTCGAACCCCGTCCACGCCACAAGCTGGCCGCAGCTTCGCGGAACGAGTACTGCAGCGCTCTCATCCGACCTCGACGACGCGCCCTTGGTCGAGCGTGATTGTCCGACGTCCCACGAGACGAATCAACTCACGATCGTGAGTGGCGACCAGCACTGTCGTGCCACCCGCGTTGACTTCGCGCAGCAGGTTCATGATCTCGAGCGACAGATCGGGATCGAGGTTGCCCGTCGGTTCGTCGGCCAGAATCAACGCCGGCTCGTTCACGAGCGCGCGCGCGATGGCGATGCGCTGCTGTTCGCCGCCGGAAAGATCGCTGGGGAACGCATTGCTGCGGTGCTGGAGGCCGACCCACTTGAGTACCTGGAATGCGCGGCGGCGCTGAACGGCAGCCGAGACGCCGAGTACTTCGGGAACGAAGGAAATGTTTTCGAGGACCGTGCGGGTGGGAATCAGCTTGAAATCCTGGAAGACAAAACCGACGCCGCGTCGATACTCCTGGATCTCGCGACTGTTCAATTTCTCCAGGTGATATCCGTTGACCCACACCTCGCCTTCGCTCGGCCGGTCCTGGAGAAGGAGCATTCGCAGAAACGTCGACTTGCCGGCGCCGCTCGGACCGGTAAGGAAGACGAACTCGCCCTTCTGTACCGTGATCGTGAGATCGCGCAGCGCGTACAGACCGCGACTATAGAGCTTCGAGAGATGGTGTGTCTCGATCAACGCTGCCTGTGCACCCGGGCAAACGGTTTTGTTTGGAGTGCCTTCAGTATAGCAAACAAAAGACGTTTGGGCGGCATTCGCTAAGGTCTGTAACTGACGAGCTCCAGCCGGATCCGCCCGAAGCCGGCCTCGAGCTCCAGCGCAACAGGAACCTTCCTGGCATCGTCGCTTACCCACAGCGTGGCTGTACCGGTCCGCCGCGGAGCAGCGCCGCGGCGCATCTGCGGTTCGAGGCGTAATGCCTGCACGTCCTTACCATTCACCGAAATCTTCTCGCGAGCGGCGACGGAAAGCTCGACTACGAGCTGGCGTCCGGCCTCATTCACCGGAATGACGAAGCGCCGCCCCGGCTCGAGTGGAAGGGTGCGCGCGTAAAAGACCGCGGCGATCGCATCGCGCGAACCTGGTGCCAGCGGCAGGCTGACGCCTTCCTCGCTCATCGCATGCTCGGGCGTCCGGCCGATACGGACGATGCCCTCCTCGTGCTGGTACGCATAGGCCCGCGTGACATGGCGCGCGCCTTCGCGCTGTTCGCGCTCGTGCAGCTGCGGCAGCAACTGATCGTCGGTCCGTGTCATGAACACGTCGCGGGCTTCGAAGAAGCGTGAAACCCACGGGGCCGTTTCGGCGCGGACAAGAAACGTGTACGACGGCGGCTGAACCGCGATCGTGATGTCGCCTGCGGACAGGTCCACCGCGGCTCCGGCCCAGTGCACCGAGTACCGTGCGGTCTCCCCCGCCGCGAATGGCACCGGACCCGGGGGATCGGGGGTCACGTTCAGCTCGCGTGAGAGCCGGGCCTCGATCTCAGGCGTCCACCGGAACTCGTAGATGACGCCATCGGCGAATCGCGCTCGTTCGACCAGCGGCCACGGTGCGTCTGGTCGGGCCGGTTCGACCGGCGAAGGCGTGACGATGAAACGCACGCCGATCTCGTGGAGCGCGACAAGTGAAGGATCGGAGGGGAACGACTTGAGCGTGTCGACGAGCGCACTGTAGAAGTTCGGGCGCTGGCCGCTGTAGCCGTTTACCAGGTGACGTCCATGCTCGAGTGACTGCACCATCACGGGCGTGCTTTCGATGTCGAGCGCCAGCGGCAAGAACGCCACAGGTCCGGCCTCCGGTTCTTTGCGGAGCCATTGGCCGATCTCCGTTTCAGGCGGCGGCGCCGGCGTGAGCGGAAGCGGAACACTGAGAAACTCTACGGCGGCGAGCGCGATGAGGGCGAGCATCAGCGGGTTCGCGGAGGCGCCGCGGCGACTCTGAATCCGGTGTAACTCGCGCCAGCCGAGCGCGGCCAACGTGGCCAGCGCGAACATGACAAGCACGGCAAACCGTGCCGGGGCGCGGATCGCGGCGAACCCGAACACGTAACGCTGGAACGCCGCATAGAAGTCGCGCCATCCGTCAGGGCCGAGCGACAGCACGAAGCCGAGCGTGCCAATCGCCAGCATCGAGACGACGAGCGGCCGCGCGTCGGACTGCCGCCCGCGGACGATTCCGACGACCGCAAGCGCGATCACGACGAGGCCCGGAAACAGCTCGCGCTCGGGGCCCGAGGATGACAACAGTCCGGTTCGGCCGTACAGGAGGTTCTGCGGCGGAACCTGCGCGTAACTCGCCACCGAGGCCGCGCCGCGGCTCGCCTCCAGCAGGTTCCGGCCGAACCCCTCCTCCTGTTGAACCTGCCAGTAGGTCCATGCGATCGGCGCAATCAGCGCCGCCGCGACAAAGCCCGCGAGCAGCAGTCGACGCGCGATCACACCGCTTCGCCAGCGGCCGACGGACACGGCAAGGGCGACGGCGGCTGCGACGATCCCGAGCGCCCCAATGACGGCGTAGTACACCGACGACAGCGCCTGCAGGCCCATCGTGATCCCAAGCCACAGGGCATCCTGCTTGCGGCGGCCGGCGATCACCCGGTGAAGGAACAGGAACGCGAGCGGGAGGAAATAGAGTGCCTGCAGCTGGATGTGCAGCAGGTGCGCGAAGCGGTAGGACCAGAATGCCCACGCGAACCCGGCGAGGTACGCGGCCCCGGCGGAGCCGACGACGACGCGCACCAGCGCGTGCATCGCGAGGCCGCTCGCCACGAGCGAGCCGAAGAACAGCATGTTGTAGCTGAGTGCGAAGTTGTGCGTCGCCGCATACACCGGCGCGAGAGCCGCGCTCTGCAGCAGCATGTGGTCGGAATACGTGAGCGTCCCGTCGGCGGGAAAGAAGATGTTCGCATCGAACACCTCCCCGGTGAAGACCGCCGTCGGTTCGCGCAGGAACTTCTTGATCCCGAACCCGAGAATCCAGAGATTCAGGAACGGATCACCGGCGCCGATCGGCGCGGCCAGGTGGGTGGTCGAGTGCAGCGCCAGCGGCCAGGTAAAGAGCACCGCGGCCGCGAGGTACACGAGCAGGGGGATCATCTATTGCGTAAGTTCGCGCCTGAGCAGCTCGTTCGCCAGCTTCGGGTTGGCCTTGCCTTTCGTCGCCTTCATCACCTGGCCCACCAGGAACCCGAATGTCTGCTGCTTGCCTGCGCGGTACTGCGCCGCCGCGTCCGCATTGCGCGTGAGGACGTCGCGAATCGCCTCCACGATCGCGGACTCATCTCCGATCTGCGCCAGCCCCTCCGCCTGCACGATCTCCTCAGCGGCGCGTCCCGAGTCGATCATCTTCGCGAACACGTCCTTCGCGATCGCGCTGCTGATCGTCCCTTTGTCGATGAGTCCGATGAGCCCGGCGAGCGCACGCGGCGTGACCGGGGCCTGCGCCACGTCGATGCCGCGTTCGTTCATGACGCGCGACAGCTCGCCCATGATCCAGTTGCTCGCCGCCTTCGCGTTCGGAACCGCGGCAACGGTCTGCTCGAAGTAGTCGGCGAGCGCGGCGGACTGCGTCAAGACGCCGGCGTCGTAGTCCGGGATTCCGTAGGCCGCCACGAATCGCCGCCGCCGCGCCGCCGGCAGTTCCGGCATCGTGCCGCGGACGGCGGCTACGCGCGCCTCGTCCACCATGAGCGGCAGGAGATCCGGCTCGGGGAAGTAGCGGTAGTCGTGCGCCTCTTCCTTGCTGCGCATCGAGAACGTTCGTCCGGTCGCGGAGTCCCACAGCCGGGTTTCCTGCTTGACCGTGCCGCCTTCGCACAGAAGGTCGATCTGCCGATCGATCTCGTACTCGAGCGCCTTCTGCAGGTAGCGGAACGAGTTCACGTT
>WUUC01010414.1_pt1 | contig 15966 bp, 11 predicted proteins | sample 6278441 | NCBI WGS metagenome assembly WUUC01 (sample SAMN13675441, study PRJNA597444) | soil metagenome | isolation source: soil | place: USA: Washington | collected 2017-10
ATCGACACGATCTCGAACATGGCCGAGGAGGCGCGCGACTACGGCCGCACGATCCCCCGCGCGATGCGCGTCGTGGTGATCGCGGTAATGACCATCTCGCTGACCTTGCCGGCGGTGGCGCTTTCCGCGATGCCGGTGGAGGACGGCAAGACCTCGCTCGCGCTCTCGGCGGAAGAGGGCGGCTTCGCCGACAATCCGATCGCCGGGGTGGTCCAGAACCTCGGCCTGGGCGAGCTCGAGCCGGTGGCCGAGGTCTACGTGGGTCTGCTCGCGGCCACGATCCTCTTCGTGGCGACGAACGCCGGCCTCATCGGGCTCTCGCGGCTCAGCTACTCGATGGGCCAGTACCGCCAGCTGCCGGGCGTGATTCGCCAGCTGCATCCGCGCTACCGGACGCCTTACGTGGCGATCATCGTCTTCGGCCTCGTCGCGTGCATAACCATGCTCCCGGGGCGCGCCGAGTTCCTGGGCACCGTCTACGCCTTCGGCGCGATGCTGTCGTTCACCGTGGCCCACCTCGCGGTGATCGTCCTGCGCTTCAGGGAGCCGGATCTCAATCGACCGTTTCGGGGGCCCGGAAACCTGCGCGTCCGCGGGGTGGACCTGCCGCTGTTCGCGATCTTCGGCGGCATCGGCACCGGGGTCGCGTTCGTCGTCGTGACCGTCCTCAACATCGCGACCCTCGTCACGGGAGCGATCTGGCTCTCGATCGGGATGGTGACCTACGTGTTCTACCGACGCCGGCAGGGACTGAGCCTGGTGGACACGAGGAAGGTCGTGCTTCCGCAGCCGATCGTCGAGCACGAGGTCGAGTACGAGTCGGTGCTGGTGGCGTTCGAGGATGAGGACTACTCGCGCGAGGTCGTGGCCACGGCTGCGAAGCTGGCTGCCAGGCGGCGGCGAGGTATCCACGTGCTCGTGACGATCACCGTCCCGCAGACCGCGCCGATCGACGCCGAGATGCCGGAGCAGGAGCGGAGGGCGCAGGCCACGATCGACTCGGCCCGGGTGATCGGCGGCCGGCGAGTGACCGGGCACTTGGAGAAGGTGCGTGCGGGCGAGGCGGGCCGCCGGATCGTGAACGAGGCGCGCGACATCCGTGCGCGCGCGATCGTGATGCACCCGGCTCGGAGACGGCCTGGGGGCACGCTGTTCGGAAGGACGCTCGACGCGGTGCTCGAGGCGCGACCCTGCCGAGTGATCATCGAGCACGAGGGTGGGGCGGAGCGCCCGCGAGCCGCGGCGTAGGCTCACCCGCCTGGCGCACGGCGTAGGCATCCCGCTTCGCGAGACGTGTCACGCGCGTGCGAAGCCGTCCGCGCGCGGGCCTTCCCCACTGACCGGCCCCGTAAGATCCAGCGACGTGGGGCAGGCATATCGCCACTCGACGCGGGTGCTCGGGGGCCTGCTCTTCGTACTCGGCGCGACCCTCGTCGCCGTGACGCTCGCCCGTGGCGGTGGGCCGCTCGCGCTGGGCGTCGTCGTGGGGGTCGCGCTCGCGGCGATCGGGGCGGGACGCACATACCTGGCGGGCTCACAGCGCAGCGGAGGCGGGTCGACGTGAGGCTCCACCGCGGTCGCGAGTGGGCCGAGACGCGGCTCAGGGAGCGGTCGGCCGGCCGGCTCGAGGAGCGCCTGGCCGGCGGCCTCGGGGCGCCCGGGCTCGTGGCGATCGGCCTCACCGCGATCGCGGCGTCGATCTACTTCGCGCTTGGCGTGATCGCGGGCGCGGCGCTGGGACTCACGCCCGTGGTCCTGCTGGTGTCGGGGCTCTTCTTCGTCTTCGCGGTGATGACCTACCTCGAGGGCGACTCCCTGCATCCCGAGCGGGGCGGCGCCTCGACCTTCGCCCGCTACGCGCTCGACGAGCTCTGGAGCTTCATCGCGGGCTGGGCGATCCTCCTCGACTACGTGATCGTCATGGCCATCGCCGCGTTCTCCGTGTCCCATTACCTGGCGGCCTTCTGGAGCGGAGCCGGCGATCGCGGCTTCGAGCTGGTCATCGCCGGCGCCTCGATCGCGGCCGTCGCGGTGGTGAACGTCCGCGGCGTCGCGGCCCACGGGCTCAGACGGGCCCTCCGCATCGGATTGCTGAATCTCGCTCTCTCGCTTGTGATCGTGGTGGTCGGGCTCGCCACGCTGTTCGATCCCGGGACGCTCATCGACTCGATCGACCTGGGCGTGGCGCCGACGTTCGAGGGGCTCCTGTTCGCGGCGGTCGTCGCCGCCGCGGCAGGGACAGGCATCGAAGCGGCCTCCGGGCTGGCAGGGGAGCTCCGAATCGGGCAGGCCGCGCTGCGCCGGGTGGCCGCGCTGTCCACGTTCGGAGTCGTGGTGCTGCTCGTGGGCATGTCGCTGGTGGCGGTGCTCGCGGTCCCCGTGGTCGATGGTGCGACGGCGCTCGGGGGGCGCTTCATCGAGGCCCCGGTGCTCGGGATCGCCATGGCGTTCGAGCCGGGCTGGCTGGCCGAGGTGCTCCGCTATGCGGTCGGTGCGCTGGGAGCCATGATCCTGATCCTCGCCGTCGGCGGGAACATGCTGGGGATCTCGCGGCTGAGCTACTCGCTCGCCACCAACCGCCAGATCCCGAGCGCCGTCGGCCGGCTCCACCCGGAGCGGTCGACGCCGCATATCGCGGTGGCGATCGCCTCGGTGCTGGCGTTCGCGCTCGCCGCCACAGGCGACATCGAGTTCCTGGCCGGGGCGTTCGCGTTCGGGGCCATGCTCGCGTTCACGATCGCGCACGTCTCGATACTGGTGCTGCGGTTTCGAGAGCCGACCGCGCCGCGGGCCTTCCGGGTTCCTCTGTCGGTGCAGGTCCGGGGCGCCTCGATCCCGATACCGGCTGTGCTCGGAGCGGTTGGAAGTGCCGTGGCCTGGGTGAGCGTGCTGGTCCTCTCGGAGGGTGGGAGGATCGTGGGGGGTGCTTGGATGCTGGCGGGCATCGGCCTGTACGTCGTATACCGCAGCGCTCAGGACAAGCCGCTCCGGAAGCGCTTCACGATCCCCGAGGACGTTCTCCGCGAGGCGCCGCCGCTCGAGTACGGAAGCATCCTCGTGCCGGTCTTCGGCCGCTCGCTCGACGATGACATCGTGGGCACCGCCGGCCGCCTCGCGGCCGAGGAGGGTGACCCGAGCGGCGACGGGGGAGGAGCCGTGATCGAGGCGATCTACGTGCTGGAGATGCCGATGTCGGTGCCGATCGACGGTCGGGTGCCGCCGGAGCGGGTCGACGAGGCCCACGAGGCGCTGGCGCGCGCGAAGGAGGTGGGCGAGGAATACGAGGGGGTGCAGGTGGCGACAGCCACCACGCGGGGGCGCTCGGTGGGGCAGACCATCGTCGAGGAGGCGCGCCGGCGCGGTGTGGAGGCGATCGTGCTCGCCGCGGAGGAGCCGAGCCGCACGCGCGGCGGGACGCTGCTCGGCGGCCGTGCCGTTCCCCGCGACCGGGTGGCGGGCGACGTCACCAAGTACGTGATGGAGAAGGCGCCCTGCCGGGTGGTGCTCACCGCGCCGCCCGCGGGCGAGGAGGAAGGGGCTCGCGAGGGGGTCGCCCCGTGATACGACAGAACACGGCCGCGTTGGGCGCCGGGCCACCTTCTCCGCTCGCCGGAGCGCGGTGTGAGGCTGGCGCTCCCCGACTTGCCGACGATAGAGTGAAGGCATGTACGTCCTGATCGTCGGCGCGGGGCGGGTCGGCTCGGCGATTGCCAAGACCATGCTCGCGGAGGGCCACGAGGTCTCGGTCCTCGACGAGGATCCCGAGGCGGTCGCGCGGCTCGAGCGCGGCCAGACCCGGGGCTGGGAGGACATGGGGGGCTCTTTTACCGTCGGGACCGCCCTGGAGATCGACGCCCTGACCGAGGCGGGGATCGAGCGCGCCGACGCCTTCGTGGCCTCGACCGACGGCGACAACACCAACCTCGTGATCGCGCAGATCGCCCAGCGCCGCTTCCACGTCGAGCGCGTGGTGGTGCGGGTGCTCGACCCCTTCCGCGCAAAGTGGTACCGGGAGCAGGGCCTTCTCACGGTGTGCCCCACCCAGGTGGCGGTCGAGATGCTCGAGAGCGCCGTTCGCGAGGAAGTGGCGTAGCCCGATGTACGTGCTCATCGTCGGCGCCGGGAAGGTTGGCTGGAACCTCGCGCGCGAGTTGATCGAGAAGGGTCACGAGGTGACCGCGATCGAGGCGAGCCGGCGTCGCTATCAGACCGTGGAAGAGGAGCTCGAGCACGCGGTCCAGTACGGGGACGGCTCCGAGCTGTGGGTGCTTGAGCGCGCCGGGATCGAGCGCGCGGACATGGTCATCGCGGTCACGGGCGACGACGAGGACAACATCTTGATCTGCCAGGTGGCGCGTGAGAAGTACGGTGTCGAGCGCGTGATCTCGCGCTGCAACAACCCGCGCAACCTCCAGCACTTCGAGCTCTTGGGCGTGAAGCCGGCCGTTTCCGCGACCGACCTCATCCTGCGCCTGATCGAGCACGAGGTCCCCGAGTACGGGATGCTCCACCTCCTCGACCTCCCCCAGGAGCGGCTCGAGATCATCGAGCTCGAGGTGGCGGCGGGCTCGCCGGCCTCGGGCGCGATGGTGAAGGACCTCGGCTTGCCCGACGGCTCCCTGGTGATCTCGATCCTCCGCCAGGGCGACGGCTTCGTCCCGCGCGGCGACTCGGTCATGGAGCGCGGCGACGAGGTGCTGCTGGTGCTCGACACCGGGCTGGAGGAGGACGTGACCGCGATGTTCTCGGCGGCGGGCTCCGCGGTCGCGTGAGCACGGCGGCGGCGGGAGCGGCGAGCTGGCGCCCGACATCCTGTCGCTAGTGGGCCTTCGCGAAACCTCGCACCGGACACGGCGGGCTCCGGACAGGGCCCGCTAGCGCGTTGGCGGATCGCTCGGTCGATTTCCTCGTGATCGGCGGAGGGCTCGCGGGCGCGAGCTGCGCGATCAAGCTCCGCGAGGAGGGGGCGGAGGGGTCGGTGCTGCTCGTGGGGCGGGAGCCCGACCCTCCCTACCACCGCCCACCGCTCTCCAAGGCCTACCTTCGTGGAGAGGACTCGCGTGATGACACGCTGGTCCGGCCCGAGCAGTGGTGGGCGGACAACGACGTGGAGGTCCTGACCCGGACCAGCGCGATGAAGCTGGATCCCGCGGAGCGGACCGTGCGCCTGTCCACCAAGCAGGAGGTGCGGTTCGGCAAGGCGCTGCTCGCCACGGGCGCCAACGTGCGCCGGTTGCGCGTGGCGGGCGGGGACCTCGACGGGATCCACTACCTGCGTGCCCACGGCAACGCGGACTCGATCCGCTCCGATGTGGAGGACGCCGAGCGGGTGGTGATGATCGGAGGCAGCTACATCGGCACCGAGGTAGCCGCCTCGCTCACGGCGCTCGGAAAGTCCTGCACGATCCTGATGCAGGAAGCGGTCACGCTGGAGAATTCGTTCGGCGCGGAGGTGGGGGGCTTCTTCCAGGGCGTGCTGGAGAACCACGGCGTCGAGGTCGTGGGCTCGGACGAGCTCGACCGCTTCGAGGCCTCTGACGGTCGCGTGAAGGCGGTGGTTACGAAGGGCCGTCGCGAGCTGCCCTGCGACTGCGCCGTGGTGGGGGTCGGAGTGATGCCGGACGTGACGCTCGCTCGCGGCTGCGGGCTCGAGCTGGGGGAGGGTGGCGGCATTGCATGCGACTCACGACTCGAGACTTCGGTCCCGGGCCTCTTCGTAGCCGGCGACATGGCCGAGTACGAGTCGGTCCTGCACGGCGGGAACCGCCTCCGGATCGAGCACTGGGACGTGGCGCAGAAGCAAGGCGAGACAGCCGCGCTCAACATGCTCGGCCGCGACGTCCCGCACGACGCGATCCCGTACTTCTTCTCCGATCTGGCGGACTGGTCGTCGATGGAGTACGTCGGCGCCGGGTCCGGCGAGCCCGTGATCCGAGGCTCGCTCGAGGAAGGGGACTTCACGGCCTTCTACGTCGAAGGCGAGCGCGTGACGGCGGCGCTGACCGTGGGCCGCTCGGACGACCTGGAGCACGCGCGGCGGTTCATTCGGGAGGGGACGGGCATCGCGCCGGACGAGCTCGCCGATGAGGGCAAGGACCTGGCGGCCCTCAGCGCAGGATGACCCTGTCGCGTCTGAACGCTCGTCGCTATCGTTCGTCGGTCCCTTGGGGATTGGGGTAGCGGAAGCCCGCCAGGTTCTGGTCCTGGAAGCCCAGGTTCGATCCCTGGATCCCCAGTGCCTTGGGCCGAATAGCGCCTTCTGAGAGGGCGTGCCGCATCCCGCGTGCCTTTTTGCGTCCGGCCCACATGGGAACATGTGTTCGTGTCAACACGCGATGCGAACCGCGGGGGCACAAGAGGAGGCGCCAGTAGTCGCCCCACGCGGCCTTACCCGATCACATACCCCATCCCGCGCACGGTCTGGATCGTCTCGTCACCCAGCTTCTTCCGGAGGTAGCCGACATAGACGTCGACCACGTTCGAGCCCGGGTCGTAGTCGTAGCCCCAGACGTGCGAGAGGAGCTGCTCGCGGGAGAGCACCTGGCCCGGGTGGCGCATCAGCGTCTCGAGCATCGTGAACTCCCGCGCGGTAAGCGTGATCGACGTGCCGTGGACGATCGCGCGCCGGGTGCGGAGGTCCAACCTGACGCCTCCCACCTCGGCCACGTTCGTCTCGCCGCCTCCTCCGGTGCGGAGGCGTGCGCGGATGCGGGCGAGCAGCTCGTCGAACTTGAAGGGCTTGGTCACGTAGTCGTCGGCTCCCCGGTCGAGGCCGCTGACCTTGTCGTCGAGCTCGTCGCGCGCGGTCAGGATCAGGACCGGCAGCCGCGTTCCGGACGACCGCACCTCGCGGAGGACCTCGTGTCCGTCCAGATCCGGTAGGCCGAGGTCCAGGATCATCAGGTCGAAGTCCTCGTCGCGGCCGATGCGCACCGCCGACGCACCGTCTCGCACCGTCGTGGTGGTGAAGCCGTTAGCGCTGAGGCCCTTCTCGAGGAAGCGCACCAGCCGCTCCTCGTCCTCGACGATCAAGATCCGGCTCACGCCTGCGTCCCTGCGAGGGTGACCATCGCCTCAGGATACGGGCGGATCGCGGCGAGCGCGCCCGTACTGCGCGGCGCGCGGCGGGTCAGGCCGCCTGCTCGACCCAGTGGCGGTACTGCCGCGCGTAGACCCCATCCGCCGCCAGCAGCTCGTCGTGCGTTCCCTGCTCGACCACTCGCCCCTGGTCGAGCACGACGATCCGTCCCGCGCGCCGGATGGTGGACAGCCGGTGGGCGATGACGAGCGCGGTCCGGCCCGCGAGCAGTCGCCGGAGTCCATGCTCGATGCGGGCCTCGGTACCCACGTCGACGCTCGACGTGGCCTCGTCGAGAATCAGGATTCGCGGGTCGGCGCAGGCCGCCCGGGCAAACGCCACCAGCTGGCGCTGCCCGGCCGAGAGCTTGCCGCCGCGCTCGCCGACCGCGGTGTCGTAGCCGTCCGGCAGGCGGTCGATGAACTCGTCGGCGCCCACCGCGGCCGCCGCGGCGCGCACCTCCGCGTCGCCGGCGCCCGGACGCCCGAACGCGATGTTGTCGCGGATCGTGCCGGAGAACAGATAGCCCTCCTGCGGCACGACACCGAGCTGCGAGCGAAGCGACCGCTGGCTCACCTCACGCAGGTCGTGGCCGTCCACCGTCACCCTGCCGCGGGTAGGGTCGTAGAAGCGCGCCACCAGCTTCGCGAGCGTGGACTTCCCCGCCCCCGTGGCGCCCACCAGCGCCACCGTCTGTCCCGGCGGCACCGTCAAGCTGACGTCGCGGAGGGCGTAGGCAGCGCCCTCGGTCCCGTAGGAGAACGACACGTCGTCCAGATCGATCTCGCCGCGCACGGGCGGCAGCTCACTCGCGGCGGGGTGCTCGACCACGTCCGGCTCCTCGTCAAGCAGCTCGAACACCTTGTCGAGCGCCGCCATGCCCGCCTGATAGGTGGTGTAGAGCTGCGATAGCTGCTGGATCGGGTCGAAGAAGCTCTGCAGGTAGAACACGAACGAGGCGAGGACGCCGATCGTGATGCCCTCGGCTCCACCCACCTGGGTCGCGCCGTAGAGCAGGATCACCGCGGTGGCCACCGCGGACAGAAGCTCCACGGAGGGGAAGTAGGCGGCGTTCAGACGCACGGTCCGCATGTTCACGTCCCGGTACTCGTCGTTCAGCTCGGCGAACTGGCCCTCGTGCCGCCGCTCCTGCCCGAACGCGCGCACCACCCGCACCCCCGAGAGGGTCTCCTGCAGGTACGCGGTAACGAGCGCGATCTTCTCGCGGGTCAGCCGGTAAGCACCGGTGGAGGCGATCCGGAATGCCACGCTGCCGGCCAGCAGGAGCGGGAAGGTGAGGAAGGTGACCAGCGCCAGTCCGGCGTCGAGGTAGAGCAGGATCGCCGCGGTTCCGAGGAGTGTGAGGCTCGATGCGAACAGCGTCACCACCCCATCGGTGACCAGCTGGTCGAGCGCCTGGACGTCATTCGTGAGACGCGAGATCAGCACCCCGGCTTTGTTTCGCGAGTAGAAGCCGATCGAGAGACGCTGGAGGTGCTGGAAAATCCGGGTCCGGAGGTCCTGGAGCGCCCGCTGGCCGACCCAGTTGACGAGGTAGGTCTGGAGATAGGTGGCGCCCCAGTTCACGACCGCCGCCGCCAGGAAGAGGCCGACGATCACGGTGAGCGCGGAGAGGTCGCCGCCGCGTATGCCGTCGTCGATGGCCCGCCCCGCCAGATACGGGGGCGCCAGCGCCGCCGCGGTGGCCACGAGCAGCGCCAGGAGCATCAGCGCCACACGGCCCCGGTAGGGCCGGAGCAGGGTCAGCACTCCCCTGATCTTGCGTCCACGCTCGTCCTGGCCGCGCACAAGCCGCCAGGCGCGCGCTATGCGTCCGGGGTCGCGCCCCGCTCCGGCTTCGCTCGTAGAGCGCAGGTTCACAGGCCCACCGCCTCCGCCTCGCGCGCGGGCCCTGCGGCGCCCCCCGCGGCGACGATCTCCCGGTAGAGCGGCGAGGCCTCGATCAGCTCCTCGTGGCTTCCACGCGCGGCGATCGTTCCCGCGTCGAGGACCACCACCTCGTCGGCGGCCTGGATCGTGGACAGCCGGTGTCCGATCACGAGCGCGGTCCGGCCGCGCAGGGGATCCTCCAGCGCATCTCTGATCTCGGCCTCCTTGACGGGGTCGACGCTCGACGTGGCGTCATCGAGCACCAGGATCCGTGCCTCGCGGATCAAGGCCCGCGCGATCGCGATCCGCTGGCGCTGCCCGCCCGACAGAGTCAACCCCCGCTCGCCCACCAGCGTCGCGTAGCCGTCGGGCAGCGCCGCGATGAACTCGTGGGCTCCGGCCCGGCGCGCTGCGTCCTCGACCTCGTCGTCCGTGGCGTCGGGGCGCGCGTAGGCGATGTTGTCGCGGACCGTGGCGGAGAAGAGGAAGGCGTCGTCGGACACGAGCGCCACCGCCCCGCGCAGCGATTCGAGGTCCACGTCCCTCACGTCGACCCCGTCCACCAGCACGCTTCCCGCTACTGGGTCGTACAGCCGCGGTACCAGTCCGACGAGGGTCGACTTTCCCGACCCGGTGGCGCCCACGATTGCGACCGTGCTGCCGGCCTCCACGACGATGTCCAGGTCACGGAGCACCGGCTCCGCGCCCTCGTACCCCGCGGTCACGCCCCTGAGCTCCACCCGTCCGCCGCCAGCGGGGAGTGCGGGGGCGCCGGGCGGGGACCCCAGCCGCGGCTCCCGGTCGAGCAGCTCGAACACCCGCGCGCCCGAGGCCACCGCGCGTTGGGCCATACCCAGTGCGATGCCCAGCATGCGCAGAGGCCCCGAGAGCATCAGCACGTACCCGTAGAAGGCGACGAACTCCCCCAGCGAGATCTGCCCCCTGACGGCTTGGCGGCCCCCCACGAGGAGGAGCGCCGCGAGCCCCAGGCTCGGCAGAAACCCGAGCAGCGGGTTGTAGAACGCCCGGATGCGGGTCGACACCATCGCCTGCGAGAACACCCGCCCTACCCGGTGGCCGAAGCGGGCGAGCTGTCGCGCCTCCTGGGCGAAGGCCTTCACGACGCCGACTCCCGAGACGTTCTCCTCGGCCTCCGCGGTCAGCTCGGCGATGCGCTGCTGTACCTCCTGCTGAGCCGGGCGGTTACGCCGCCCGTAGCGGGACGCGAAGACCACGATCAGCGGCAGCGGCGCGAGCGCCACCAGGGCGAGGACCGGGTTGACGGCCAGCATGATCGTGGCTGCCACTACCACCGTCACGAGCGCCTGCAGGATGAACACCAGGCCGTAGCCGAGGAAGAAGCGCACCGATTGCAGGTCCACGGTGGACCGCGACATGAGCTGCCCGGTCTGCTGCCCGTCGAAGAAGCCGAGCTCGAGCGACTGGAGGTGCGAGTACATCCGGTTGCGCAGGTCGTACTCGACCCCGAGTGAAACCCGTCCCGCGACCAGGCGTCGCACAACGCTGAACACCAGCCGCACGAGGCCGGCGCCGAGTATGGCCGCGGCGAACGGCCAGACGTGGTCGGCACCGTCGCGGATGTCGTCGACGGTCGCTCCCACCAGGAACGGGATCAGCGCGCCCACACCGGTCGCCACGGCAGCGAGGGCGAGCGACAGCGCCACGCGCCCGCGGTAGGGACGGAGAAAGCCGAGTAGCCGCCGGAAAACCTTCACGCATCAATACTTTACTTTATGAAGCCAGCCGTCAAGGTTGGGTTCGACCAGCCTCGAAGGTCCGCGTCGCCGGGACGCCCACGCTCGAGCCGACGGCGTCGTCGACGGCTATACGCACCGGAGCATCGCAGCCCGCGCAGGACGCCGCTTGGGACGCGCCACCCGCGTCGGGGAGAGCTTCCGGCCGCGAAAGCTGTGCAAAGCGGGGCGGATCGCTCAACGCTTGCGTTTCCTCGCCGATGCTCGCCATCGATGCCTATCTCTATGCGAACGCTCGGCACCATCTGCGTCGCGCTTGCGTCGGTGGTCGCGCCGGTCGCATGCGGGGACAGGAGTGAGTCGGAAGGCAGCGGCGCCCTTCGGATCGGGCTCACCGCCGAACCGGACGCCCTCGACCCGGCGCTCAGCTTCAGCCCCGAGGTCTGGGAGTCGCTGTGGCTCGTCTACACGCCCCTTCTGACCTACGAGCACGTCGAGGGGAGAGAGGGCTCGGAGCTCGTTCCAGGCCTCGCTGAAAAGCTGCCCGAGATCACGCAGAACGGCACCCGCTACGAGGTCGGGCTCCGAGACGGGATCGAGTATTCGAACGGAACCCCGGTTCGCGCCAGCGACTTCGAGCACGCCATCCGGCGGGTGCTGAGCCTCGAGTCGCCCGGCACGCCGTTCTTCACGAGCATCGTGGGAGCGAAGGACTTCATCGAGCGTGGTCGAGGCGACATCGCGGGGATCGATGCCGATGACGACACGGGCGAGATAACCATAGAGCTCACCGCGCCTGACGCGACCTTCTCGAACTCGCTCGCCACGACGTTCGCCGGCCTGGTGCCCGGAGACACTCCACCGCGCGACATGACCTCTGACCCGCCGCCGGGGGTCGGGCCGTACACGTTCGCGCGCCCGGACGACGGTGCCGAGTTCGCGCTCGAGCGCAGCGAAGGGTTCGACGTCGCCGGGATCCCCACCGGCCAGGTCGACCGCATCGACGCGGAGGTCGTGCGCGATGCCGGGCGGGCGACGGAGGACGTGATCACGGGCGACCTCGACTACATCACGAACCCGCCGGCCCCGGACCAGCTGGCCGAGGTCCGCTCGCGCTACGCGGACCGCTACAGCGAGTTCACCACCACCTCGACGTACTTCTTCTTCATGCGGCCCGACCTGCCGCCGTTCGACGAGCAGGACGTGCGCGAGGCCGTGAACCTCGCGATCGACCAGCGCGCGATCGAGCGCCTCTTCGGCGGGCTGATGAACCCGACGTGCAACGTCATCCCCCCGACCGTGCCGGGCTACGAGCCGCTCGACCCGTGCCCGTACGGGGACCCGGAGGGCGAGCCGGACCTGGACGGCGCGCGTGAGCTGGTGGAGCGCGCCGGCGCCGACGGAGCCGAGGTCACCGTGTGGGGCAACGGCGAGCCCGAGCCCAAGCGGGTGACCGAGTACCTCACCGATGTGTTGAACCAGATCGGGCTGGACGCCGAATCACGCATCATCGGATCGGGCGTCTACTTCCAAACCGTGGGCGCGGAGCGGACCGAGGCTCAGATCGGCTTCGCCAACTACTTCCTCGACTTCCCGCACCCCGCGAACGTGATGCAGATCGTCGACGGCGACATCATCCAGGATCGCGCCACCGCCAACCTGGGGCGTGTCACCGACCCTGAGATCAGCCGGCGGATCGACGAGCTCCGCAGGGAGACGAGCCTGTCGGAGGTGACCGACGAGTGGGCCGACCTCGACGCCCACGTGACTCGCGACGCCTGGATCGCCCCGTTCGGCAACCGCGAGCTGACGACGTTCGTCTCCGAGAGCATGGACATCGACTGCGTACAGGTGCATTCTGTCTATGGGCACGACTACACGAGCTTCTGCCTCGATGCGTGATCTGAACGTCAAGACGTCCTATGATGGCCAGGTGCAGAGAGCAGGGCGGCCGCGCTCAGAGGGCTCGACTGCCGGTGACCGCGTCTCGGGACGAGAGGGAAGCGACGGGGCAGTCACCCGCCGCCTCGAGCTGACCACCTCCGAGGTGGCCCGGCGGCTAGGTGTATCGCTCGGAACCGTGCGCCGCTGGGCTGACCACGGCCATCTACCTTCTTACCGAACGCCCGGCGGTCAGCGCCGGTTCAGCGCCGAGGACGTCGAGGACTTCCTGGCGTCGCTCGAGCGGCCGGCGGCCGCAGAGGCTAGCGCCCTTCCCGGGCGGCGCCACGTTCGCTGACACTTTTCGGGCTGGGGCACGAAGCTGTTCACCGAAGCCAAAGATCGGCCCAACCCCCGGCGCGACGTCCGCGAGACGGGGCGTTAGTACGCCGGGAGTCGGCCGAGAGCCTCAGCCCCCGACACCCTCGACACCAACGGCCCCGCCGATCCGCCGCTCGACGTCGAGCTCGCGATCGAAGTCCGCGCCGCCCGCGTGCCGGTACTCCATGCCCGTGCCTTGGAGGACCCGAGCCAGTGCCTCGACGTAGGTCGCCTCGAGCTGCTTGCCGGCGACGCGTCGCAGCTCCGTGAGCGCTTCGAACGAGCTCAATCGAGCGCGGTAGGTGTCCTCCGAGGTGAGCGTGTCGTAGACCTCGGCGACGGCGACGATCTTCGCCACCTCGGGGATCTCCTCGCCCTTCAGCCCGGCCGGGTAGCCACGGCCGTCGAGGCGCTCGTGGTGGGTTCGGACGATCTCGGCGATCGGCCCGTACACGCCAATGTCCTTGAGCATCGCCGCCCCGAGCTCCGGGTGGCGCCGGACCCCCTTCCAGTCGGTCTCGTTGAGATTCACGCCCCGCTCCATGACACGATCGGACAGCGCGAACTTGCCAACGTCGTGGAGGAGGCCCGCCGTATGCGCGAGCTCCTGGTCACGCTCCGAAAGCCCGGACTCCGCGGCGATGTCGCGCGCGAACAGCGCGACCGCGGCGCAGTGCCGTGCGGTCCGTCCGTCGCGCATGTCGAGGTTGCGGATCATCCCCGCCAGGACGCCCCAGGAGAGGGAGGCGTACTGGCGGGTGCGGTCGTTGGCTTTGGCAACGAGACGGAACTGATAGGTCAGCACGAGGATGCCGGCCAGCAATAGGGCGGCCGCGCTCAGGCCTGCCTGGGCATAGAGCGACGCGATCGCGACCGTGAGGGTGACGTTGATGCCCCACACCGGAAGGGTCTCCTTGAGCATCGTGTGCTGCGTGCCCACCTCACCCCCGTCGAGGACGAGGCCGCCGTAGAAGAGGAGGAGATTGAGCGTGGCAGCGCCCAGAGCGATCGCTCCGAAGGCCAGGTAGAAGACGCCACCCTCATCTGGTCCGCCGGGCACGACTTCGCCGAGCGCGACGGCGGCTGCCACCGCGGGAACACCGAGAGCGGCGATGTTGAGGGGCAGCGCCGCCGGTGACAGTCGCTCCACAGCCCAAGCGACGCCTTCGGCGATGACCACGACCGCGAACGCGGCGAGCGGCCCGAGGAACGCCGCGGCCAGAAGAGCGGCCACCAGCGACCCGGAGATCTCGAGCCACTCGTTCCACTTGGCGGAGTAGATATTGCTCAGCAGCCCGAAGACCGCGAGCAGAAGAGTCAGCGGCTCGAAGAGGTGGCTGGGCTGATGGGAGTACGCAAACGCCCACGCGCCCGCGCCAAAGGAGACTAGAACCGCGACGATCATCGTCACGGCTTGTCGGCTCGGCCTGCGCGTCAACGTCACGAAATGACGATAACGCGCAGCGCTCTACCGGATTGTTGCTCTACCGACGGCGCCAGCCCATATTGCAGCTACCTCCTCCTCCAATGTTTCGTGAGCAATGGGGAGGTTTCGAAGGTACCACGGTTCCCGGCAAACTGCACAGCTTCGGGAGGAATACCTGTGCAGATACCGAAGCCGGCTTTAGAGGGGACGTATCCCGTGCGATCTTGATCTTGGCGTCATGCGAACTCTCAAGACGAGTGAGGCGGCCGCGTTCCTCAACGTCTCGCCCAACACGTTGCGCTCTTGGGAGCGCCGCTTCGGCTTTCCGCGCCCGCGTCGATCGCCCGGACAGCACCGGCTCTACACGTATGGCGACGTCACCGCGCTCCGCGACGCGCTGCTCGCCGGCCTATCGATCTCCTCGGCCATCAGCGTCGCGCAGGAGGGCCTGCGGTCCGGCATGAACCCGCTTCTCGGTGCGCTCGGCGCGTTCGACGCCGCGGGTTCGGACGACGTGATGGAGTCGACCCTCGCGCTTCGCTCGATCGAGGCCTCAGTCGAGGAGGTGCTGCTGCCCGCACTCGACCAGATCGCCGAGCGCCAGGGCTCCGACAGCGCGCCCATGGCGTTCGCCGCGCGGTGGGCCAACGACTGGCTGCGGCGCGCAGCGCGCATCGCCTACGCGCCTGGGGACCGCGCCAAGATCGTCATCGGCGATGCCTCGCGAGACGAGTTCGACATGGACGGGGTGCGGATTCGCGCCCTCGAGCTCCTGTGCGTGCGGTCCGGTCCCGCCCCGCTCTGCCTCCCGGTCCGTGGCCTTGGTGCGATCGGACACGCTGTTAGCGCCCACCGCCCCGCCGCCCTCGTGATCGCCGGCCGTCACGCGAGCGACGACGAGGTGGCCCGCTGGGCCTACGGGGTGCGCTCCGCCGCCGGCGCCCTCCCGGTGGCCGTCTACTCGCGTCGGCCAGACTCCGAGCGGCTGCATCCGTCGAGCTCACGTCGCCTCTCGGACGCACCCTCCGCTGCGCAGCGTGAGATAGCCGAGATGATCGCCGCTTCGGTGCCGGCCGAGCCGGCCACTGCCTTGCCGGCCGACAGGCGCGCGGTTAGAATGCGACGGGCCGTCTAGGGGAACGGCAGGAGCGGAGATTCAGGGATGGCACAGGCAGAGAGAGCACTGAGGCTCGTACACGGGGTAGAGGAGGCGCGGCCTCCCAAGCTCTTCTGCGGCCACTGCGCGGCATCGCCGGAGGACGACGCGTCGCCACATTCCCGCGTATGCGACCGATGCGGCCTCGGCCTGTATCTCGAGGCGCCGCCGGAGACGGTTCCCACCCAGGCCGACGCGTTCATGGTCGTCGACTCAGGGATGTCGGTTCGAGCGCTCTCCAGGCGCGGAGAGCGCCTCCTCGGGGTCGACGAGCCGGACGCGGCCGGGCGGCATCTGAGCGAGTTCCTGTCTCCCGCCGACGTCGAGACACCCGCGACCCAGAGCTTCTTCGCCCAGGTCCTGCTCGCCGCGACCGGCGGCGCCGACCCGGGCACCGTCGCGGTACGGCCGGCGGACGAGTTCGGTGTGCGCTACTGGG
>WUUC01240692.1_pt1 | contig 15962 bp, 15 predicted proteins | sample 6278441 | NCBI WGS metagenome assembly WUUC01 (sample SAMN13675441, study PRJNA597444) | soil metagenome | isolation source: soil | place: USA: Washington | collected 2017-10
CGATCGCCGTGCTCGCACGCGCAGGGCTCGGCAGCGACCGCATGGCGGCGGTGCAGCTCGATCGCAAGCGCGTCCTCGCGACGATCGAGCGCGTCTTCGCCAAGCGCGTGCTGTCGACGCGCGAAGAGGTGCCCAAGGGCGAGCTGGCGCAGAGCGCGATCCTCGAGCTGCTGCAGCGCGGCAGCTTGTTTCGCGACGCCGTTGCGACTACGCGTGGCCGGCTGGCGCACACCGCGGTGGCCGCGTGGCTCGCGGCGCGCAACCATCCGGCCGGCGTGAAGCGCGACGCGCCGGTGCCGGCGCTGGAAGACTGGTTGCGCGAGCGCGTCGCCACGCTCGGCGTGGAGAGCGGCGATGACCTCGCGCTGCTCTCGGCCAGCGACTTTCTCGCGCCCGAGCTGCCGTACGAGTCGCGCAGCATGATCGAGAGCGACTACCCGCTCACCGTCAACGTAGGCGACGCGAGCTACCGCGCCGAGTACGAGCTCGACCGCAACCAAGTCACGCTGCACAGCCTTAAAGGCTCACGCCGTGAGGCGCCTTCGCTCGGCTACTTACCCAAGTTCCCCGGCCTACGGATCTGCGTCGAGGGCCCCGCGGGCACCATCGTGGTGCGCGCGCGCGGATAGCCTGTAGGCTAGGCGCCATGCTCTTGTTCTTGCCGGGCTTCATCCGGACTCCGCTGGCGTTGCTGACCTTCGTCACCAACACGCTCGTGCACTGCGCGCTGCTGTTCACGTTCGCGCTGCTGAAGCTGTTGTTGCCAGTGCCGGCGCTGCAACGCGGCTTGGCCCGCGTCCTGAACGCGGTCGGCGAGAGCTGGATCGACGTCAACAACTTCGCGACGGACCTGTTCGCGCGCATCGAGTGGGATATCCAAGGCACGGACGGTCTTCGCTACGACGGCAACTATCTGGTGATCAGCAACCACCAGAGCTGGGTCGACATCCCGATGATGCACCGCGCGCTCAATCGGAAGATCCCGTTCCTGAAGTTCTTCCTCAAGCAGCAGCTGATCTTCGTCCCGGTGCTGGGCCTAGCCTGGTGGGCGCTCGATTTCCCGTTCATGAAGCGCTACTCGAAAGAATTCCTCGCGCAGCACCCGGAGCTTAAAGGTAAAGACCTCGAGACCACGCGAAGGTCTTGTGAGAAGTTCCGCCTCGCGCCGGTGTCGGTCATGAATTTCGTCGAAGGCACGCGCTTCAACGAGCAGAAGCACGCCGAGCAGCGCTCACCGTTCAAGCACCTGTTGCGACCCAAGGCAGGTGGCGCTGCGTTCGTGCTCAACGCGATGGGCGATATCATCCGCTCCGTCGTCGACATAACCATCATCTATCCCGGCGGGCGGCCGACGATCATGGATCTGCTCGCGGGGCGCGTGCGCAAGGTGCGCGTGCTCGTCCGCGAGCTACCCATCCCCGCTGATCTGACCGGCGGCGACTACCAAAATGATCCGGCGTATCGCGAGCGCTTCCAGCACTGGATCACGGCGCTGTGGAGCGAGAAGGATGCTCGAATTGGCGCATGCCTTGCATCGTGACCTCGACTGGAGGTTTCGATGGCAAAGCCTTTCAAAGAGTGGACAGTCCTGCCTCACGGGCCGCTCGTTCGCCTCGAAGAGAACATCATGACCGTCACCGGCATGCTCAACATGCCGCCGATGGGTCAGGTCGAGCGCCGCATGACGGTGGTGCGGGTCCGCGGCGAGCGCTTGGTGATCTACAGCGCGATCGCGCTCGATGAGTCGCAGATGAAGGTGCTCGAGGCGTTCGGCAAGCCGGCGTTTCTAGTCGTTCCGAACGACATCCATCGCATGGACGCGCGGATCTGGAAGGAACGCTATCCCGAGCTCGAGGTGATCGCTCCGGATGCTGCGCGTGCCAAGGTCGGCAAGGTGGTGCGAGTCGATGAGAGCGAAGCGGACTTTGGCGATCCCAGCGTGCATCTGATCACCGTGGCGGGCACCGCGGATCGTGAGATGGCGCTGGTGGTACAGAGCGATGCCAACACCACGCTCGTGATCAACGACCTCATCTTCAATCTCGCCAACCGCCCAGGCGTCGCTGGCTGGCTGTTCAAGAAGCTCGGCATGACCGGCGATGAGCCGCATATCCCGCCTGTCGTGAAGCTCCGCGAGGTCAAGGACGAGCAGGCGCTGAGCGCACAGCTCGACGCCTGGTCGCGGCTACCGGGTCTCAAGCGCGTGCTCGTCTCGCATGGCGACATCATCGCGGACGAGCCGAGCGCAACGCTCAAGCGAATCGCGCAGGAGCTCGCGGCCTAGCTCGACACATCCGCTACTTGCCGAGCTCGCTGCGGAAGGCGGCTTCGATCTCGACTTGGGTCGGCGTGTGATCGCCGCGCTTGAACACGATCGTGAGCGCGGCGATGTACGTGGTGCCGAGGGCTGTGGTCAGCGCGCCGGCCGTGGCGCCGGAGATCGCGGCGGCGGCTACGTTGGCGCCGGGCACGAGCTTGAGCGCGTTGATGACCAGCGCGCGGCCACCGATCGTCGCGGCCGAGCTGCCCGCGGCGGAAGCCAGCAGCGTCGACAGCAAGCTCGCAGTGACGTCCAGGCCGAACACCGCGCTGATGCCAGCGAGCATACTCGTCTGCACCGGTACGAGCAGAAACGCGTCGGCGAATGGAATCGGCGTCGCGCCGACGCCGACCGCCGTCGCGGCTGAAGCGCCGACGATCTTCAGCGCAGCCCTGCGCTTGGCATCGATCGAGACCTTCTGCGCGGCGACGAACGCGTTGCGCATCCCCTCGGGTGCGACCTCGACACTCGCCTCGATCAGCTCGGCCAGCCCGAACGGCGCGAGCACGTGGCCGTCGTCGAAGCGTTCCTCGACGGCGCGCACGCGCTGCACGTTCTTCGCGAGCGGCAAGAGCTCCTGCACCTTGGCTCTAAAGCCGCGATCGGCGCGCGCCTTGGTGACCACGGCGAGCACGGGCATGTACTTGGCCAGCATCTCGTGCAGCTCGATCTCGGCGTCCTCGATGCGCGCGCTGTCCTCGTTCACGCACAACCACGCGATGTGGATGTGCTTGCGTGGATCCGCTTCGCGCCCGCGCTCTGCGACTTGCCGCTCGAGCAAGCTCAAGGTCTCCTTGTACGCGGCGATCTCGAGGCCACGGGTGTCCCAGATCGTGAGAGGCATGCCCTCCTTCGTGATCTCGCGCGTGTGCTGCGTGACCGGCCGCCCTTGGCCGGTCGCGGCGAGGTTGCCTTGGAACACGGCGTTGATCAGCGTGCTCTTGCCCACGCCGGTGCGGCCCGCGATCAGGATGTTGATGTGGCCGATCTCCAGCCGTGCGCGATCGGCCGCTTGCAGGATCTCCGATCGAATGTCGAGGCCGGGCATCGTCACGCTTTGAAGGTATCGTAGCGCGCCGCGCGTGGCGCGATTCGGGCCTCGAGCGCGCGCCGCTCCGCTTCGGTCATATCCGTTTGGTTGCGGCCGGCTTCGAGGTTCATCCGCACCTCCGCGATCGAGCTGCAGCCGATGATCACGGTGTCGACCATGCTCGAAGCGTAGCGGATCAGCTCGGCGGGCGTCGCCGCGCGGTCGCGCAGCAACACGCCCGCGGCCATCACCTTCATCCCGATCACGCCGACGCCGCGCTGCCGCGCTTCGGTGACCACCGTGCTCACGAACGGTGCGTGCCGCGGATCGGCGGGATTGATCGCGCACAGCACGGTGTCGACCGGATAGCGGCGCATGGCCTCGACCAAGATCGCAGGATCGTGATGGCCGGTGATGCCCACGAAGCGCACTCGACCATCGGCGCGCGCCTGCTCCACCGCTTCGATCGCGCCGCCCTGGCCGAAGATCTGATCGAGGTCTTCGCGCGAGCGCAGATCGTGCAGCTGCCACGCGTCGAGGTGGTCGGTGCCGAGGCGCCGCAAGCTGTCGTCGAGCAAGCGCAGCGCGCCGTCGCGGCTGCGTGCGTGCGTCTTCGAAGCAAGGAACACACGGTCGCGCGCGCCTGGACCCGCGGCTCGAAATGCTTCGCCGTAGTAATCCTGGCTTTGGTCGTATGCGGGCGCGGTATCGCAGTAGCGCACGCCCAAGCGCAGCGCCTCGACGATCATCGGCACGGCGTCGGCGTGACGGCCGCGCGTGCGCAAGATGCCTTCGCCACCGAGCGAGACCGCTTCGACGCTCGCGCCGGTCTTGCCCAACGTGCGCAGGGCCTGTGTGCCCGCGGGGTTGCTCGCTGCCATGGCGGCAGGGTAGCTCAGCAACGCGTCGGGGCCATGGTTTCGGCGTTCAGTTGACCGTGTCGGTTTCGCTGCCGTCTGGGGCGAGCTTGGTGATCACAACGGTCGCGCTCATCGCGTCGTATTCGGCGCTCAGCACATAAGTAAGCCAGATCGAGTCATCGGGCGCAGTGGCGAGCGCCCATGTGCGGTCGAGATCGGGCCCGCCGAAGGTGCGGCTCCAGAGCAGCTCGCCGCGGGGGCTCAGCTTCTCGAGATAAATGTCGTGCATGCCCGCGACCTCGATCGGCGCGCCGTCGACCATCGCGCCCGGGCCGATCTCGTCGGTGTGGACGATGTTGCCTTGGCTGTCGGCCGCGAGACCTCCGTAGAAGCCCACGACGTCTGCGCCGAGATAAGCGCGCTCACGGGTCCACAGCTCCGTGCCGCTCGCGTCGACCTTCACGATGCGCTGCGGATCGGGGAGCGTGCCGCCGATTCCGTCCTCGACGCGCATGACACCTTGATCGAGGAGCATGCTCTGGTCCGCGCCGAGCACGACGCTCGCGCCGGCGGTGTCGATCAAATAGGTGCGGCCGCCCGCTGGAGCTTCTGCGAACGGCAAGGCCATGCCGTGCAGCAAGCCACCGGCGTCGTCGAGCACCGCGACGAAGCGCTCGCTCTGCATCGGGTTCACCGCGATCGTCTCGCCAGCCACCTCCACGTCGCCGCCCGTGGAGCCCGAGACCGCGACGCGGCCGGAGCCGTGCACCGCGATCGGTCCGTGTGACATGGCGCCGCGCGGCGTGAAGCTGTAGCGATGATCGCCGTCGCTCGTGAGCCGAGCGACGTAGCTCACGCCGACCGTCGAGAGCGGATCGCCACCGATCGCACCGCCACCGAAGTCGACATCGGTGCCCGTATAGCCGGCGAACACGACGTCGCCGCTGTCGGTCACTCCGACGTCGAGCGCCGCCACCGACAGGCCAGCGGAGGTGTAGTGGCGATGCCAGAGCAGTCCGCCGTCCGCGTCTAGCTTGAGAACGACCGCGGCCTCGTGCGTGCCGCGTGGCTCGTGGGCAGTGACGCTGCCATCGCCGAAGTCGACCGTGCCCATGAACTCGCCCGTCACGTAGATCTCGCCGTCCGCGGTCGTCGCCACCGCGGAGAAGCCGACGATGGCGTCGACTCCGCCGAACGTAGTGAACCACAGCGGCTCACAGCTCGGGCTCAGCTTGAGCACGAAGCCATCGGCGAGGCCGGCGCTGGTCGCGCTGACGCCGTCGCCGAGATCGACGGTGCCTTGGATCGAGCCGACGAGAAACGCGTTGCCTTGCGCGTCGGTCGCCATCAGCGCTTGGCTCTCGAGCGCGGTGTACGCGCCGATGCCGTTGCCTTTCAAATACGGGATCTGCAGCTCGCAGCTCGCTACGACTTCGTCCGGTGGCAGGTTGCACTCCGCGTCGACCGTGAGCTCGATCCTTGCGACGTCTTCTTGATCCGCGCCTCCGAACTCGCCAAGGGTCGATCGCGAATCCGTGACGGTGACCTCGTAGGTCGTCGACGTCGTCGGACAAACTTCGACCTGAGCGGTATCCGTACTGGCCTCGGCGCCCGACCAGGTGAAGCGAAGCGGCTCCACTCCGTTGGCCACGGCTGCTTGCAAGGTCGCGCATTGGCCCGGGCACAGCGTCAGGTCGCTCGCTTCGAGGGTCACGCCGTACGCTTCTGGATCATTCGTTCCGCCGTTGCCGCCTTGGCCACTCGAGCCCGCCGCGCCGCCTGCGCCGCTCTGACCCGCTGCGACGCCCTCGATCGACCCTGCGCGGCAGTAGCCATCAGCGCATTCATAGCCGGCTCCGAGCACGTTGCACTCGGCGTCGTCGGTGCACGTCATCTCGCATGCGCTCGCCACGGCGCTCTCGCACGCGTCCGGCGTCGGCGCGCACGTCGCTGCGGGGTTGAGATTCGCGCACGCGCTGGTCTCCGTGCAGGCCTCGGTGCACACGCCGCAGATGCAGCTTAGGCCTGCGCCGCACGTGCTGTCGCACAGCCGCAGGAAATGCGTCTCGGTCTCAGCCTTGGGCTTCGTGCCGTCGCCGCACGCGATCAGCGTTGCCGCGCCTATAAATATTAAGTCGAGCCTCATAAACCTCGAAAAATTACTCATGAGCATCCTCATGATCGCGTCGCTCCTTCTGAACGACGCACTGGCCGCCATAGATGACGACCTCTTCGTAGCGCTCCGGCACGCCGCTGCGCTCGTTGTGCTCTTGCACGCGCTTTCGGAGATCGGTGTGCTTTTTGCGGAACTCCGCCAGCGCGCTGCGCACTTCGTCTTCCAGCGGATGGCCCGGCCACACGCGCAAGCTATACGTGCTGCCGCCCACGAAGGGACTCGGCTCGTCCTCGGTCATGGCGCGCATGCGCGAGCACAGCGTCTTCACCACCGATTGAAAGTGATCGAGCATGCCAGCTTCCCAGCCGTCGCTGGCGCCGGGGCTCATCACCACCGAGCGCGCGGCGTAGCGGCCCTTTTCGTCGCGGTGCACGCGCTCTTCGTCCAAGAGGCGCTCGAGGCAGCGCGGCAGCTCACTCTGCACGGCGGGTAGCAGCGCCTTGAGCTCGGCTTCGGTGACGGGAGCCTCTCGATAGATCACCAGCCACACCAGCTCGTCTTGCCCATCGCTGCGCGGCCCGAGCTGTGCCAGCTCCTCGGAGCTCGCGGCGCGGTAGGCGACGTCCTTGCCGGCGCCGATCCGGAACACCAACCCGGATTCGCATACGTCGTGCAGCACGCTCTTGACCAGCTCCTCTTCATCGCGGTGAAAGCGCTCGAGCACTTGGGTGCGCGTGACGACGCCCTCTTTGCCGAGATAGTCAAGCAAGGCTTCCCAGAGCGAGCGATCGCGATCGGTCGTGCTCTCGCTAAGCCGCTGCACGCGCCGCCGATAGCTGCGCAGCGCGAGGCCGAACATATCGGCAGTGACCGGCTTACTGATGCCCTGCGACTCGAGCTCGCGCGCCAGCTCCAAGAACACTTGATTCGCTAGGTGCGCGAGCGGAGCGCGCACGCCCCCGGAGGTCGCCAGTTGGGCGATCAGGATGGTCGTCTGGCGCACCACCCCATCGATCAAGACCTGCGCGTTCATAGGCCTGCCACCATAACCGGTGTCCGGCCGCCCCGCGCCCGGACCGAAAGGTCCTGGCTCGGCTAGAGGCTGGAATTAGAGGTGAGCCTTACTGAAAGCGCACGTCCACGCCGTCGCCACCGAGGTCTTGCGCATCGAACCTATCGAGCGCGAAGTCCATGCCGTTCTCGGTCGACCAGCTCGCGGTCCCGCCTCCGAACTCTAGATCTATCGTCACGAAGTCGAGGTAGTTGCCGAGCGCGGCCATGCGTCCCTCGACGGGCAGGCTCTCCACGACCACGACAGGCTGGGGGCCATCGATGCGCGTCACCGTAAGCGCCCCTTCGACCACCATCGACGTCATGCTCGCGCACGCCGACGCGCTCTTCATGAACGTGCGGCTCCCGCAGGCGAGCGCCGTGCTCGCGAAGGCCGAGCCGCTGCGCGAGGACACGGTATCGCCGCCGTCCGACTCGACCAACGACAGCTCGATCTCGTATTGTGCATCGCCATCTTCGAACACGCTCGGCGCGTTGGCCGCGAAGTCATCGAGCAATGCCACCATCTCGGTTTCACCGAAGAAGGGGCCGCCGTCTTCCGAGCTGCCACAACCCGTGACGTACGCGGGGTTGATCACGAAGGCGAGGCCGAAAATAAGCGCAGTGAAAGCTCTACGACCGATATTGATAAGCATGGCCGGGACGCTAGCATGCGCCGGCCATGAGACACGCCGTCGCTACTGGGTTCGCAACGCTCTCGATGTTCGTGCTGTTCGCCTGCGGAGGCACGACTCCCCCGGTAAAGCCCGCGCCGCCGCCCGCGACCAAGGTCGAGCTCGTGCAGGAAGCGCCGCCCGAGCCCTCGGAGTTCGAGCAGAAGTGGGCTGCGGCGTGCACTGAAGGCGGCATCGTGGGGCAGTGTCCGGCGCCGTTCGAACGGCCGGCGGTGTTCGTCGATGTCGCGGAGGGCGAGCATCCTGCGCCGCCGTTCTGTGGCGCGATCGACGCGCCCGATGGCGCGGCCGTGCGCGACGCGCTGACCGCGAAGCGCAAGGCGCTCAAAGCGTGCTTCAAGGGCGCGGCGCCGGGCACGTTCGTGGAGCTTGGTCCGGACGCGGCAGTGATCAGCGAACCCTCGCGCGCCAAGGTCGCGAAGATCGAAGCGTGCGTTGCGAAGCACGCCAAGCGCATTCTGTCAGGGCTCAGCGGTCCGAAGCCTGAGCGCGTCGTCGTGCTGCACAGCGCGGCCGCGAAGCCCGGCGAAGAGGCGCTGTCCAAGGAGAACCTCGACAAGGTGATCCAAACGCACGCCGACGAAGTGAGCTCGTGCTACGACGGCGCGCTCGCGGTGTGGCCGGGCCTCAAGGGCCGGATCGCTTCGTCGCTCGTGATCTGGTTCGATGGCAACGTCGCGCTGGTACGCACCGGTGAGAGCTCGCTCGACAATCCCATGCTCGAGTGCTGCATCAACACCGCGATCCGCAGCTGGACGTTCCCGAAGCCGGCCGACGGCACGATCGCGCTCATGACCTTGCCGTTCACGCTCGGCTCGCGGGACTAGCTCTAGCTTACGCGCGGAAGCTCGGGCGCTGCTTCATGCGCGCGCGCCACGCTGCGAGCGCGCTGGCGCTGTCCGGCAGCGGGATCCCGACGAATTTCGCAAAATCGATCACCGACTCCGCGATGATGTCGGCCATCGAGAACGCCGCGCCTGCGATGAAGTCGCGGCCAGCGATCTCTCGATCGAGCCAGAGCATGCGCTCGAGCGCACGGCGCTGCTGCGCTTCCCCGAAGTCTTTGTGCTTCTGCGCGCTCAGCGCGGCAGTTAGCGGATGCGAGTGCACCCAGTACATCGACACCGGCGTCATGAGCTGCAGCTCGATGCGGCGGATCCACATCTCGATGCTCGCGATCTCGACCGGCGTCGTACCGAAGAGCGGCGGATCGGGATGCAGCGCCTCGAAGTAGCGGCAGATCGCGATGGTCTCGGTGATCACGGTTCCGTCATCCAGCACGAGCACCGGCACCTGCCCGAGCGAATTCTTGGCGATGAAATCAGGCGCCTTGTGCGCCCGCGAGAGCAGGTCGACATCGGTATACGGCGGCGAGAGCCCCTTCTCCGCGAGGTACATGCGCACGCGGCGCGGATTCGGTGCGGGGTAGCGAGCGCCGTAGATCTGCATTCGCGCATTCTCTGCAACATCGGGCCGCTTGTCAGCTGGTACAGCCTGATCCAAGTCGGCGTACAATCGCGGCCAGTCGCATGGTCAAAGCCCCAGAACCCGTCGCGCCTTTCGCCGAGTGGCCCGTGCAGTACGTCGAGCCGAGCGTCGGCTACTACTGGTATCTCGAGCCGGCCACGCTGATCTGTCAGAGCTACGCGCCGCACGGCTCGTTCGAGGTCATAGAGCGCCACAACGACGTGGTCGATCGCGTGCTCGCGCGGCATCGCAAGAGCATCGAGGCTGCGGGTGGGTTGTTCATGGTGTTCGATTGGCGTTCGGTGCGGGGCTATGACCAAGACGCGCGCGCGCGGCAGCGCGAGCGGATGCAGGCGCGTGGCAAGACGTACGCGCGGCGCACCGTGGTCGTGATTCATCCGGCGAATCGGCTGCTGAGCATGGCGGTGAGCGCGGCGAACTTGTTTGCGACCATGTTCTTGAAGTCGGGCATCGAGCTGCTGACCGACCCAGCGCCGGTCGTCGCCGGCGCGAAGCTCGTAGCGCCGCCGCGCAACCAGCCGTTTATCTGAGCGTTCGTTGCCTGCGCGGGTCCGCTCCAAGCGATAAACGAGCGGGCGCAGCCGCAGCATGAAGAACTACCTCACGAGCACGGTTTCACGCGCGTGGGTCGCCATGGTGTGGCTGTCGCTGGTCGCCTGCGAAGCTAGCGACGCACAGGGTCCGAGCACTGCGGGGGCGGGCGGCACGAGCGCGAGCGGCGGTTTGGGCGGCGCGGGCGGCGCAGCTTCCGGAAGCAGCGGCGCGACGTCGCTGAATCCGAGCGCCGGCACGACCGGCGGCGCCGCGCAGGCGGGCATGGGCGGTAGCGGTGCAGCCTCCGGTAGCGCAGGTGTGATGAGCCAAGGCGGCACCGCTGGCTCTGAGCCGACCGATGCGGGTGCGCCGCCGGACTTAAGCGCGGAGCTCTACGATGAAGGCACGTTGCCGCGCTTCGACATCACGTTGCCGGAAGCTTCGATGCAAGCGCTGCGCGCGGACTCGGAGACGTACGTAACCGCCGACCTGCGCTACGGCGACGAGCTCGTCGGCAACATCGGCATACGCATCAAAGGCGAGGGCAGCTTCCGCACGCTCGACGAGAAGGCGGCGTTCAAGCTGAAGCTCGATGAGTTCGTGCCGATGCAGACCTTCCGCGGCCTGCGACGCATGACGTTCAACAATATGGTCGAGGACCCTTCGTTCCTCGCGGAGCGACTGGCCTATACCGTGTTCCGCGCCGCAGATCTCCCCGCACCTCGCTGCAACAGCGCGCTGATCTACGTCAACGATCAGTTCTACGGCGTGTATGCGAACGTCGAACCCGAGGACAAGACCTTCTTGCGCCGCTGGTTCGCTGACGATGGCGGCAATCTCTACGAAGAAGGCCAGGAAGACTTCGTGCCCGGCGCGGAGCTGGCGTTCGATCTCGAGACCAATGAGCTCGAGAACGATCGCTCCGATCTGCGCGGCATGATCGAGACGTTTCAGAGCACGACGCCGGCCACGTTCTCGACGGCGATGAGCGCGGTGCTCGACACCGAGCACTTCTTGCGCTTCATCGCGGCCGAGGCGCTCGTCAATCAATGGGACATGTACGGCTACACCGTGTTCTATCCCAACAACTTCCGGCTCTATCGCGACCCGACGTCGAGCAAGTTCGTGTTCTTGCCGTGGGGCATGGACATGTCGATGAAGCCGTATCGCGACTCCGGCAAGCCGCACATCGCGATCTATGAGCTCGCGCGCCGCTACGACAGCTCGCGCGGCCCGGTGACCGCGGGGCTCATGCTCCAGCGTTGCTTGGAGAGCGAGCCGTGCACCGCCGAGTACACCGCTGCGGTGCGCGAGCTGCTGGCGATCTATGAGGGCGCGGATCTCGAGGCTAAGGCCGCGGCGTACTACGAGCAGATCAAGCCGCACGTCGCGCTGGACGAACGCCGCGAGTACTCGGACGCGCAATTCGAAGCCGGCTATGACGCGCTGGTGACCACGATCCGCACGCGCGGCGATGCCGCGCGCGCCGACATCGACTAGCGCGGAGCTTCAGCGCTGTCGCGCGCGAGCTGGCGCTCGAGCACGAACGTCCCGAAGGGGATGAGGCTCATCAGCATGGCCCAGGTCGCGCGCAGGAACGAGAAGGTTCCGCGCGCAAGCAAGAGCGCGACGAGCACCCCATACGCGACGAACAGCACGCCGTGCGCCATGCCCGTCACGCGCACGGCGAGCGGCATATCGGCGAAGTACTTGAGCGGCATCGCGATGAATAGCAGCACCAGATACGAGATGCCTTCGAGTAGAGCGATCCAACGAAAGCGACCGAGCAGCGTGACGGGCATCCGGCGTTAGTAGCGGATTGGCACCGCGAGGTCGAGGCTCACGCTAGAGGTGCTTCGCACACGTCGCGCAGGCCGCACTTCGCGCACGCGGCGCCTTCCCAGATCGTCGCGTACAGGCCTTGCACCTGATCGAGCACTGCTTCGTCTTCGGTGATCATGCCGAGCTCGAAGTTCCGGCGGTGCTCGCCCTTGGCGCCGAGGCCGGCGCCGGTCCAGTTGGCGCTACCGAGATATAGAAAGCGGCCGTCGACGATCACGGTCTTGAGATGCACTCGCGGGCACATGCGCAGCTCCATGCCGCCGCGCACGAGCTTCTTCTCGCGATCGAACGCTTCGCGGAACGCGCGGGACGGCAAGCTCGCGTGCAAGATGCGCAGCTCGACCTGACGTTCCGCGAGCTCGCTGAAGACCTCGAGCACCGAGCGGTACTCCGGTCGACCGTTGCGGCGCCGTCCGGGCCGCACCCGCCAATCTTCGACCATGAGCTCTTTGAGGTTTGCCGTCGCGATCCAGACGCTGTGCTGAGCTTCGCGCACCGCGGCGATTACGCGCTCGTAGTGCGTGCGACCGGAGATTAACTCCAGCTTGCAACTCGAGAGCGCGAGCGCGAAGTCCACGCGCGCATCGTAGAGATTGCGGGGTCGCGCGCGCCACTTTTAGGTGGGACAGCTTCCAGGCCACGGCCTCAACGCGTGAGGCGTCTTTTCGACGCTACTGCACGAGCTCCAGCAGGTAACCGTCGAGGTCCTTGGCGACGATCAGAAGCCTGTTGTCATAGACGTCGCTGCGAGCAGCGGGCTCGATGATCGAGCCGCCCGCAGCGACGATCGCATCGGCGTCCGCTTGAGCGTCCGGTACGAATAAGACGATCTTCACCGGGTTGTCCTTCGAAATGCGGGCCGGGCTCCAGCTTTGCAGGACGATGCCCGCGCCCGCGGGATGCCGCTCCGAGTATTCGGTGATGGTGCCCGAGCCGGTCGCGTCGGTGACGGGGAACGAACCGACGGACGCCTCCTCCATGCCCAGGCCCATCGAGTAGAAGCTCCGCGAGGCCGTTAAGTCGCTCACGCTGAAGCCGAGCGCGACCAGATAAGGGACGGCGATCGCGCTGCCCTCGGTGTCGAAGATGCCGCCCACCTCTTGAATATACGTTTCGGGGCCATCGAACTGTACGACAGGAAACGTGATGCGGCTGACGTAGTCCGGGTAGCTCGACGCCGCGCGATTGATCGCGCTCGCGCTGGATGATTGCCAGACGAGCTTTGCGGTGATCTTGCGCGTCGTGCGGCCGTCGTTGAACTTCATCAGGATGAGGCGGGCGCCGCGCATCGCTTCGGCGGCATATAAGATCGTCTCCGTTCGATCGCTGCGCGTGACTTCCTTCTCGACCGTCAGCTCCATGACTGTCGTGTAGAACTCGACGGCGGCCGCCATGTCCGTGACGCCCAGCCCGAAGCCCCACGCGTACGGCTCGGCGACGGGGTCGGGGATCTCGAGCGGCACCATCGAGTCGGCGTCGCCCCCATCCATGCCCGTGCCGCCTGCGCCTGCATCGGGCTCTAAAGGCGTGCCGCCGACGCCGGCTTGCTGCGCTGCCGTGTCACCTGCACCGGCCGTCATGCCGCCCGTGGCGCCGGCCATGACACCCGCGGTCGTGCCTGCGGTCATGCCCGCGGCAGCGCCTGCCGTCGGTGCGCCGATCCCTGCTGCGTTGTTGGCACCCGCGGCTCCGCCGACGCCGCCCGCTCCGCCCCCGATGCCAATGCCCGAAGATAAGCTCGCTTGCTCCGTGCAAGCGGTGCTGCTCAACAGCGCCAAAGCGATCGCGAATACGTTGTGCCGACGTGCGTGCATGAGAGCGTCTCGTTCGTTCGAGGCACCCTGCCATGCTTTTTACAGCGCTGAGACGCGCGCGGCGCCGCAGCATAATTTGCCGCAGCGCCGCAAAGACAACGCAAAGGGTTCGCCCTTACGGGCAATCGACGGGCGCTCCCGAAGAGCTGGTGCAGCTGTTGCCGTCGTACGTGTTCGAGCCGAGGTTCTCGATGTCGAGAGCGCCGCTGCCGCTCACCGAGTTGTCCTGCACGTCGTTGCCGCTGCCTTCGACGTGCAAGCCGATGCTGTCGCTGTTCGCGATCGAGTTGCCGACGATGTCGTTGTCGTCCGCGCTCACGAACACGCCGTTCACGTTGCGCTGCAGGCGGTTTTGATCGAGCACGTTTCCGGTCGCGCCGAACGCGACCTGGATGCCGGCGAGCAAGCTGTCGGCGATGCGATTGCCGACGACCTCATTCGAGACGGCACCCGCGCCGAACACGTCGATGCCGACGGCGTTCTCGGTCAAGCGGTTGCGCACGACTTGGTTGCCTAGGGCATCCGCTTGCAGGCCGTCGATCGCGATGCCATCGAAGGTGCTGCCACGGACGTCGTTCCACTGCACGACGGCGCCGCTCGTATTCACGACGCGAATTCCGATGTCGTTGTCGTCGACGCGATTGATCTCGATCTCGAGCGGGGAGCCGGCGCCGGTGAGCAGGATGCCCGTGCTGGCGGCGCCGTCGCCGGTGTAGATGTTCTGCTCGACACGATTCCATTGAATGCGACCGCGCGCGCCCGCTGCGAGCTGGATCCCGTTCTGCGCGATGAAGTCGACCGGCCCGAGCCCAGCGATCCGGTTGAGCATGATCGTGGCGTCGATCGCGCCGCTCACGAACACACCGGTCTTCTGATAGCCCGAGATACGGTTGTCGACGATCGTCACGTACTGCACGGGCGCGGTCGCTGGAGCGCGCACCTCGATCGCGGCGCCCTCCTGACAACCGCTGCCGGCCTGCCTGATGTTCAGCACGCGGTTGCCGGTGATCGCGCCCGATGCACCGTCGAATAGGATGCCGCGCAAACGTTGATCAGGCGCTTCAGCGCTGTCGCAGACATCGATGAGCCCAGCGGTTTGGAGCGTGAGGTTGCGCACGTTGGCCGTCGGGCCTGCGTTACGAACGATCGCGCCGACGAAGTGGCCGACGTCTGGATCGACCGCGGTGATCGTGCGGTTGCGACCGTCGAGCGTCGCTCCATTTGGAATTAGCAATGTCGCATCGGTCCAGCAATCGCGTTGCAGCTGCATGACTCGGCCGACGTTGCGGAACGTGCAGTTGTTTGCAGCGAGCGCGCCGCTCGATACGAGCCACGCCGACGCCGCGACCAGCAGATAAATTCCTGCGCGCATCTGAGCCTCCCCGTGGTGAACGCGGCGCGAATATACACGGGCTCGGGCCCCGCTTTTCCGGGCGTGGCGCAATGCGCCAATCACTTTCGGATAAGCGCCATTTGCGCCTTCTTGGCAAACTCTTGTGTTTTGGGGCCCGCGGTCGAAACGGTGGATAACAGAGTGGATTCCCGCGTGGCTTTCGCCTAACGGACAGGCAGGTCGCGTGGGTCACGGGTGACTGGCGCGCGATCGTTTGGATCGACACGCCGTCGACTTTGTGGCGGTTTTGGGTTTCACACGCCGCCGACTTTGTCGCGGCTGTGGCAAGGGAGCGTGCCCGTGGAACGACGTTTTGTGTCCGCATTCGTGAGCGTGTTGCTCGCAGCCTCAGGTTGCGCGAGCGATGACAACGGCAGCAGCGAGCAGCCGATCGGCATGGCCGGCGTCGGCGGGGTCGGCATGCCGACCGCTGGCATGATGATCAACGGTGGCACCGGCGCGATGGGTGGCGCGGGTGCTGTCGGCGGTACGTCGGCTGGCGTGGGTGGCGTTGGCGGCGGGGGCGTTGGTGGCGCGGGCGTCGGCGGAGTCGGTGCGATGGGCGGCACCGGCGGTGTCGGCGCGATGGGCGGCGCGAGCGGAGTTGGCGGCGCTGGCGGCGCTGGCGGTGCGGCAGGCATGGGTCCGGTACCTGGAGGCGAATGGCAAGATCTCGGTCCAGGTCCGTTTGTCGTCGTACCGGAGGGCGATGTTGCGGCCGAGTGCAAGTTGGACATCAACATGCTCAAGGCGTCGGGCTATCGGAATGGCGCCGTCTTTCGCTACGGAAAGCTCTGCTATGCCGATGGCAGCATCGAGA